>Ga0307928_10003742_pt1 | contig 11609 bp, 15 predicted proteins | sample AceLakmetagen232_FD_201815 | JGI IMG/M metagenome (GOLD analysis project Ga0307928, IMG submission 201815) | Saline water microbial communities from Ace Lake, Antarctica - #232 | ecosystem: Environmental > Aquatic > Non-marine Saline and Alkaline > Saline | place: Antarctica: Ace Lake...
TCTTTTACATTAGTACCAAGTTTAGCTGAAATAAAAACAATGTCTTCTTTTTTGCAATTAGTTAAATCCGATAAATCTTCAGCTACTTTTTCAGAAGAAGCTAACGGCAAATCTATCTTATTTATTACCGGTATTATAAAAAGCCCCTCTTTTTTTGCTAAATAATAATTTAAAACAGTTTGAGCCTGAATTCCTTGAGCAGCATCAACTAATAAAATTGCGCCTTCAACAGCTTTTAAAGTCCGAGCTACCTCATAAGAAAAATCAACGTGACCCGGAGTATCAATAAGATTAAGCACAAATTCTTGAGAATCCAAAAAGTATTTCATCTGGATTGGCTTCATCTTTATGGTAATTCCTTTTTCTCTTTCCAGAGGCATTTTATCTAAAAACTGTTCTTGCATTTCTCTCTTTTCAATCGTATTTGTCAATTCTAAAAAACGGTCGGCTAACGTCGACTTTCCATGGTCTATATGGCTAATAATGCAAAAATTTCTGATTTCTGCCATTTTTTAGAGTAATTTTTTCTGTCTTAAACTCTTTGAAATTTCAACGGCTATTCTCTCCCCTTTTTTAGTTAAAATAAAAGATGTTTGAGGAGAACCTTTAATTAATTCTTCTTTTCTAAGACTTCTTAAAGAGCGGTCTAATTTACGAGAATCTGGCCATTTAAAATTTTTTTCAAAACTAAATCTTTTTGGAAACAAATCAAAACATTCTTCAACTAATCTCTCAAAAGTACAAACCTCTTTTTTTGAAATTACAAAATAAATACTAAAAAGAATTAAATCCAAAATTGAAATATCCTGATAAACAGCAGAATCGTATTTCCTTTCCATTAACATCATTATATTATTTTTTCCATCAAATTACAAAAAACCGCCCTCTTGGCGATAAAAAAACCCAGTGATGGGCTTTTTTGTTTACCGAGCGACTCGGTCGCTCAAACCGAGCTTAAATATGCAGTGTATCGTGGACAATGTTAGAACCATCATCCAGCAACAAAATGAGTATATTCATATTCCAGATTTAGGTCCTGTTCTTTCTAAAATTTTAAAACCTTCTAGTATCGCATCGCAAATAAAACTTTCAAGAGGCATAAAGTCTTCTTTAAGTTGAGATTTTCTTAAATAGGAATCGTAAACTCGTTTTTTCTTCTGTTTGATAATGGCTGGAGATAAATTTTTTCTCAATAACATCGCCTGTATAATCAACCTGCCTATTCTGCCGTTACCATCAGAAAAGGGATGAATTTGTTCAAAACGGCTATGAATGACAACGACATGACTAATAATATCCTTGCGAGAATAATTAATATCTTTAATAAGTTGCTTCATTAATCGGGGCACTTTTAAATAATTGGCGGTTGGTACATAGGCGCCAACAATTCGCACTGCATGCTTTCTATAAAAACCAGCATCACTTTTAATACTATTCATCAAAATGCTATGTAGTTTCAAAATTAGCGTCTCATCAATTTTAAATGTATTTTTTAAAAAGTAATTTAACAAATACTGCCAAGTAGTTTGATGATTTTTTACTTCTAACTGCTCAATAATATCCTTGTTTGGCAGAGCAATATTATCAAACAAAATTGCTTTTGTTTCATCCTCGGTCAAGGTGCTTCCTTCTATTTTGTTTGTGTGATAAGTCAAAGAAAGCACAAACTGATCATAAATATCAGGATTTTTAACGATTTCTTTTAAAATATTCTTATATTTCTTGGACTTATCAGAAATTATTTGTCTCTTTGCTTTTAAAGGATCTTCAGGAATTTCCTTTTGGCCAGTTAACTCAGAATATAAGCAATTTATGTTTTCTTCTGCCTTTCTGCGAGGTTTTGACTTTTCGTTAATCCAGTTATTTAAAGTAACAAAAGATACTCCAAGCTTTTTAGCAAGAGTCTCTTGGGTTAAACTGGAAAGATTTTGAATTATCTTTAATTTCTCGGCAACTGTCATATAGCTTCATTTTATAGAACTTTATAAAGTTTGTCAATACTCAATTCTTTATAAAGTTTTAAAATTTATTTTGCCTTAAATAAAAATGCCCAAAGTGATGGGCTTTTTGATCTTATGCAACGGCGTTAAAACCTGTTTATTTGAATTGATAATGGGTTAATTTATGGTATACTTGTATAAAGGTCAGTATTTTAATAATAATTAATTAAAATAAACTTATGGCAAAAAAAATCAATTCAGCCTTTATGAAGCCAATGAAAATCAGCTCTGAGTTGGCCTTAATAGTTGGCAATGGTCCAATGCCTAGGTCAGAAGTTGTTAAAAAGCTTTGGATCTATATTAAGAAAAACAATCTTCAAGACCCAAAAGACAGACGCAATATTAATGCCGATGACAACTTAAAAGCCGTGTTCGGGGGTAAAAAAGTTGTCAATATGTTTGAGATGACAAAGCTTGTTTCAAAACACCTTTCCTAATACTTTTAAGGTTTTGACAAGAATTGAGAACGAAAAATCCGCTTTTTATAAGCGGGTTTTTTGTTTAATAATTTGTAGGGCATCGTGGACAATGTTAGAACCATAATTCAGCAATCAGATGAGTATATTTACATTCCAGATTTAAGTCCACAATCCCATAATTTTAATTTAGCAAAATAAAAAGGCACTTTCAAGATTACCACACCCTGCTACTCACTATTTCTTTGGAGCAAAGTAACGAGGAGAAAGCTGAATTGTTTTTGACGTATAGCTTCCGTCAGAATTTTGTTCGCCACTGACTATAATTTGTTTGCCGATTTCAATATCGTCTATTGAAACATCGGTTGTTTTTGATATTTTGGTAGAATCCGAGAAAAAGATAATCTTTGACCCGCCATCTGGCATTTTCAGAGTTAAACTTTGCTCATCCTTATCAATAACTTCACCCATAAGAGAGCCCGCTCCAATCCCTTTTCCTACCTTCTCCTTGGAAAACTGTTGATCTTGTTTTAAAGAAGGACTTTTACTTTTTCCGTACTGTATTCCGCCATAAAATGCTCCACCTCCCATAATAATTAAGATGATAATGATTAGAATTATTTTTTTCATAGTTTTATTCATAACGTAATGCCTCAATTGGATTAAGTTTGGCTGCCTTCTGGGCTGGCCAATAACCAAAGGTAATTCCAATGCCGGCAGATACGCTAAAAGCTAAAATAATTGAGAATAAAGAAATTTTAGTAGCCATACCCGTAAAAAACGTTATTCCATAAGCTGTTCCACTCCCTAGAATTATTCCAATTACTCCTCCTAAAAAAGTAAGTATTACTGCCTCAACTAAAAATTGTAAACTAATATCTAATCTTTTGGCGCCAATGGCTTTGCGAAGACCGATTTCTCTAGTTCTTTCGGTTACCGTTGTCATCATCATATTCATAATGCCAATGCCACCAACAATCAGAGAAATTCCAGCAATTGCTGCTAACAAAATAGTCATTGTATTGGTTATTGAAGAAGCAGACTCAAGAATATCTTGCTGACTTAAGACGCTAAAATCAGCTGTCAGGGGATCGCCAATATTGTGCCGTTGTAAAAGCAGATTGGTAATTCCAGCTTGAACTTGAGCCATTACTTGTTGGTTTTCAACTTGAACGCCAATTGTTGAAACATAATCAGCTCCAACTAGAAATCTCTGAGCTGTTGTTATGGGAATAAAAATCACATCGTCTTGACTGCCAAAGCCGGTGCCGCCCTTAGATTGGGTTACGCCAATCACTTTAAAATTTATACCATTAATCCTTACTGTTTGGCCTATCGGCGTTATACCTTCTTCAAAAAGATCGTCTCGAGTAGTTGGCCCCAAAACTGCAACCTTTGACATATTGCGCACATTTTGGTCAGAAATAAAAGAACCTTGTTCTATCCCAATATTTTTAACGTTTGGATAAGAGACAACCGTCCCTACAACTTTAGTTTTAGTATTTTTACCCTTTGTCACTACTTGATAATATTGAGAGAGTTCTGGTGCTACAATCTGAACAAATGGAATCTCTTCTTCTATAGCTTGAGCGTCTTCTATGGTCAGAGTTTGAGCACTACCCTTTTGGGCCCTAACTTGAGAAAAACTTTTTTGAAATCCTGGCATAACTGTAATTAAATTTGAGCCCATTGCTTGAATATTTGATTGAATTGAGTATGTGGCCCCCTGACCAATTGAAATCATTGCGATAACCGAACCAATTCCGATGACAATACCCAAAATAGTCAAACCCGACCTGATTTTATTGGCAGAAATAGTCAAATATGTTTCTTCAAGTAAATCAGTGATGAACATAAATTTTTGTGCTATTCTTTAATTTGTTGAACTGCTTTAGACCGATGATTTACAATATCTTCAACAATTTCTCCATCTTTGAGAGAAATTATTCGCTTTGCATGTTCAGCAATATATTTTTCGTGAGTAATTAAAATAACCGTTCGACCCTGCCGATTAAGGTTTTGAAAAGTTTCCAAAACAAGCTCGCCGGTTTTACTATCGAGATTACCGGTTGGCTCATCAGCTAAGATTAAAGAAGGATTATTCACTAAAGCCCGAGCAATAGCCACCCTCTGCATCTCGCCACCTGAAAGCTGATTCGAAAGATGGTGAAAACGAGTTTCGTCTAAACCTACGCTTAATAAAGCCTTTTTAGCAATCTTTTCTCGCTTGCTTCGAGGAATATTAACATAAATTAAAGGTAATACCACATTTCGTAAAACCGCTGCTCTGGGTAAAAGATTAAAAGCTTGAAAGACAAAGCCAATTTCCTTTTTACGAATATCGGCCAATTCATCATCAGAAAGTTGAGAAACGTCTTTTCCTTCAAAAAAATATTGGCCAGTAGTTGAAGTGTCCAAACAACCCAAAATGTGCATTAGAGTTGACTTTCCAGAACCAGAGGGTCCTATAATAGCTACAAATTCACCCTCGCTAATAGAAAAAGAAACGTCTTTTAACACTTTGGTTTCAACAACGCCTGATTTATAAACCTTGGTAATGTTCTTAACCTTTATCATAAGATTATCGAAATTTGCTGCCCATTCCCGGCATTTGAAATCCCTTATTTTGAGTAGCCTGAACCGCATTTAGACTAATTGTTGAAGTAACGACAATATCTCCTTCTTTAAGACCACTGACAATTTCAGTATAAAGATCATTCGAAAGCCCAGTCTCTATAGGTTGTAGCTTTATTTCTTCTGACAACTCTACCAATTCAACATAGTAAGAATTTTTCTGGAATTTAATGGCGCTATTAGGTAAAACCAAAACATCTTGTTTAGCATCAGTGATAATATCTACTGTGACGCTCATCCCAGGTTTAACTCGTTCATCTTCAATATCAAAAGCAATTTTAACTCCATAACTTACTACTCCCTGACTTACTGCCCCCACTACATCAACTTCTATAACTTGACCAGAAATACTCACATCGGGAAGAGCATCAAAAGTAAGGGTCGCTCTTTGACCAACTTTTATATTAGCTGCATCAATTTCATTAAGAGTAATCTCAGCTATTTTTTGTTTAGTAATAAGAGTTGCTAAAATCGTGTTGGACGAAACCGAATCTCCTTTTTTTACATTGTCAGATACCTCGGCAATAACACCATTAAAAGGAGCGTAAATAAAACAGTTAGCTAACCCCTCTTTTGCTTCTAAAAGAGCAGCTTCCTTTTGCGCCACTATGTTTTGTTGAATTCTGATGTCCAAGGGATCGACACCAGCTTGAATTTCTTTAAGCGCCAGTTTTTTACTCTCTAAGTTCTCTTTAGCAGATTCAAGGGCTAACTCGGAGTCTTCAATTTTGTTAGGGGTGTCTTGAACAGTATCATCAATGGTGTTTATAATTCTCTCAAGAGAAGTTATATTGGAAAAGACAGAAGAAAGATTACTTTCTATTTTTGGCTGCATTTTATCAACATGAGAAGCTATATTAAGATCATTATAATTTTTAACCGTGATTGCGTCATACATGTGACGAGCACTTTCTAATGTCTGAGAAATTGCTTTAGTGGTCTCAAGGGTATCACCTATTAACTGATAAATAATATCACGGTCATCATCTCGGAAAACAGTTATAAAAAATGTAAAGTTTTTATTAAAAAGACTGAAAGCTGAATCGTAGTCATCAAGAAGTTTTTCGGTAAATATGGAGTCCTTACCTAATATCAGCTCATACCCAGCAATATGTTCTTCTTCTCTTTGCTCTGTCCCCAACACATCTTTCAAGTCTTTTATATAGTCGGATAATTTAAAGAAAATGGTGGAAACTGTACTGTAACCATCTTCATAAGTGGTCGACAAAGAATATTCGGCTTCTGTCTCAATTCCTTCATAGTTTTCTCTTGCTCTATCTAAATCACTCTCTGCTTGAACTAAAGCGTTTTCAGCCTGAAGTAAAGATTGGGCATCAGGACCCGCAATAAATTCGTCCAGTTTTATTTTGGCACTCTCCAAAGAAATTTCGGCATCGCTGACTGCTCTTTTTGCGTCTCCAGAATCTAATACTGCAAGAAGTTGGCCGATTTTTACGTCCTTGTCTTGATTGATATAAATGGCCGTAATATCCCCCGAAACTTTTGGTTTAATATCAACTTGTTCTAAAACGGTTACTTGGCCTGAACCAGAAACTGAGACAATCAGTGTTCCCTTTTCAACTGCCGCTGTAACATACCGTACTGTATCTTTATCTCCGGCTAATTTTTGATAGCCAAAATAACCTCCAATGATGACCACAAAGAGAGTTATTGTTGTGATAAATTTATTTTTGAACAATTGTCTTAATATTTTGAGCAACATATTTACCTAATTTTTTTTATATTTTCTCCATTAAAAACTCGTATAAGTTTTGCTTCAATTTGACCTTCTTTATTAGGAGAGCCAATGATTACCACCTTTTTGCCAATCTTTAATTCGTCTTTAACCGTTTTTCTTCCTTTTTTGATTATCGTGTCATCAGTAATTACAATCACCTTTTCTACATCTCCTCTACCTTTAATAACAAAACTATAATCATTAAGTTCAATTATCTCTCCAAAAGCACCGTGGCCCTCAATAAAATCGCCAGGAATAGGAATGTTTCGCCAGTCGCCAAGAAACCCTCCTTTAGGACCGGCAAAGTTTTTATGATAACTCTCTGCCCAGCCATAGGAAAATTTAGCTTTCTTCTCCCCAACCAAAAGACCTACCCCAAAGACTAAAACAATAACAACGATAAAAAGCAGTCCTATAATAGCCCATTTAAGGATATCAGGATGTAATGATTTTTTGTTGTGTTGTTTATCTTCGCTCATAAGTTAATGGGTATGCTAATAACAACCTTTTTCTGTAGAGGAACAGACGAACAATAAAAAGAATGAGTGCCATATTCACCGTAAATGCTATAATTCCCATAATTGGCAGTGATTCAAGAATAGCTAAGCTAAAATTTTGCCAGAGGATAAGAAAGGTACCGAAATCATTGACGGCAGTAGAGATAAAGTAAAAAATACCGGAGCTTTCTACTTGTCCTACGAGCAGCGTCCAGGAAAAAGGAATAGCTACAAAAGAGATAAGTAAAAGGCTCACGAAGCCAAAGATTAATCTCTTTGTATGTTGTAATCCTTGTTCTCGTTTAATCGTAAGAATAATCTTATCAAAAAGCCCTGCTGACGGTTCTACAGGCTTTAAATTTGTGAATAATTTTTCGTAATCCTTGCGCATACTCTCTATCTATTAATACGACAAAGGGATGCATTTTGGTGCATCCCTGTATTATCTTTGATATTTAATATAAATTTTATGATTCGGTAAGTAATTTCTTAAGCAATATAAGAGCTCGTCTATGCCTACTTTTAACAGTATTAAGAGGCTCTCCCAAGGTCTCGGCGATTTCTCTAAAATTGAAGTGGTCGTTATAACGAAGGAATAAGACCATACGATATTTGAGCGATAATTTCTCCATTGCCGAATTTAATATCTCTGCCACGCCTGCACGTTCAAAAAGTTCGTTTGGTAAAGGAGTTGTATCAGTAAGCATCTCGGTAAAGGTATTTTTTCCTTCCTCTTTTCCGAAATTAGAAAATGGTATAGTCTTTTTCTTTTTGAAAAAGTCTAAAGAGGTATTTTTAGCAATATGAAAAATCCATGTCTTAAAACTTTTATTCTGGTCAAATTTTTTAAGATTACGCCAAACTTTAATAAAAACCTCTTGGGTAATATCTTCTGCCTCTTGGCTATCTCTAACGAATCGGAAAGTAAAACTGTAAATAGGTTTTAAATATCGCTTAATTAAAATCTCTAGCGCCTTTTCGTCACCTTTTAAATAATCAATTATCAGTTGTTCATCGGAACAATTTTTCATAGGAAATAACTCAGCATTTTAAATGTTAACTCTTTTGGGTTTAAAAAACCTGTTTTCGCTGCTGAGATTCAATGGTAGAACTTAAACCCAATCTCGGTCACCTGACTTAGCATATGATGGCAGGGGCGCCAGGATTCGAACCTGGAACAAAAATTTTGGAGATTCTCATGATAGCCATTTCACCACGCCCCCAAAAAAATCAAAAATCAAAAATCAAAAATATTTTATCTCTTTCCTTCTTTATGCAATGTATGTTTTCTGCACCACTTGCAGAATTTTTTCAACTCTAATTTCTTCTCAACACCTTTTGATTTATAAGTAAAATAATTAATTCTTTTACAAACCTTACACTGTAATCTAATAAGTTTTTTCTTTTTTGTTGCCATAGTTTTTCTGAGCCCACGCGCAGATTTGCACTGCGGACCTCGTCTTTACCAAAGACGTGCTCTTCTAACTGAGCTACATGGGCATGTTGTGGGTGCGGCAGGACTTGCACCTGCGAAGCCCGAAGGCGTCAGATTTACAGTCTGATGGAATAGCTACTATCCGACGCACCCTTCAAGCCTACTTTACTATAAAAGTATTTACTTTTCAATGATTTTTCTGTGCTTTTTCTGCCATTCCTTAATTTTTTTATGATGACCGGATAATAAAATTTTCGGTACTCTCCAGCAAACATTTTTTTCAGGAAAGAAAACATCAGGCCTTGTATATTGGGGATACTCAATAAACCCCTTTTCTTTTGTTATTCTTTCTTTTATCATTTCTTCGGATTTTCCAATAACACCCGGTATTAATCGTGAAACAGTTTCAATTAACATCAAAGCTGGCAATTCCCCGCCCATTAAAACAAAATCTCCAATTGAAATGTTAGAATCCGCAATATATTTTGCCACTCTTTCATCCACTCCTTCATATCTGCCACAGATTAAAATTAGTTGGTCTAGTTTTGAAAACTGATGAGCTGTTTTCTGATTGAATTTTTTACCTCTTGGAGAAAACAAAATGACCTTAGTTTTTTTGTTTTTACTTTTTGCCTTTTGCTTTTTTAAAAATTTAACTGCTCGATAGACAGATTCAATCTTTAAAACCATTCCCCTTCCTCCTCCATAAGGTTTATCATCAACTGCTCTGTGTGATTCCTTAGAAAAATCTCTTAAATTATGAATATTAACTGAAATTAAACTTTTTTTTATAGCCCTTTTAATAATTGATTCTTTAAAATAACTTCCAAAAATTTCAGGAAAAATTGTAATAATATCAAACTTAACCATAAAATATAAACAAAAAAAACCGTGCTATTTATCATAGCACGATTTTTATAAACCTGTAAACAGTGGTTTACAGCTTTAGATTTCCTAAGTCCTCTGAGCTTTTGCTAGGAGTTTTCTCTCTAGTAACTCTGCCTCCTTCTGGCTCAATAATCCTTAAGTTAACTCTTGCGTGATTTTTTAACCCGATAATCCTCATTAAATTTCTAATTGCTCTTATTGTATTTCCTTCTCTTCCGATAATTTGACCCATATCTTCTGGGTTTATTTTAAGAGAAAGCAATACTCCCATTTCGTCAACTTTCCGTTCAATTTTTACATCTTCGGAATTATCAACTAAAGCTTTAATGACATATTCGAGAAATTCTTGATCTGAAGGTACTTTTGCCATAAATCTTAATCGCTTAATTAGCTTAATTTATCTTTCTTTAGTAGCCCGACCTTTCATTCATCCGAGCTCTACAACAAATCAGAGAGTCGGCTATCCTGAAAAGCTACCGTATTATTTGTTATTTTACTTATTTTTAAAATAATGTCAACCCCTTTAATCTTTTTTTGCTTCCTTTTCTTCTTTTTTCTCTTTTTCCTCTTTTTCCTTTTCTTCTTTTTTCTCTGATTCCTTTTCTTCTTTTTTCTCTGATTCTTCTGCTGGTTCTTTTTTCAGTTCTGCTTTCGGTTCTTTTGTTTCTTCCTCTTCTTTCTTTTCCTCTTTTGGCTCTTCCTTCACTTCTTTCTTTTCCTCTTTTGGTTCTTCCTTCACTTCTTTCTTTTCCTCTTTTGGTTCTTCCTTCACTTCTTTCTTTTTGACCTCTTCTTTTTTCTCTTCTTTTTTCTTGGGTTTTTTATGAACATCAATTAATTTTTCAGAAATAATCTTTTCTTTAACTAATAAATTATGCAAGCTATCTGAAGGTTTAGCTCCAACAGATAACCAATATTTAACTCTTTCAGCATTTACTTTTTTCTCTTTAGTCAAAGGATTGTAAAAACCTAAAATTTCTAAAAACCTTCCTCCTCTTGGAGGATTTTTCTTCTCAGTTACTACTATTCTAAAAAATGGTTGATTTTTTTTACCTATTCTTAAAAAACGAATAACAAGCATATTTTTTTACCAGTTTTTTATTTTTAGCGCCTCTTCAGCTGCCGTAACTTCTGACTCTTGTTTTGAAGAACCCTCGCCTTTAGCAATTAACTCTTTTCCTAAAAAAACGCCTAATACAAAATGTCTAGCATGGTCCGGTCCCCACTCTTCTAAAACTTTATAGTGAGGAGTTATTCCTAGTCTTTCTTGGGCCTCTTCCTGAAAACAAGACTTAGCGTCTCTAAAAAGACCTTTGGATATAATTTCTGGAAGTTTAGAAATTAAATGTTTTTTAATAAATTTTTTACAAACCTGGTATCCTGAATCAAGATATAAACTCCCGATAAAAGCTTCAAATGTATCAGCTAAAATATATTTTCTGGCTTTACCTATATCTTTTGCCTCCCCTCGAGAAAGCAGTAAATAATCGTTAAAATTCAAATCTTCAGCTGTTTTAAATAATATACTCATATTGACCAAAGATGCCCGCCAATTAGTCAGTCTCCCTTCCGGTTCTTTAGGATATTTTTTATAAAGTTCTTCAGTAACAACTAATTCCAATACAGCGTCGCCTAAAAATTCCAGTCTTTCGTTATGAAATAAATAAAAATCAGGGTTCTCGTTCAAATAAGAACGGTGAACAAAGGCTTGCACCAATAAATCCTTATTTTTGAATTTTAAATTTAATTTTTTTTCAAATATAGAAAAATCCTTCATTTTATTTCTTTACTTCTTTATTTCCGAATGGAGTGAGACAAATTAAATGAATTTATTCATTTAATTTGCGAACGAGTGAGGAATCAAGGTTCTGGCGAAGCCAGGTTCTTAATTCCGAGCAAAGCGAGGAATCAAGGTTCTGGCGGAGCCAGGTTCTTAATTCCGAGCAAAGCGAGGAATCAAGGTTCTGGCGGAGCCAGGTTCTTAATTCCGAGCAAAGCGAG
>Ga0307928_10003744_pt1 | contig 11606 bp, 10 predicted proteins | sample AceLakmetagen232_FD_201815 | JGI IMG/M metagenome (GOLD analysis project Ga0307928, IMG submission 201815) | Saline water microbial communities from Ace Lake, Antarctica - #232 | ecosystem: Environmental > Aquatic > Non-marine Saline and Alkaline > Saline | place: Antarctica: Ace Lake...
GCGATTGTTCTGAGAAGCTCGTCGGTGGTTTGCATTGAGTCGATAGTTTTGATGATGTTTTTTTCAAATCTTTGATCGATTTTTTGTAACATGGGAATCAATTCTAAGCGAATTCTGTTGCGGAGAAATTTGGGACTGATATTTGTTGGATCGGTGAGATAGGCGATTTTGTTTTTATCTAAATATGACAAAATTTCTTTTTTTGTTACTTGTAGTAATGGACGAATATAGTCACCATGTTTTGGGCGCATACAGGAAAGGCCGCTGATTGTTGCTCCGCGTGCAAGGCGAATAAAAAATGTTTCGATTTGGTCATCTTCATGTTGCGCCAGTGCGATTGCATCTGCATTGTATTTTTCTTTAGCATAGTTGAAAAAGTAGCGACGCAGTTGGCGTCCTTGGTCTTCTTTTGACCCTGTTTTTTTAATCTTTATCGGTAGTTGTGATGCTCGAGCGCCAATGAAGGTAACTTTCAGAGAACGACAGAGCTGTTCGCAGAAAAGAAGATCTTGAGCAGAATTTTTGCGCCATTCATGATCAAGATGTGCAGCAATGATTGTGAAAGGGATGGTCCCATCGTGGATGGTCCCATCGTGGATGGTTCCATCGTGGATGGTTTTTTGGAGCCAGCGCAAAAAATATAATAAATAGATGGAGTCTGGCCCGCCAGAAAGGCCGACAATTATTTTTTGTTTAGGCTTGATGAGCCTTGTCAGGATAATCCTGTTTTCTTCAACAAATTCTTTAATTTTTTTGAATGACATGTGAAAATCTTTTTATTTTTAAGGTAACCTTTTTTGTAGCTATTGCAAAAATTGAGAAAATTTTTTTATACTTTAAATAAGAAAAAAGGAATAAGCATCTTTGTAAGAGGAGAATGTATGAAGAAATTGCTTGTTTATCTGTTTTTGGGCGTAGGACTGATTTATACTTCTGCAATTGCCCGTATCTTTGAAAAAAAAGAATCAGATATAAATGAATCCTCTTTACAGTCATGTGAAGAAGAAATATAATCTATTTCACCTTCCGCAGGTGAATAGCGCAAAGATTTGCTTGCCACGTCTTCGCCAAGGCTTCGCCGCGCAGGCCAAACCTTTAATAAAGGGCACCAGCTGTTCCTCTGGACCCCCATCGCTTAAAACGTTCACCATTCGCCGATGGCTCAGGCTCCTGTTAAGCTCAAAGGAATATTTTTCAATAATGAAAAGTTTATTCACACTTGTTGAGCGGATGAGCTGCTAGTCGAATACAGCTTTTCAGGCTGGGCCTGTTTACAAGTGCAGGTTCCAAGGTGCTTCTTGGTGTCTTTGGTCGTAGGGGGTTGCTCATCCAACCCCATACAAAAAGAAATTTTTCTTTTCCGGTTAAACCCGTTTAGATATCTAGGTTTTTAACAAATCGACCATTAAGTTCGATATAACTTCTGCGGCCTTCTACGTTGTCGCCCATGAGTGTAGAAACCCAGGCATCAGCTTCAAGTTCATCATCTACAGAAATCTGTAAAAACTGACGAGTTTTTGGATCCATCGCCGTTTCCCAAAGTTGATCTGGGTTCATTTCTCCAAGACCTTTATAGCGCTGAATGTTCATGTACGGTTTGCTAATTTCTTGGATAGCATTAATTAATTGAAGAATGCCGAGTGCTTCAAGAGTTCGCTCTTTATCTATAACTTTTAGCGTTACAGTTTTTTGTTGAAGTTCGCGTAGTTTTGTTAGTTGTTCGCGTAGTTGGTTAGTTTTTTCAGACCAGAAAAATTCTACTGGAACTTCCCATTCATGTGAGCGTTTTTTGAAGACGATAAAGCCATGAGTTGTTAACGGTTCTCTAATTGGTTTGTCGTTAAGTGGTTGTACAGGTTTGAACGATATGTGTGAATCTTTAAATGTTTCTTGCAAGAAAGCGGCTAGTTTTTTAAAGTCGTTTTCTTCTTTCGAAAGATCCTGTGTTTCTGGATTGTTTTCAAGAAAGACGCTCAAGCCATGAGTTTGTTCTGGAGATATTTTAAAGTCGTAAGCTGCTTTATTAATCGTTGCTTGATATTCTCTAAGCTCATCGATGAGCTTATGCCATTCTTGTTCGCTTATTTTTTTATCACCAATTCGTAATTCCACAGATTCACGTGCCCAGTCAAAAAGGAATGTCTTTAAAGCACTATCGTCTTTAATGTACTGTTCTTTTTTTCCAATTTTAACTTTGTATAATGGTGGTTGCGCAATATAAAGATATCCGCGGTCAATCAATGGGCGCATATATCTAAAGAAGAAGGTTAGAAGTAGTGTGCGAATATGTGCACCATCAACGTCAGCATCAGTCATTAAAATCAGTTTATGGTAACGTGCTTGGTCAGCATTACAGTTTTCTCCAACATTTGCGCCAATGGCAGAAATTAGAGACTTTATTTCTTCTGATGAAAGAATGCGATCAAGATGGGCTTTTTCAACATTTAAAATTTTGCCACGCAAAGGTAAGATTGCTTGGATGTCGCGATCACGCGCTTGCTTTGCTGATCCACCCGCTGAATCTCCCTCAACAATAAACAGTTCTGTTTTTGAAGGATCTTCATTTGAGCAATCTGCGAGTTTTCCTGGCAGAACTGCCGCTTCAAGAATTGTTTTTCGTCGGGTTAAATCGCGAGCCTTACGTGCAGCTTCACGAGCTTTTTTTGCCAGCTCCGCTTTTTGGAATATTTTTTTTGCAATTGCTGGATTTTCTTCAAAGTAGCCGTTCAAGAAATTAAAGGTCCATGAATCAACAATACCTTTAACTTCACTGTTTCCAAGTTTGCCTTTTGTTTGCCCCTCAAATTGAGGTTCAGGTACCTTGATATTGATGACGGCAACAAGTCCTTCGCGAACATCTTCACTGGATAGACTTTGGCCTTCTTTTAAAACTTTAAGTTCTTGTGCTTTTTTGTTGCACACTTTTGTAAGAGCTGACTTGAATCCGGCAACGTGTGTGCCACCGTTGACTGTGTTAATATTATTTACAAATGAGAAGAGTTGTTCATTGTAGCTATCATTATATTGTAGTGCTATTTCTAATATGTATTGATCATCGCTTCGTTCAAAATGAACAATTTGTGGGAAAAGCGGCGCTTTCTTTTTGTTAATGTCTTCTACAAATGATACGATACCACCTTCAAAGAAAAATTCGTGATGCTTATTATTTTCCTCATCATTGATGGTAATGCGTAGTCCTTTGTTAAGGAATGCGAGTTCACGCAAACGTGTCGATAGAGTGTCAAAGTTGAAAACAGTTTCTGTAAAAATTTTTGTATCAGGTTTAAAGATAACGTAGGTACCGCGTTCACCTGTTTTGCCGACAACTTTGAGTGGGGCTAATGGTTTGCCTCGCTTGAATTCTTGCTCATAGACACTGCCGTTTTGATAAATTTTTACTTTGAGATATTCGGAAAGTGCGTTTACAACTGATACACCAACACCGTGCAAGCCTCCAGAATATTTGTATGAGTCCTTATCAAATTTGCCGCCAGCGTGTAGTTTTGTAAGAACTACTTCTGTAGCAGAAATTTTTTCTGTCGGATGAATGTCGGTAGGAATGCCGCGACCGTTGTCGCGTACAGAGCATGATCCATCGGCGAGTAAATTAACAGTTATTGTATCGCAATTACCACCAAGTGCTTCGTCGATTGAATTATCAACGACTTCATAGACTAGGTGGTGTAAGCCTGACCGCGATGTTGAACCAATGTACATAGCAGGACGTTTGCGAACTGCTTCAAGCCCTTCCATGATTTTAATAGATTTAGCGGTATAAGCACCTTTTTTAGTGGTGTCGTTTGCCATTTAGTGTTCTCCCTCCCGCGTATTGACCATACGCGTTCCATTGCCATTTTTATAATATTGCCTGTAGATTGTAAAGAATTGCGTTAATGTGTATATAGTTTCACAGTTTTTTATTTTATTGTAAAGGATTGAAAAGTACAATGGTAGGGCCTGAACAAAAAAAAGATAATGCATATATGAAGCAAGCGTTAGCTCAAGCGCGTAAAGCAGTTAAATACGATGAAGTTCCTGTTGGGGCAGTGTTAGTTGATTCGGAAGGTGTAGTTGTTGCTCGTGCCTGTAATCAGACAATAAAAAAGAATAGCCCTCTTGCACACGCTGAAAGTCTCGTTATCCAGAGAGCCGCAAAAAAACTTGGCGATTGGCGCTTGGATGGTTATACATTATATGTTACCCTTGAACCTTGTGCCTTATGCATGCAGCTAATTATAATGAGTCGTGTGAGTAGGCTTATATATGGAGCATCTTCACCGTTGTATGGTTTCACAGTAGATAATTATTGTAAGTTTGATGTTGCTCGGATTCCTCTTGTTATTGAAAAAGGAGTACGGGCATACGAGGTAGAGTTGTTGATGAAGCAATTTTTTCAAGAAAAGAGGAGGCGTTTGGATGGTGCAAAAACGGTTAACAAAACAAGAGCTGGAAAAAGTAAAAAAGGGATTGCTCTTGAGAAAGGTCGATCTGGAAGAACAGCTCAATGAGCTTTCGACAGAAAAAGTGAGTAATGATATTGTGCAAGATGCAGGTGATCAAGCGTTAACATCATTTATGGAGAGCTTGCGCAGTTCATTGCAAGATGCAGAGTACAAGGAGTATGTGCACATTATGCATGCGCTCAAGGCTGTCGACGATGGAACGTATGGAATTTGCATAGATTGTGGTGGGGCAATTTCTGAAAAACGTCTTAAACATAATGCAAATGCGTTGCGCTGTATTACATGTCAAGAAGCACATGAAACAAGTGAACGTTTATAAAAAAGCTTGAGAATAACGCGATTTTTGGTACATTAGTACATGATGCCGATGTAGCTCAGTTGGTAGAGCAATTGATTCGTAATCAATAGGTCGCCGGTTCAACTCCGGCCATCGGCTCCACCACCAGCATCCTGCTGGACCGGGGTTTAAATGTTACTGGTACTAAAAATGATTTTGATAGAAAAACCGCTCGTCCTGCCGTGCCCGCCATAGCCTTGGCGACGGCTGGGAGCGAAGTCGAAGGGCCCGTTGGATCGGGGTTTAAATGTTGCTGGCACTAAAGTGATTTTGATAGAAAAGCCGCTCATCCTGCCGTGCCCGCCATGGCCTACGTCTTCGCTAAAACTACGCCGTACAGGTTGGCGACGGCTGGGAGTGTTTTGCGGAGCTCGTTAGAGCGAAGTGGATTGTATCGAAGGGTTTGGCTTACGCCATTAACAAGCTAAGGCTCTCCGAGGGCGTTGGACAATAAACCTTATCTTTCTTTTTGACTTTTAACGTGTAAATCAGTACCCTTATATTAAGTTTTAATGATATTTAAATCTACTATAAGGATTGTTATTCGGTATGGAAAAAACTACTAAGAAAATAGCAACTAAAAAAGTTGCAACGAAGCCATCAGCCAAGAAAACCATTAAAAAGGGTGCACCGTTGGCACACGGTGTTGGTCGTCGTAAAAGTGCTGTTGCTCGCGTGTGGGTTCGTCCTGGAAAAGGGGCAATGGACATTAATGAGCGTGCTTTTAATGAATACTTTGATACCGATTTTACGCGTCTAAGCGCTGAGAAGCCATTTTCTGTTATCAAAGAAGCTGAAGGTTATGACGTTTCTGCCAATGTACAGGGTGGTGGTCCTCATGCACAAGCTGATGCTGTTAAGTTAGGATTTGCTCGTGCACTTCTTTCTATTAATGAAGGGTGGCGTTCAGTGTTGCGTAAGGCTGGGCTACTAACTGTTGATTCTCGTGTAAAAGAGCGTAAAAAGTACGGGCAACGTGGTGCACGTCGTAAGTTCCAGTTCGTTAAGCGTTGATGGGATCTTCTTTTTAGTGATATATTTTTTAAAAGGTGAGTATGTCGAGTGTAGTTGGCTATATAGGTAAAAATTATAGTTGGGACTTTGTTATAGATGCGCTTGTGCGTCTTGAATATCGTGGGTATGATGCTGCAGGTTTTGCCTGCCTTGATTCTAAAACACATGAAATATTGTATAGAAAGTCGGTTGGACATCTTGATTGTTTGATTGATAAAGTTGCTGATGATGTGATTGACGGTAACGTAGGAATTGGTCATACACGGTGGGCAACCCATGGTGTATCAACAGAGGTTAATGCACATCCGCAGTTTGATGAAGCGAAACGTCTTGCCGTTGTTCATAACGGCATTATTGAAAATCATCATATTCTTCGTGCGCAGTTGCGTGGCGAAGGTCATGTTTTTTATTCTGAAACGGATACCGAAGTTATAGCACATTATTTAGAATTTGTGCTTGAGCAGAAGAAGCATGCACAGATTAGTGAAGTGCTTGTTTCTATGGTTGAGCGCCTTCAGGGTGCATACGCATTTATTTGTATTTTGCAGCAGAAGCCGGATTTGTTGATTGCTGTACGCAAAGGTTCAACGCTTTGTATTGGTATTGGTGACGGTGAATTTTTTGTTGCATCTGATCCAATAGCATTTGCTGGAAGGTGCGAGCATGTTCTTTATATGCCAGATGAGACATTTGCACTTGTTACCCGTCAAGAAATTGAGCTCTATGATTTTGAAGGTACGCGTTTAACATTTTCAGTTGAGCCCATTGATATTGTATGGGAAGATACGGGGCACGAGTTTGAATCTCATATGCTCAAAGAGATTTACGAGCAAAAGCAAGCAATTAATGCTGGCGTTGCCTTTTTTAAATCGTTGCATCAATCGGGAAATTTGTGGAATTCGCTCGGCTTTAAACCTGACTTTTTTAAAAATTTGAATCAATTAATGTTGTTTGGTAGCGGAACATCGTGGAATGCAGCGCAGATTGGTAAATTTTTTATTGAGTCTATAGCGAAGATTCCTGTCAATGTTGCATTAGCATCAGAGTTGCGGCATATGCCCTTTTTTCCAGGTGAGAACATTTTGCATGTTGCTATTTCTCAGTCTGGAGAGACGGCTGACACGCTTGAGGCGCTGCGAATGATTACCGCAATGAATGCTTCAACATTAGCATTAACGAATGTGCCATCTAGTACAATAGTACGAGAAGCTGACGGATTTTTATTATTGAAGGCAGGTCCTGAGCGTTCAGTTTGTGCAACAAAGGTGTTTACTTCCGAATTAGCTATTTTGTATGTATTAGCGTTGTGTATAGCTTTTGAGAAGGGCGTTATTACGCAGGAAGAAATGGACGAGGGATATAAGAAGTTGTTTATTGCAGCACAGGCACTTGAATCAACCCTTGAGCGTTATAAATATGAAATTATGGCTACCTACTCCCCGCGCTATGCACAATATGAAAAATTTATTTTTATTGGACGACATGTTACCTATCCGTTTGCCCTCGAGGCGGCGTTGAAATTAAAAGAAACTTCATATCTTTTCGCTCAGTGTTATCCCGCTGGTGAGTTGAAGCATGGTGCAATGACGTTGATTGATGAGCATGTGCCAGTTATTCTCTATTCGCATGTTGATCCAGCTATCTACAAAAAACTTGTGTCAACGGCTCAGGAGATTAAGGCACGGAATGGCCATTTAATAGTCTTTGGGTTTAAGGGACAGGAAGAACTTGCAGAAATAGCCGATTGCTTTTTTGAGATACCAACAATAGATCCGTTGTTGGGACCTATTGCAATGGCGGGATTAATGCAGATTTTTGTATACTACATTGCAAAAGAGCTTGATCGTCCTATTGATAAGCCTCGTAACGTTGCAAAAACAGTTACCGTTGAATAGATGCAATAATATCAGATCTTTTTTGAGGCGGGTATTGGTGTGAGAGAATAAAAACCCCTGTGAATGATGCAACCGTAATAACGGTGGTCCATAATCGCGATTTATATTTTTTCTTCATATAACCTAGTTATAATCCTTCTCAATAACCTTCACTGCCTATCAGAGCAATGAAGAGCCTTTTTTGGGCTCATTTTCAGCATAGCAAAAAAACTGTGTTATTTGAAATTTTGAGCAACCTTTTTTGCAAGAAGCTTGTTCTGTTTTTGTTTATTGTGACATGATTTAAGAGAGTTTTAAAGGAGGGGTTGATGACTAAGAAATTGTTTGGGCATATTGTTTTTTATTGTTGGGTTGTTGTTTTTTTTGTTTACTACATATTTGGTAATCGCGGATTACTTGTTGGATATACGTATAGCCGTGATATAAATGGTGTTGAGACTAAAATTGAACAATTAGAAGAGGAAGTTCGGCAGATTAATGATAAAATTGATTTGTGGCAGCGTGATCCTTTTTATAAAGAACAGGTTGCGCGTGAGCAATTGCAGCTTGCTCGGCCTGGTGACACTATCTATTATGTTGCAGAATAATTTTTGAAATATGAAAACAGTTTTTATAGTATAAAAATAAGAATGCCTATTATCTCAAATATTAAAGTGCAGTCTTTGGCAATAATTTTTGGAATGTCGTTAATTGGAAGTACATCGACAGCGCTATGATGAATACATGAAGTGCAGTAAAGTTTTGTAAGATAAAGAATAAAGAGGGTTTTTTATGCCTTATCCATTTGCCATGATTCCGTTAGAGTATGCTTTCAATGCCTTGGAACCTATAATCGATGAACGTACAATGGAGATTCATTATGGAAAACATTACAAAGGGTACGTTGATAAGTTGAATGCTGTTTTAAAAGGCGCAGATGAAGAATATCAAAAGATGGAACTTGAAGAACTCTTAAGTGATCTTAATTCATTGCCATCGGGTCCTATCCATAATGGAGTGCGTGATTTTGGCGGCGGTGTTTATAACCATGGACTGTTTTGGAAGGTTATGTCACCAAAAAAACAAGAACTATCAAAAGACTTTGCAGAAAAGCTGAAAAAATATTTTGGTTCGTTTAAAAACTTTAAAGAGGAATTTAATAAAACGGCCAAGGTACTGTTTGGTAGTGGGTGGGCTTGGTTATGTATCGATAAAGGAGGCAACTTGGTAGTAATGGGTACCAAAAATCAAGATTCACCATTAACCGAAGGTCTTTATCCGTTGTTTTGTATAGATGTATGGGAGCATGCCTATTATCTAAAATATCAAAACCGACGTGCGGATTTTGTTGATGACTTTTGGGATATCGTTAATTGGGAATTCATTGAAAAGCGCTATGATGAATATATGAAATAATGTATACTGGTAGCGATAAAATTAAATTTTTATAAAAGGTATTTAGAGTATTATGGAAAAGAAAGATTTACATTCTGTTTCAGATGAACATCGCCTCGATGAACATCGCCCCGATGAACATCGCTCCGATGAACATCGCCCCGATGAGCATCTCTCAGATGAGCATCAAATTCGTTTGGAAAAAGTTCAAAAATTACGTGAGTTGGGTTATGAACCTTGGCCGGCAAAAGAAGATGTTACTGCCACCTGTCAACAAATTTTAGATGAGTATGTTGAAGGTGGTGAAGAGAAGAATGCGGTTGCTGGTCGTGTAATGACTTTGCGTGATCATGGTAAAACAGTTTTTGCGCATATTCAAGATCGTTCAGGTCAACTACAATTATATATCAAACAAGATATTGTCGGTGATGAGCAGTTTAAGTTTTTTAATGAGTTTATCGATATTGGCGATATTATTTGGTGTACTGGTTCTTCATTCAAAACAAAAAAAGGTGAAATTACCTTACGCGTTAAAGATCTTAAATTGTTAAGTAAATGTCTTCATCCATTACCAGAAAAATTTCATGGCATTGCTGATCAGGAAATTAAATATCGTCAACGGTATCTTGACTTAATCAGCTCGCCAGAAACGCGTGAACGTTTTGTTGCGCGTTCGAAAATTGTTGCATCACTTCGTCAATATTTAAATGGACATGATTTTATCGAAGTTGAGACACCAATGTTGCATCCAATTCCAGGTGGTGCTGCGGCAAGGCCATTTGTTACTCACCATAACACTCTAGATTCTGATTTTTATTTGCGTATTGCGCCTGAGTTATATTTGAAACGGTTAGTTGTTGGTGGTTTTGAGCGTGTATATGAAATTAATCGTAACTTCCGTAACGAAGGAATTTCTACTAAACACAATCCTGAATTTACCATGCTGGAATATTATATGGCTCATCAAGATTATCATTTTGCGATGGATTTTCTTGAGGATATGTTGCGTGATACGGTGAAAAAAACTTGTGGCAAATTACAAGTTCCATATGGCGATGAACATTTCTCAAATGAACATTTCTCAAATGAACATTTCTCAAATGAACATTTCTCAAATGAAGTTCTTGATTTTGAGAAACGTTTTGAGCGTCTTTCTGTTTATGAAGCAGTTAAGCAAATTGGTAAATGTACTGATACACAATTAAAGTCCGAAAATATTGATCGAACTTTGGAGCAATACAAGATTAAACTTGGTAACAAAAATCCAAGTTGCGGTGAAAAACTTTTTGCGTTATTTGAAGAGCTTGTTGAAGACAAAATTATTCAACCAACATTTATCATTGATTATCCAATTGAAATTTCACCATTAGCAAAACGTGATGCAAAGAATCCAGAGATAGCAGCGCGATTTGAATTGTTCATTGCACGATTTGAATTGGCAAATGGTTTTAATGAGTTAAATGACCCTCTTGATCAGGCGGAACGTTTTAAAGGGCAGGTTGCTATGCGCGAAAGCGGAGATGCTGAAGCTCACAATTATGATGCAGATTATGTTCTTGCACTAGAGCATGGATTGCCACCAACTGTTGGTGTTGGTATTGGTGTTGATCGTTTAACAATGGTCTTAACTAATACGCCATCAATTAAGGAGGTAATTCTTTTTCCAACATTAAAAAAGAAGTAATATTGAAATAATACAAAAAGCAGTGCAATAATAAATAACATAATAAAATAAAAGGTTTTTTATGAAAAAAGTTTTATTGCTATCATTGTTTTTTGCTGTTGGTTCTGCGGTTGCTCTCCAAAGAAGAGCGCGTTGTGCTGGTGAAGGTCATGGTAGAAAGTCGCAATTAAAAGGACGGACGCAGGATTCTCCTTGCGGTGAGTATCCTTTGCATGTTAGGCGTAGGGGAAGAAGAAGGGATGGCAAGCCTGACAGAAATGGTTGGCGTGCCATTTGTTTGGATGAAGCTAAAAGGCAAAGAAGAGCTTGTTCATCAAAATAAAGATTAAAGTGCGTGAGTTGAGTAGCGCACTTTATCCATAAGGTTTGGGCGAGCAAACGTTATAGTTATATTTTTTCTATGGAAGGTAGTATGGATAAAAAAAACGTCATCAAGGATGTTGCTTTAGTTATTGCGCGTAACGGCTTTAGTGCAGAAGAATATTTTGATACACGAGAAGTCTTGAGAAAGGGCGGTATTGGTGTTGTAACGGTTAGTGGCGAGCCAGGTCAAGCAATTGCTCATGATGAACGTGTCGCTTCAGTTGATTTGACGATTGGTGAAGTTAATCCTGCAGATTATGCAGGTATTTTTTTGATTGGTGGTCCTGGTGCAATGGAATGGCTCAATATAAAAACAGTATATGAGATGATGCGCAAAGGTGCCGCTGCAGGTATCTTATGGGGTGCAATTTGTATTTCTCCGCGCATTTTATATTACGCAGGGTTACTTGAAGGGCGTACTATCACTGGTTGGGATGGTGATAAGTTGTTAAAGAAAAAATGTCCTGATTCCAATG
>Ga0307928_10003745_pt1 | contig 11606 bp, 13 predicted proteins | sample AceLakmetagen232_FD_201815 | JGI IMG/M metagenome (GOLD analysis project Ga0307928, IMG submission 201815) | Saline water microbial communities from Ace Lake, Antarctica - #232 | ecosystem: Environmental > Aquatic > Non-marine Saline and Alkaline > Saline | place: Antarctica: Ace Lake...
CGCGTTTGATATCGCGTAGATGCTCCCGACATTTAGGTCTCTACTGGAAATATGCACTCCTTCCGTTGAGGATGACCTGGCCTTGATGGTCCCTATGGTCAATCGGAGGTTGGCATTATTAATATACACGCAAGCAGTACCGTTGCAGTCCTCTCCGATAAGCGATCCGAAGGTCGCATCTACAGTTGACTGAATGTAGATGCCATGACTCGAAGAGCTATAGGCATACAGATCGCCAAAAATACAGGAGCTTACATCGTCCGCCGTGATTCCAATGCCCGTGTCGTCGTAGGAATAAAGAGCCGACACGGTGGCGTTATAAAAATCATGAAGTCGAAAGCCGAGAGTAGTGTTTACGCTGGAGTACAGGGTTCCGACTGTCCAATTATTGCAAACGCCATCGAACTCGAATCCATTCGCGTTGCCTATTGAATAGCAGTTGTCGATTGATATGTAGGTAGCCCCAAACGAATAGAATCCAGAGTCGGTACAGGCGCTAGCGTAATTATCGTACAGGTAGCAGTTGTCTGCTGTGGTGGTAATATGGAAACCGTAGCCACCTCTGTACACTCGATTGTTAAAGCAATGAACGCCAGACTGATTTATTTCTATTCCCCTGGCGGTAAATCCTGCGACGGATACACAGCCGATGTAGTTTCCTGAGATCTGGACGGTTCCGCCGGAAGTGTCTACGCCCTCTGCGAGAATTCCCTTGAGGCCAAGCACGGTGCAGTTAAGGACGGTCTGGAAACCGGAATCGAAGGCCCACTCATTGTGGAACGCTCCATCAGATGAGTAAACGCGAACATACTCTGCGATGGCTGACCCGGATCCAATGATGGCCGATACTGTTGAGGCTGCGTCTTGTTCAACAGCAAAATGTCGAATGATCCCGTCGCTCACGAGGATACTCATGCCTGCAGCAAGGTCGAAGATGGCCATGGCCGCATCGTCAAGATCGGCTCCGTAATACGCGCCTTCAAGGATCTTGCCAACAGGAATAGTAAGATCCGCCGTGATGGCAATGGCCGCTCCGCCCTCGACGGATACCCCATCATAGCTGTCGTTGTCCAGGCCAGCCTGGATGTCGGCATCGGTCGAGGTATTGGGAAGCCAAAGCATCCTTCCGCCTGCTCCGGGTACTCTTGGGTTTCCTGCTGACATTTTGAATCCTATTTAATAATCGGATCTTTGATCGCTGGATCGATGGACTCTGTTTCGTACTTTTCTTTGAACTCAATGAACGTTGCGTCAGTCTTCTCGCACTTGACATCGATGAATGCTTTTGCGAATCTTGGGACATCAATGATGGTTGAGGAAATAGCCTGTTCGAGTTCGGCTTGGTCCTTTAGGATCACCTCGGAAGCCATAGCCTGTTCGATTTCCTTGCCCGTAGTCTCGACAGCTTCTCTTACCAGAACGTCGGCCTTCTTCGTCATGTGCAGTACAGCCAAAAGTTCTTTCTTTCGCTCTGCCGTTATAGTGGTGGATTTTTTGATGCCGTACACGAGGCGAAGCTGCGTAACACTTCGGTAAGACTGTTGAAACGTTTTCCAGTCATCGTCCTCTCCCGGGGGGGTGTACGGCTCCCAGTCATCTCCGTCCGAGTCGTACCCATTGACGATGGCCTTGGCGATCTCGATGAGTTCTTCCTCGGTCGGTGCCGGCGGGGCTGTTTTAGGAAGTTCTGGATATACGCTTTTCATTTCAACCTCTAATTTGAGAGAAGGTAAAGAATCTCAAGCTGCCCCGGGGCTCCAACATTGCCGAGCTCACGAGCCGATATCCGAATCTTGTTCGATCGCAACGCGTCAAATTCCAATGTCGGCGTTTCAGCGGCAACGCCGCTAGGCTGGCTCGAGAACGTCTCCTCCTGGAATTGAGAATCCACATTTGCTCCGGCCGCGAACGCGCCCGTGTTGACAATTCCCTTCATGCCTCCCCAGTGGTCGGCTCCGCTTTCTATGACGGCAGCCTCGGGGTAAACCCGGAAAGATCCAGCGGCCCCGCCGCGGGTATAAATGAACCAGAATTTTACGTTCGTGCGTCCACCCGTAGAAATTTCGATCGGAACGTCGTATGCCCCAGCCGCAGGAAGTGCAACCAGGACCTTCGCCACATTTGCCAAGATGTCGTATTCCGGTGGAGACTGTTCGACGACTTGGTTGGATCCGAGAGGGCGGTTGTAGGCCGCTGATTCTTCATGACCGAAAGCACCTGACTGAGCCGGCACTAGTTGACCGTCGGCTACGGCAGCCGGAACGGCATTGTACTCGATCAATTTCAGAAGACCGTTTCCAACGGAGGCTAGTGCTCGAACGGCAACGATGAGTTGGTTTGTTCCATCCCCCACCTCGACGGGAAGTGGATCTGCGTCGACTGCGGGATCTCCAACTCCATCGAGAGTGACCGACGCGGTCCGTTGCGTCCCTGCATTCGGCGCTCCGGAATCAACCGCGGTTGCTGTTCCTCGGACCTCATGGAGATTGATGTCGGCCGAGTCGATTTTCGTGATGATTTCGGAGTTGATCTGCGCTCCGGTAAAGGCAACTTTCCGAAGGATAATATGATCAAGAAACATGTCGGGAAGAAGGTCAGCAGCAAGATTGAACGTCACCCCAAAAGCGACGTATGTGATAGCCGACATGTCGATGCCATTCCCTAGGAATCCATTCTGACTTCCGATGCTTGGACTCCAGGTCTGCCAGATCGCGGCTTGCATTCGAGCTACGGGAAGCGTCCATTCGTTGTAGTTTGTGGCATCGGTTCCAAGGCGAACGATAACATTAATCACGTCGGTAAGGTCCGGGATCTGAAAGGACAGGCTGATAACATCAGTCGGGTTATATCCTGAAGCATCTACGGAGATCCCCACATTGCCCAGTAGGGCGAGGATATTTCCGGCGACTTTGTCAAACTCCAGTGAGTTCGAACCCAAGATGTGATTTAAGTCTGTTACAAGGCCTCCGCCACCAAGTGAAGCGACCCATGTTCCGATTGCATCACATTCCTCTACAAGTGTATCAGTGGCGAGAATCGTCCGCTGGACACTATCGTCAACATTGCCAGCTCCGACGGCAGTCGCAAGGATGTTTGCTGCGGATCCCGACGTCACTTTACTGGTAATCGTCACGGAAGATGCTGCCGGAACTATGGCGGTTAGATTCGCCCGGAAAAGAGATCCTCCAGAGACGTCGATTAACCAGATCTCGTTCGTAGCATCGGCAAGAGTACTTCCAGTCGCCAGGACCCCTGTTGCGAGGTTTCTTGCTAGGGTTGGAACCCAGTTCACTCCGTCCGTGGATACCTGGAAAACTACGGTTCCACTCGTGATTGGTCCTGATGTGATCTGAACGATACCGTTGGAGTACTCCGCGATGGTCGCGTTGGCACCTACGGCTGCTACAATAGCCGCAGTGTGGTGAGTGGTTGTGAGTGTTCGAAGCTGAGACAGAACGTGTGCAATGACATTCCCGCTTGGAACGCCCGATATCGGAACGAGATTCGCGTTAACCGTGACCGTGGCTCCAAGGCCTCCCGCCTCAACCGCCTCGATCCGGATACTTTCATCGAATACATCGGTGGCAAATGGAACGTGAGCACCTGCAGCTACCGGATACGTGTCTTCCAAAGTCCATCCGGCGACTGCTGGGTCTGGTGAAAAGTAGACGTTGAAGTCAACCAGGCCAAGGCCAGTATTCTGAATGACCCCGACGAGTTGGTTGTAGCCTCGACATAACCTCGCCGGCCAAATGTAGGCGCCCAACGGGCCGATGACCTGAGTTTTCAAAGACGGTCCAGCCATCTGGATCGTCGTTTGTCCGATTTCAGTTGTTTCAATTGACATCGTCAAACCCCTTCTATGAACTGGAGCATGTTTTCGTCATATAGGATGCGGATACCATAGCCATCCTGTATGGCCTGGTTTGCCTCGCCTTCTCCGCCCGTGTCCAATAGGTGACCAAATTCGTGCAGATATAGACCCCACAAATTTCTGGCTGGAAGGACTTCGGCATCCGGATGGACGCAGATGACTCCTGGCCAGTGGTTGACATGCATGTACGATCTTTTGCTTCCATTTTTCCTACGCTCGTCGATCGCCGGACAACCGACATGAATTTTCACATCGGCCATGGCGGGAGATTTCTTGCTGACCAGGTCTCGAGCCTTCGCAAAATATTCCATCAACCTGGGGTACATTCATCATCGTCCTTCCTTTGCCGCGGCCTTGCTCGAAGGACGATATCGAGCTTGAGGCTGTGGAGTTGACGCCGAGAAAGACACTGGACGTTTGCTCAGGGCAGCGTGAAGGCCGACACCGACTACGGTGGCCCCTGCGGTAATCCATAGCCATTTGGTCAGCGTATCTTCCTTGATTTCCGGGAGGACCCGCTTGATGAGATCTTTGATTCCGACGACGCCAACGAGTCCAAGAACGGCCGTTGCTCCTATCGCAATCAAAATAGCTATGAGAGGGAACGCTCCCATTCCATCGTTTGCTTTGAAGATTGACTCCATCTTGTCCACCTGGTGCTGTAACTCATTGATTTTCTTGGCCAGGCCGGGCATTGGATGTTTCGCTTGAAGCCTTTTTGCCTTTTTCAATGTCTGCTTCATGATCTTGTAGGCCATTTTGATTTCTGCCCACAGAACGACTCTGCGTTTCATCTGAGGAGACATCTTCTTGTATTTTCTCATTTTCGCGTTCATGTTAGATACTCAGCCCCAAGAGGACCTTTTTTATCTCTGACCGTCGATTCTTCGATGAGTTTGTAACCGATGATTGCGCCGGCGCCGAGGAAAAGAGCCATACCAAGAAGCTCCCACCAAGCGAACTTCCCAGCTGCTTTCAGGAATCTGCTTCCAAACCCCCTCGGCCCCAATGCAATCTCTGAATTTGGGACAGTTCCCCAATATTGTTTCATCCGTTTTGTGATATCAGCCTGAATTGTTGGGGGTTGCCCATCGAGAGCCTTATCAAGCTCCTGAAGTAGGTCCACAACAGTCCAATTTCGGCTGTATCCCTCTGACATCTTGTAGAGCTTTTTCTGTAAATCTAGAGGAAGTTTCAGCGTATAAGAAATTTTCCAAACCTTTCGTTTTAGGTTACATCTTCCCATGAGATCATCGATATGAATGGCCTCTGAAGAGGTTCCCCTTTCATTATTATTATAGCCTTCTGGAGGAAGCATCTCCTGGGCAAGCCCGGCATGCTGGCGAAGTCGTCTTCCCGGGCGAACGCTGATCCCTCGAGAGACAAGCTGTCTGCGAACCTCGCATCGAACATAATTTTGCACTGCTGATGTCATTTACATTTTGCTCTTCAAGGCCAGGCCAGCACCCAGAGCCGCGAGGATCTTCCCCCACGTCGGGATCGCCGGCTTAACCGGTTCTTCTTCGTCTTCGTAATAGTACTCCTCTTCCTCTTCCGCTTCCGGCGGAGCGGGGGGGGCGGGCGCTTGCGCCTGAATTTGCTCAGCAGCGGCCTTAACCAAGGCTGGCTGGGCCGCAGGGGGAGCCTGGGCAATTACCTCAGCCGCCGCCTGTGCCGCCCGAACCTGAGTCACCTGAGATGGCAGAGGCTTTACAGTTGAAATAGTGCCGACCTGAGTTTTTGCATTTGCAAGTTCTGCCTGTAGCGCCTGTATCTTCGCGTTCATGGCATCAACCTGGCTCGTAGCCTGAGCAACCACGGACGCGGCCTGAGTAGCCTTGACCTCCTGGTTCTGTCCTTCCGTAACCTGGCCGGCTGCAGTGGCATTCGTAGCGGCTGTTGCCGCGGTCTGAGCTACCTGCGTCGCTTTGGCCTGTATCTGGGCCAAACGTTCCGCCTCAAGCTGATGTACTTCGTCGATTTCGGACTGAAACTGAGTCATTTTTTCCGTTAGACTCAAGGCGAACTGTTCAATTTCGCGGATGTCACGAGGATTGCCTTCGTCGGCTCTCTTCATCAGTTCCTCGCCTTGTTTGTACAGTTTTACTTCCCTTTGACTTTGTTTTTCCGTGATCGTTCCGGCTGACCTAGCCTGATCAATTTCGGATATCCTTCGCTGAATCTCATCGAGGTCCTTTTCGATTTTTACCTGATCTTCCGCCTGCTGTTTTTGGTATTTGTGCTCCATCTCCCTCGCTTTGGCGATAAGTTCATCCATCCTTCGAGTTTTGTGAGCAACAAATTCTGCCGCACTACTGACCTCACCGAAACTGGTATGAAGAGAAGTTCCGCGACCCGTCCAACCGAGTTTAAACTCGTTCCACCATGACTGATTTCCATCTGATCCGCGAACCCACTTGAATCCGGGTCGGATTGGAGGTTTTGCGCCAGGATTCGTACCTGTGCTCGGTGTTGTTTTCCTGAGTCCAGTTTGCGAATCTGTCGTAAATTCCATGGCTTATCCACCAAATTGGGGACGTGCCCCTCTTCGTATCGTGAAGAGGGGCCCCGCCCATTTAAGGTTATTTTTTCGTTAGTTTTTTGACCTCGAATACCACCTTGCTTGAAAGGTGGTCGGTATAGACCTTGTCAAACATTGCTTTTGCAAGCGGCGTTGCCATCTGATAAAGGAGAGCTGCTGGTATAGCCGGTTGCATGTCCATGTCGATGACAGACTGGTTTGCTCCTGTTTCTTGCGCAAGGATTTGCGCCGCAGCGACGACCGAATGGTGCATGACATAGGCCGCCTTTCTGACTTCCAACTCGATGAAACTTTCGCTTTCCTCGGTTGCAGCGATTGCAGTGCCCTTACTTTCAACGACTTCGTTGATGGCGGGTGGGGCTGCTTCGGGTTCTGGACCCGTTTCACCTTCTTTTCCCCAATCCCTGAAATCAGGAAGGGCATCGAGTTCCGAACCTTCGGGTTTTTTTTTGAGATCGACTTTTTCTGTCATTTTTACTTTCTCCAAACGGCTCTTTATTGCTCCGCAGACTATCCGCGAAGTCGTCTATCTTTGTTCAATCTTTCCTGTTTCTGAAGCCACGCCAAGGTTTCCTCCCCAGGATCTATGTCCGGAGGAACCGGAATAAACTCCGTCTGATCGTTGCAATGAGGACAAAATATGACAGCCTTCCTTCGGTCCATGAGATTGTCGGCCGTGTCCCAGTTGAACGTCCCCGGGGGGAATTCTAGAGTTCCAACGTTCTTACATCGTGAACAGGCCCCCATCACCAATTGCGGATGATATTCCTGGGTGGCTTTGGGCGCTTCGCTGCCCTTCCCGTTGGACAGGTAGTTTACACGCCTCATTGCGGAAGCGGTGTAGTCTGGACTGGTTGGTTTGGTGACTACGCTCATGTTATGGCTCCTGAATAAAAACCCTGCATTTGAACGGCTACGGCTAGCCGTGTATATCCATCCACTCCTTCCACGTCATGAAACCTGTTCCATGCGAAGGATCGACTTTGATTTTCACTTGACCTGTTTTCAAGTATTTATTGATAAATGACAAAATCCTGTAGGCCATTTTCGTCGAGACCGTTGGCTCTACTCCATATTCCTTTTTGCCTTTTGCGTAGTTGATTGCATACTGCATGGAGTTCTCCATGTGCGCTACCTCAAGCTCTCCGATGTACCCATCGGTCTTTGCCTTGATGATCTTTGCGGCGTAAGGGACATCGTATGCGTAGAGAAGTGCAACCTCTCCATCAGCGATCTTCTTGAGAATCGTCAACGCGAGGGTTGCGATTTCGGGATTCATGGCTGCATCAAGTCGTCCTTTGCTTCTGTAATAGTCATTCGACGCGATGTCTCGGAGAAGATCCTCATTTTGCGTCCTGGTGATATATCCTTTCTTTTCAGCCTGTTGATTCAGAGAAATTACCCTCTGTTCCATCTCGTCTTTCGTCCCGGCATCTCGAAGTTTACTTGCCCTTTCAGTCTCCGAATCGGGGAGTTTGATTACATGACGCACATCGGCTGATGCGCTCACGGAAACCCCTTCTTCAGCAAGTTCTTTTGCGCTTTTTTCAAGATCAGATACAAGCCCCTTAACCGATGCCTTCGCCTTTGATATAAAGAAATATCCAACGCCAGCGATACTAATCCCTACCGGAAGAAGCCAGGAAACATCGATTTTTCTCTTCTTCGACATATCTTTTCCTATGCCAGTGCCATCGCGGCGACTGCCGCTGCAGGCGCTGCGTACATGATCGGATTGACCTGCTGTTTCGCTGTGATTTGATTGTCGAGTCGGATCTGGTTTTGAACTTCGCTCCGTGCCATGGTCTGCATGACGTTTGACGTTATCTCGGCGGCTTCTTCCTTTGCCATCTGATTTACCTGACCCCTGCTTACAGGAGCACCAGCAGCCCTCGCGGCAAGCCTTGCCTGAAACATTGCTCGAGCATGAGCCAGTTCGGCATCCCGAACCGCCTGAGCCTCTGACGCACGCTCCCTTGCAGCAGCTCTCCGCTCCGCTTTCCGCATCTTGTCCCTTTGATACTTCGCTGCAGCGATCGCAATCAACGTAGTAGCAATACCAGATACGGCGCCAACGATAGCTCCAGTTGAACCTCCACCTGCGGCTGCTGCACCAAGACCATTGACAGGTCCTTGTTCAGCCATATTCTTCCGGAACTCCTTCCGGAGAAGAAGCCATCGTCCGGCTGTTTTCTTGTAACGACTCGAATCAAGCTCGTTGATAAGCGCCTTACGAATCTCCACATGAACAATCTCGTCAGCATTTGGCTTCGAAAGAATGTTCTCGAAGTATGGCTTCATGCTCGGATATGCCCGGGACTCAGCCTCCATGGCGGCCAGCATCATCGGCGTGAATTTTGAAAGACTCATAGTTCCTCCGCTACTTCTTCCGAAAGAAAATGGGGATTGACGCTGCTGCCAGCGGTACTGCGTATGGCAACATGGACGGTTTCTCGGACGCTGAGACTTGCCGCTCGAGTTTTCTCTGGTTTTCTAGTTCTTGCTTGGCCAGGGCCTCTCGAGCCGCCGCCATTTGAAGCTGCTGCTCTTTGGCTGCCATTTCCTGAAATTGTCCTCGACTGACTTCCGTTCCAGCCTCAGAGGCCGTCCGTGCCTCTCGCCGGGCTTTCTTCGCTGAAGACGACTCCGTGTTACGCTTCAGCGTCTTGTCTAGCCAGGGCTTCGCAGTATCGAAGAGGCTGCCCAAAACCTTGGCCACGGAACTTCCTACCCCTGTCAGTTTCGTCCCGACGAGTTTCTCGACGGAACTTGATTCGTCGTCTCCAAGTCCGGACATTCCAGCGTATCGCTTCAGTCGGTCGATCTTCATGTTTCGAACGAAGGACTGGCGCAAGAGTGGCCATCTACCAGCGAGATCGGAATATCGGGTCGGATCAAGCTGGTTGATCATGACCTTCCGGACTTCCTTGAAGACGGCCTGGGCCGGCTTCTTGGAACTCAGGAGATTTTTGATGTACGGAATCATGGAAGGATCGTTCTTGATTTCTCTCATAATAACGATCCGTGTTATCATTGAAATCTTGTTCAAGTTCGGGATCCTGCCGTTCTGGATCCTACTGTTCGGGATCCTTCCGTTCGTCATCGCTCCACGACCACGTCGACGTCGTGCTCCAGGGACTCGTCCTCGAGAGACTCTCCCATAGCTGTCAGATGCTTTCTTGCCTGAACTGATCATTCTTTTCAGACCCACATCATAAAGCATAGGATCTTGATCAAGCTCGTTGAGCAAGGGGTCTTGTTCACCCACGAAGTTTCCAAAAGATTCCAAATGCATGTCTCTTCTCCTACATAAGCATGGACGTGGGTAGGTCTCGTTTCACCGACGTTGTGGCCGGCACGTACAGATAACCAGTGATCCTCGCCGCTGCATCGTGCCAAACGGCAGGGTTCGCGTTTGTTGCGATGACTCGGAAGGTCCTCTTCTCTCCGACGATCAGAGGCATCCTGAACTCGAATGGGTTCTGCAGGTCTCCGAGTTGAGTCATGAAGTTCGAGTAGGTGGTTTCCCTGGTCGCGGCCCCGTTGTACCATTCAGTCGGAATCTGAATGTCACTCCCGTCGATCTGCATGCTCCATGTGACGTCTGCAAAAGATGCCGGGCTCTCGAGGCGGTTCGCGAATCCGCGAAGGACGAGAAGCCCACCCTTCGGCACAACAACTCGGAGTACTTCGGCCGGTGCTGCCATTGCGGGGGGAAGCGCGAGCTCCGAATTCTTGTACATGTCGAGGTTGTACGACGAAAGCGGAGGCTGTAGATATGCCGGGTTTCTGACATATTGAGGAATATGTTGCAGAGCCAGCGCAATTTTTCTTACCAGTTCGTCGATTTCTTGCTGTTTTTCCTGGGGCAACGGAGGACCAGGGGTTTGTCCAATAATGTCCTGAGGAATTTTTCCTGGTGATTGATGAATGACGTTCCAGTACTTACTCATCGGATCCATCATCGGATCGAAGATGTCTCCCATTCCGTAGTGTTTGTCGCTACTCATGGTTTTACCTCGTGACCTCTTCCGGATATTTGATTCGACGACCACACATGGTCAAATACACGTCAATATCGACGGCTTCCAGGTTAGTGATCTGTGCCAGAATTCGGTAGTCTCGTTCGAAAAGATAGCTCTCCGGGAAGATGTGCGGGTACTGTCCGTTTCCGAATATGAGATCTCTCCGAATGGGTGTCCCTTCGGGACTGAATGTGCGACCGCTGCCATATTCCTTCAGCGTGATGTTGAAATTCGCGTCGACCGGATCACTCGCGGCCATGTTTTTGATAACCTCGAAGAACGAGTCGGAAGTGACGCGGAATTCGTAGTCTGTAGGTGTGTTCGGTGCCAGAGATTCGATCGCCTTTGAAGTGGTAAGGAAGAACAAGTTGGTCCTTTCCTTGTCTCCGTAGTATTCGTCGAAAGTCTGGAAAACTTCGATCGGAGCTTCCTTGAAGATGAAGCGTCGGCCGACCATGGCGAACTGAATATCATTTGAGGCGCCACTCAGATCATACAAGATCACCGAAAGCTGCCTCGTTCCTCGAGCGACGTTGATGAACATCGTCTCCGGAAGGATGAAAGGTCTCCTCCCATTCCCTGCGATGGTATTGATATGCACCGGACGGTTCATGAGGAAGGTTCGATTACCTTCATCGAAGATTTGGATTGTGAACGGTCCGTCTGCTTCGTATTCAAAGTAGAAGACCTCGAAGTGACCAGTGGACTGGTCAATGGTCATTGGAACGATGCCGCTATTCCCGTTTGCGGCCACAGTGACGACGCCTGGGTCTGTCGTCTGCCAGAAAGGTTTTACATACCTCTTCGCTGGGTTAACGAAGATAACCTTTTGCGTGACTTGTTGTTTGGTTTTCGGATCAATGAGCGGAGTGTTTGTTCGAACATCCACCATCGGAACTGTTTTTCTGATTAGGACTGGAATACTCATGCTAGAACCTCCATGCATGTCCGCTGTCTGGATCAGCGTGGGTTTCTATTTAAAAAAGAGGGGAGGAGGGGGATGCCCCCCTCCCCTCCAAAGGACTGTTTCGCCTTTGGAGACCGCGGTGGCTTACAGAGATGCGTAAAGCATTCCCACCATCACGGTGTACCAGTAGACGTCGCTGGTTGCAGCGGTGAAGACGCCCGGGTGCTCGACGACGTTCTTGAACGTTTCGTTCGCGAA
>Ga0307928_10003747_pt1 | contig 11603 bp, 14 predicted proteins | sample AceLakmetagen232_FD_201815 | JGI IMG/M metagenome (GOLD analysis project Ga0307928, IMG submission 201815) | Saline water microbial communities from Ace Lake, Antarctica - #232 | ecosystem: Environmental > Aquatic > Non-marine Saline and Alkaline > Saline | place: Antarctica: Ace Lake...
AGTTAATATCTACTTGACCTCTATGTTCTAAGTCATAACTAACTTCATTTCCTTCCTCGTCTACTATTCCCATTTCAATATTTTTAAATAATAAATGTTGAAGGTCAAGGTTGGTAATTGTAATACCATCCTTATCATATACATAAATATATTCATAAAATCTTACTTCTACTTTCCCATACACACCAATATCCAATGGGATTGTCTTATCCATCTTATACCAAGTCTCACTAATAACATCAAATTCTTTTTTTGTACATAAAAAATATGATGGTGTTGTAGTCCACTCAGTAGTTGCCCAATAAAAAATACCTACCTTTACTTGTGTTCTAACACCTATACCATAATAATCTTTATTATTAGTTACGACACCAAACAAGTCATATTTCAAATTTAGTGATTGTCCACTAATACCAATTACGTGTTCACTTGTACCATCGTATTCTATACACTCATTTCCTGTTCCATGACCATCTGGGTCAGTTCTCGTGATTCTTGCAGCATAATAATCTACATTATCATCTCTTCTACCATACCAATTACCTTCATTACTTACATTCCAATTTTCAACACCACCGAAGGTAGTATTAGTGTATTTATCATCATAATCAAGCACCCATGATCCTACTGAATCAATAGTAGTTGAATCCCAAATTTGAGGATATATGATAGTATCTGGTGCATATCCTGAATATTTAAGTGTTACCTCACTAAACCCTGCCACCATATCAAGTTGTGTTCCTGTCTTGTACCAATCAACATCAGTTCCTATTGTCTTTAATGGTGTAATTGTATCTGTTGAATCCCATACAAATGATGTATTAAACCATTTAATAGTATAAGTTGTTTCACTTAATAACAATGGGTCAACTATAATCCAAGAACCATCAATTTGTTTAATAGTAAGTCCCACACCTTTTAATAAACCTTCAAGAACTTCATAGAAAGTCATTGGTTTATCATCTTCATCATAATAGTTGTCTGGGTTTACTGTAAGGTGTTCAAGTATTGTATCATTACCTGATATTGCATATCCACTATAATATAAACCAGAACTAACACCAATATCTATAATTGGTAATCCCATCTTAGTATACATTTCTTCTATAACTTCAAAAATTGTCTTATGTGTTGCATACATAGAACCACCACCAGTTATATACTTATATCGTTTCAATATTGCGAACCCATCGTTACATTCTATACTAATAGGATAATTATTATATGAACTAAAGGGTTCTGAAAAAAATTCTGTATTAACATAACCGAAGAACATAATATCTGCTGCTGTTGTACCACCCTTATAAATCTTGATCATATACTTAGTTGGGTCATTACTATAAATATCTCTTATAGTCTGTCCTGATTGAACAACTACATTAATAGTACATCCACCACCTTGAACTGGTTGGAATATATCTTTTTTAATATTTGGATAATGCATTATAAGTGGAACTTTATCAGGTATTAAATCAATCACTGCTCCTGCGTAACCATCAGTTAAAATATCTATTGTTGTAAGGACACTTTCAATATCCTTATACTCTACTCTATATTTTACACCATATGCCATTATCTATAACTATTTAATTTTCTACTGTAATTTTCAATACTACCGTATAAGTTTTCACCACGAAGTACGAACTCTACTTGTCCTTGGCTTCCACCACCTTTAATCATATCGAATAAGTTTCTTTGTTGTCCTGTATTTAAAATCATTTCACCACTATTAACCATTGCGTGAACTCTATCACCACTAAATAAACTTCCACCGACAATACCACCATCAGCGTATTTTTCTGTTGCTTTACTTGATGCTGCCTTCATTGCTCCTGCTGCTGCAATTAACGCAATACCACCTATAATAGCAGTAATAGGATTCTTAAACATAAAATCTTTAATTACTTTTATAAATCCTGCAAGAGCAATTGTTTGTATTCCAAACCATATCATTGCATCACCGAAACTTACCAAAAAACTTGATATTGTATCTAGTATCCCTTTTCCAAAATCCTCTATATTACCTGTTACTAATAACGCACCAATACCATCAGCAAAACTCATTATAGCGTTCTGCATACCATTCTGAATAAGTGAAGTCATTTCATTATTAAAAATTCTTATCTTATCCATATGAGCAGTCATTGCTGCTTCTTCCTCTGGTGTTAATAAAGTAAATCCTTTAGTGTGACTAAAATTAGTGTCAGCAATCTGTGACATTATAAGTGGAAGTTTTTTAGCAGTAATTATTAACTGAGAAAAACTCGAAGAGAGTTTTACATTATCACTTGTAAGTGTTTGTGCTGCTTTGGATGCTTTATTAAAAAACTTCTGTAAAACTATTTGCATCTCAGTCCACGAATTAATTACTGTACCAATTTGGTCACGCTCTTCGTCAGTGACCTTATTAATAACATCACCAATATTAAAATATGCTAATTGTTTCTCACTTAAACCTTCAAGTTCCTTATCTACTAATCCTTTTCTTTTCGCATATCTACCATCAGCCTTACCCATTCTAAGTTTCTCCAAATGTTCTTGTGCTTGGAATGCTGCTTGTAGTTGGTCGTGTTCTGCTTTAGTAAGGTTCTGATAATTTTCAAAGTAATCGAATAACAAAGCAACTGCCTCGTCACTCATATCATGTTTCTTTTTCAAGTTCGCTTTTTCAGCATTGAGTTTTTGTTGTGCAAGTTTTTCCTCTTTTTTAAATTGTTCAAGTGTTAAACGATTAACTTCTTCAATAATTTTCTTTCTTTCCTCATCACTTAGTGTTAAATCTGTTAACCCTGCTTCCAATTTCTTAATTTCAAGTAATGCTTTCTTTGAATGTATCGACACTGAACGACTTCTATCACCAATATCATCTAATGCCTCTGCGTACTCCTTACCTGCTTTAGCAGCGTCTCTCATGTTGGAAATCATATTACCCCAATCACCTGTCGCAATTGCCTGAAAGAACGCTGATGTTGCTGACTGCGCAGCAACCATAGTATTGTGGAATGTATCACCTGCACCTTGAACTGAGTTAATTGTGGCTTTAACTCCCTTTATTAATCCTGCTACACCAAGACCAACACCTGCGAACGCAAACGCTTTCTTAATACCATCACTAACCTTCATGGTGGTTTTCTTTAAATCTTGTGTTTTCTGTTTTGCTTTATTAATACCTTTATCGTATCCACCTGCATTAAGTGTGAGTGTTGTGAGTAAACTAAACTTTCCCATTATCTTTTTTTGTTTTTTATCGATACAAGATGTTCTTGTATTTTTATCTTTTCCTCTGGTGTGGTTTCTTTTGGTTTCTCATCCCAATCAAATGGCATCATCTGTTGTGGACTTTTATATGCTCCTGTCATAGACTGTGCAGTAACATAACCTAACCATCTTACTTGCTCCCAAGTCATTCTATAATTCTCATTATATGCGTCTACCACTGCGTCTGTTTCAATAACACTCATTTCATCAAGGAAGTAGTTGGGTTCTATTTTCATCTGACCAACAACAATCTTGTAAATGTCCTTCATAGTTATTTCATTACCACCTTTTTTTTTACTTTGGTGTCTTTAACTTCCTCTTTTTTATTATGTAAATATGATGTAAACTGTTCTACCAATGTTTCATCCTCATCTAATACATCTAAGAAATCTTCGAACTCATAATTAAATGTTAATCTATTAGCACCATATAGTACACACCAAAATAATGTTAAGATGTCGCTAAAATTGGGATTCATATCCATTACGCTTCTACCTGTTGTTTCCTCGAACTTTAATAGTGAACGATTACTGTTTCTTAAAACGAACTCTTTGTCTGCTATCTTAATTGTCTTTGTCATATTATATATTTATTATAAATACAATCAGAACCATAAAATAAATAATAAAAAAAGGGGATACACGATTGTATCCCCCCGACCAAAAATAAACCAAACAAAATCTTATGCAGTACCTGCAACAAGTGTTAAATCCCCTGTACCTAACATTGATACACTATAAGTAGCATTATCTAAATCAGGACTTGTTAAACTCATTGAAGTAATGAGAACATTACCAGTGAAATTACCTACTGTCGTGTCTTTTACATATGAAGGAGTTGTTCCACTTGCAACTGCAAATGCGAACCCTATTGTTTCCCCACTTGTGTAAAGGTCATATAATGTATCTAAACCATTGGTGTCACCTGCTAATTTGTATGCCATAAGTCCATCTGTACTTGCGTCCCAACCAAACTTAGTTCCTTTAAACTCTTTATGTGTTCCACTATCTTTTGAACTAATCTCTCTTGTATCCATTGTCATACTTAAACTTGCTGATGTACTGAATGCTAATGGTTCTGTTCCCAAGAATACCATCAACGAACCCCCATATACTATCTTACTATTTTCTGCGCTCATATCTTTATATTTTTATAATTTTTTTATTAATTTCTTTTTTATAAATACAATCGTGATGATAATACTTATACGCTAATCACCATAAAAGAAAGTTTCTGTACATAAGCATCGTCACTATATTGTTCATCAACGCCAATTAACTTAATCTTCCTAACTGTTATACCACTATTTGTTCCACTATAATATTCCAGTGCTTGCTGTACTTCAAGTGCAATTTCAATACCATCAGCATAATCAGCATCTAATATTGTAATCTCTACACTTGTCTGATATAATAAACTATCATCCTTTGTATCATTTGGGTTACTTCGTCTATCATACACTATTAAAGGAAATACAGTGTCTGATGGTGCGACTAAAGGAAACATTCTTGTACCAACCGAACTTGTTACTCCTGTTGCGCTTGATAATATATTATAAATTACTTTTCCAATTTCTATCATGATTTTTTTTCTTTTTTAACTCTGATTGAATGTTCATCCTTATGACATTCTTTACAGAGTGCTTCAAAATTATTTATATCGAACCCCAACTCTAATATCTTTGTAATACTTTCACCTGCTGTTGATATAGGTACTTTGTGGTGAACATCTTGTGCACCTCTTACTACATCTTTATTATTTAAGCACCGACCACATAATGGATGCTCTGATAAAAAATTCAACCTCATATCTCTCCATCGTTGCGTGTTATAAACATATTTATGTATTAAGTTATCACGCTTGGTTGTACTCTTGCGTTTATCTTGTTGGTATCGTTTCCCCTTTTCAGGTAAGTTTATCTTTGGCATATCCTTAATTATATTTCTTAATAACCTTATCGAAACTTTGTACTATACTCTTTTCGATTGTGTCGTTTGCTACCTTATTTTTCGCCTTCACTGCGTCATAGAAAAAATTTCTACTTTTTATCTTACCCGTATTATGTCCACCATCTTGTCCACCCATCTCTCTTCTTGTTCTTTGAGTTGCACGACTCTGACCCTTAAAATATTCTCGTTTATCTGTTCCCCACTCCAACCATCTTAATTTATAGTTCTGGAATCCAACCTTAACACCAAGACGATTCTTCGCCATTTTTTGAACTTTTATACCATTAACTCCTGAGACTTTCTTAATATTTGTTCTTGACTTCAGATTCTGTTTTGCTTCTGCGCCTATTATTTTTCCTGCTATCTTGTAACCATCAACAACAATCTTTGTCTGAATATTTGGTGTTAATTCACTAAATAGTTTCTGTAACTTTTCATCATTTACTATTTTAATATCTATTGATTGTGCTGCCATTATTAATCATTTATTTTTTCACATCTGATTGTCATTGAACTTCTATATCCAACTTCAACTACACTTAATATTCTATAAGGTATGTTTGTAAACATAAGTCTCATCTCATCAATATCTATTCCTTCACGATAATGAGTATTAAACTCCAACACATTGGAGTTAAATATTTCCATGTTCTTCTCTGATTGAGTACCACCAATTTCTTTCTTCTGTGCTTTGAGTGTTAAGTATGTTGACCATTCTGGTTTTTCTCCACCGTATTCGTCTTTAGTCATTACCCTTTCTTGGATAATTATTCTATATCTCATTTGTCCTATAACCATATCTATATGTTTTTTATTCTACTACAAAATCTTTATATGGGTTCAATAAGAACTCATATGTGAATGGAACACTTTGTCCTTTTGCAAATGACACTGGTGTTCTTGTAACATAAAAGTGTGACGCTATCATAAGTACTGCTTGTTCAATACTTATTGGTGTTGTTGTATTTGTATATCCTGTTAATGCGTCTGCACCTAAATAATTTTCTGATGCTTGAATACTAACTTCCAATAATTGTTGTAGGTATGCGTCATCTTCTACCCAATCACTTTCGATATTAAGTTGTCGTTTCAGTTGTTCTATCGTGATGTTCATAATCTATATTTATATTAAATACAGATGGGCACAAAAAAATAGTGTAGAATCTGAACCCTACACCATTTAATTTTTATATTAGTTACTATTAAGTTAAACTTGCATAAGAGAAACTGTTTGCTCTACGAACTTTACCATCCCAATATGAGTTAATAACGATTCTTACCTGTCCATCTGCTGCTTGAGTATATGGGTCAACTGTTATGTCGATTCCACCCCACTGAACTGCTACGAAGTCATTAAAGTTTCCAAACATTACTCTACCTGTTGCAACATTAGAACTTGCGTATGTTGGGTAACCATTAACTATTTCACCTTCTTGTACAAAACCTGCACCAGTTGCTCTTGCTGTGGTTTTCATTGTACCTTTAAGTGAAGGAGTAGTGATATATGCCAACTTACCTTGTAGACTGTTGTTAGTATTAACAGCACTTTCCATTGCTACTACTTTAGCGTATGATGTAGTACCTGTACTGGTATCACTTACACCATTGAATAAACCTGCTGGTTGAGTTGTGTTTCCAGTTGCTGCTTGAAGGAATGTATATTCCAACTTCTCTCTGATAGCGTTTGTAAGGTCAGACATAAGTACTGCGTTAGCACTTGCTGAGTCTTGTAAAAGGAAGTTCTTACTTACATCGATAAATCCAGTTAGACGTTTTGGACTCCATTCGATTTCAGTGAATGCTCCACCACCATCTTCAGCAGTAGCGACTTCTGATTTCCACTTCATACTTGAACCAGCATATACTGGAAGACTGATGTTACCGACAGCACCAGTAATTAATTGTCCACCTGCTTTGAAAAGAACTGACTCAGCACGAAGTGCTGTAATCATACTTAATTTTTCTTCAGCAACAACCTCTTGTCCTTGGGTTCCTGTACCTGCTAAGATGTCTGCTCTTGCTTCAACAGGAAGTATAAGTTGTCCTTTAAAATTAAGTCCTGTACCATCAAAAGATTCCATTCCTCTTTTGTTTACCTCTAATGTACCTTCAGACATTGCTCTACCTTGTACAATATCATTAATACTTGCGATAAGTGTTTGTGATTTTTTACTTCTATCTTCACCTACTTTAATAACAGGCTTTGGAGCAATTTCAAGTAAACGCTTTTGAGTTTCGAACTCAGCGATTTCACCTATCCATGAATCCATTTCAATAGTTTCAGTGTTTGTTGCTTCTCTTTTGTCAGCAGCAATAGTATCTAAAACACCTGCAACTTGTAGTTGGCGTGTCTTAATCTCGTTCATCAATTCTAATTTTGTCATATCTTATATCTTTTTTTAATATTTTTATTAATTTCTTTTTTATAAATACAATCACTATCACATTATTTAGACAGATATTGTTTTTTTAATTTTTTCATATAATTTTTAAATTCTATTTCAATAGCATCATTCATTGCTTTTACATCATCAAGTCCATCAACTTCAACTGTTGGTGATGTATTTTCATCTTCTTTCCTAAGTTCTGCTACCTTCTCTTGTGCTCTAGTACCAACACTTGTGCTCTCGTACGCTGGTCTGTACACTGGACTCACATCAAAGAACTGGTCAAACTTGAGGATGGTTCTTAAATATTTTCCATCATTTCTTTTTTCCCATGTGTCACCACCCTCTGGTAATGTGAATGCAAAACTTGAACTGAATATATCACCACGTTCAATCATCTCTTGTAAATCTTGATGTGTGGCACTCTTACCAATCTTCCACCAATATCTTAAACCAACTTCATCTACCTCTAAGTGTAAACTACCTTTACCGAAACGACTTCTTGCGAATACTGCTTTATCCTCATTATGGTTAAGTACAGCAAGTACATCACTATTTTTTAACACTCCTTCAATCGCTTCAGGTAAAATACTTTCTGTGAATCCACCTAAGTCTCTTGACTCTGTGTTAAATTTAAGTGCGTAGCCTTCAACAATATTTTTGTCTTGGTCTGTTCTGATTTCTATTTCATAATTTCTTGTTTCTTTTTCCATTATATTAATCTTTTTTTATTTTAACTTATTATCTATTTGCTTACTTGTGTCACTTGTATCAGTCTGTTCTGATATTAAATTATCCAGAGGCTGCACTCCAACAGCAACAAATGCTCTGTTTCCACCCTTGACAGGATATGATGAATCTATTTTTTCTCTTATTTCATTACTTGTAATAGCACCAATGAAGAACATCTTAGTATAATAATCTGCTTGTGCTGTTGCGTCAAGTCTAAATAAGTTTGATACATCGAATCTTAACTCAGTAATGTTGTTCTCCACCTTAGTATAAATCTTACGATAAATCTCGTTTTCAATCTTTTCCAACAATGGCTGTAATGTGGTATTAAGGAAGTCAATCTGACTCATTTCATTTGAATTATATCCACCTTTCGAAAAATCGAAAAGTTTATGAGGACTAACACCAAAGAATTGTGCTATCGTTATAAAATTGAAGGCACGACTTTCCAAAAGTTGGGCCTGTTTTGGATTAACACTAATAGGATTATATTCTAAACCTGAGTCCAATACCACCACACTATTACTTATACCTCCTGTTACACTTGCGTTACTTGCATTTGTAAACGCTTCCTTCGCTGCTTTGGCTTTTGGTTCTGTTATATTAACACCTTGCTTTGGACTTAATATACCTGCCATGTTACCATTACCTTTGAAGAAGTTGTTGGCGTGGCCTTCACTAAAGTATGCTGTCTCTAATGTAGTTGCTGCGTGTTTCAATGTACTTGAACCAATTAAACCATTCGTTGAAAAGTTCATAATATGTATAATATCACTATCCTCATATGTTACATCATTATTATAAATATATTTCTTTTCACCCTTAACCAACATTACTTTAATAAAATCAGGGTCAAGTAAAATAAATTCTGTTGGTGTATCACCTTTTCTTGTTATATGAATATATGCGTTACCCTTTAATAATATATATTGTACTATTTGTTTCTTAAAGGTGTATGCTGACATTAACTTATTTGGTTGAACATTTAATAAATAATCTAAATTATTCCTTTGTTTCTTTTTCCAATCCTTCTCATATGTATAATTATCTAATGGTAGTATTGCAACTGAGTCTGAGATTAAATTCACAGCACGATAGACTGCACTCAATTTTAACGCCTTTGTTTGTTCATATCCTTCGACACTTGACCAACTTAATGTTCCCAGAACAAGTGCGTCATATATCTCTGTCTCTGTCATCCTGACTTCCTTCTTTTTATTTCTTGTGAATATACCCATCTCTAATATTTTTTATAAATACAATTATTATTATGTTTTTACCACACATTACCTGAATATTGTGGACTGTCTAAGAACCCACCAAGTGCGTTAATCATACTAGCAACATTATCTATCTTCTTATTCCTGTCACTCTTGTCTATTGAATAATTGCCCATGTGGTTAATTTTTAATCTAACATTACCCAACATCCATTGGGTTAAACTATTCTTCTGTATTACTAACCTACCTTCCTTTATTAATTTCTCAAACTCTTTGAGTGGTCTGTTAAGGTTACCTGCTACTTGTGAGAAGGGTTGAAGGTAAAATCCTGCTTCAGTTGCGTCTATTGCCCAACTTGTACTATTCCACTTATCATAATTAATTTGAATAATATTCTTATGGTCTCTTGTCTTAACTAAATCATTAAGGATATATTGATAGTCAATCACATTACCAAGGGTTACATTAATCTCATTGTTCTCCACTGCCTGTTGGTATATGTCTTTGTTTGGACTCTTCTTAATGGTTTCCTCTGGTAGGTATAAGTCTGAGAAAAAATAATACATATCATCTAATTGTAATAGGTGTGACACTGCTGTAATATCACTGACAGTACTAAGGTCTACTCCTGACCATACATCAAGTCCTTCGAACCTTGCTTCTGTCATATCTATTTCTTGCATCGCTTTGGTTATGTATTCTTCATCAATCCAGTCCTCTATCTGACTATTTTTTAACCATACATTAAAATGCTTAACCAACACACCATTTTTTTCCAAGTCTGATTGTTGTGCTTTATTAACCTCACTTTGTATTGCTTCCTCTACCACACTTACACCAATGTTGGGTGTGGCTTTAACCCAGTTACTAGGGTCTGTGTAATCATCACCCTCATCTATCGTGAATACCATACCAAACTGACTTGGATCGTTGAACTTCTGTTTCAGGACTTGGATACAATAACTTCTCATCTTATAACACTCACTCTCATTATTAAATCCTGCTGTCGTGATGACGAATAATATGTTGTCTGTTCGCTTTACCATACTTGACTTTAAAACATTATAAACATTAAGTGATTCCATCTCGTGCATCTCATCAATAACCATAAACGAACCTGAGAGTCCATCAATAGGTCTGGCTTCATTTGAACTTAATATTAACTTGTTGTTACCAAACACTATCCTATTATAATAAACTCTAATGTGTTTCTGGTCTGGGTCTATTTGATATACTAATTTCTTTATCTTATCGAAGTCAACTTCCATTACCTGCTTGGTTGTGTTCGCTGCAAGAACAACTTGTGCGTCATCACCCATTAATAACTCGTATATTGATAGTAAACTTATGAGTTGTGTCTTACCATTACCACGACTTAATTCGAGGTATGCCAACCTGTACTTCTTTGTCTTGGTCTCTACTTTGTAGAGACCATAAATATTTACCACTATAAAAACCTGCCAAGGTTCGAGTATTAATAAACGCTTTGGTGTTGTTTCAGTAAGGAAAAATGATTGTAGAAACTCTATAACATTGGTTGCTTCAACTTCATTATAATAATATAATGGGTCAATCATATCACGCATAAACCTCTGACCTGCGAGTTTCACATACTCACAACTATTAATTGTTCCATCGTTAACGTCCTTGGCATACTTAGTTGCAACATCAATGTAGTCCATTATCGTTTCTCTATCCTTTGTTTGAACCCATCCATAAAAGTGTTGAACTTGTCATCGTTGGTTGTGGTGTCACTAACCTTTTCGAGTTCGACAATCTGTTTCAATAACATACCATTGAGTTGGTATATGATGTACAGGTTCTTCTTATCCTTGTCTTGCTTATACTCAGTGATGAGGTCGTTATAAAGTTCAGCGTTGTTGGCGATGATTGTTTTCTTTGAATCATCATCACTTAACTTAGTTAACTTCTTTTTAAGTTCTCTTATGTTTATTTTTTTCATAATGTTTATATTAAATACAAGCGTATTTCAACTTTATCATATTTAACATATGTACATATGGTACTACCTAAATGGATTATTTGTCGAAAGTTCT
>Ga0307928_10003748_pt1 | contig 11603 bp, 18 predicted proteins | sample AceLakmetagen232_FD_201815 | JGI IMG/M metagenome (GOLD analysis project Ga0307928, IMG submission 201815) | Saline water microbial communities from Ace Lake, Antarctica - #232 | ecosystem: Environmental > Aquatic > Non-marine Saline and Alkaline > Saline | place: Antarctica: Ace Lake...
CTGGCCGGATTGGCCATCTGGGAAAGACTAATACACACTCCTTGCATTAATGCGATAAAATTCTTGATTTATTTATGCAAGTAGTATTTCACTCTCCTCATCTTCGACTTCACACGCGAAGTTGCTCCTGTTGGTCTCTGCGGGATCAGTGGGAGCTCCAGCGTGTGGCGGGGATTGTTCTTTCATATTATCGGGAAAAACAGAATCCGGCGCAGGATAGCGACCTGCACGGCCTGGCTGAATGGGTATTTCAGCTCCCGACCAATGTCATTGGTCTAAATGAAAACGTCCCTAACACGGGCGGTGATCGGAAAGCTCTTAAAAAAGTCGGTGGTTTGAATCCATCCAATGACTCCAATTTGGTACTGTAGCTCAGACGGTAGAGCAGGGTTTTTGTAATTCCCAGGCCGCGGGTTCGATTCCTGTCAGTACCTCCATTTTGAAATGATAAGCCACGAGTGTCAGGCGAGGGTCTTCATGCCCTATAAGATTATCGAGCTCCCCGGTAAGCCAACCGTGGCGGGAGCAAACTCTTTTACTTGACAGTAATGTGAATCGGTAATGGTTTTGTCCTCATAGGGTTCCGCAAGACTTTTGAAGACCGCTTTCGCTTGACGATGGCGGTTTTCTCGTATCTGAGTGTTTACGTTCCTTGCGGAATCTTAATCGTAGCCCTGAGTAATCAGCCCGTACCAATGGCACGCTACACTTGATGGACAAGTCTTTGTCTAGATTCGTAACAGGGTGACGCTACATCCTAAAGGCACTGAGTGGTAACTTCTCAACCATAGCGCAACGGATACCTTCGGGAGAGTTGGCATAAGGCGAATCAAAACGGACCGGTTAAACGGATGACCTTGGAGGAATAAGCACCCTCATAGTTTCCCTGTCAAAGGAATGGATCGCGTGGAGTGTCCCCAGTTCTTGTTCTCAATGATAGCTAAGAAAGAAGCCTAATGGGTAACTTCTTTTATGCTTCGCTGTGTCCTTAGAAGGTTGGCATGTTTGATTTAACCAAAACCACATATGAATTATACGAGAATAGTTAAATGCACAAAAGATTTCCCAATTGAGATATTCGACTTAATCGGAGGGTCTTTTGGAGAAAACGCATCGGATTTGCATAAAGACGTAATGAAGAGACTCAAAAACGCAGGATTTCCCGTATCTAAGGAATTTGCAGTAGAATCGAGAGGAGACGGACGAAAAGGTCGAGTCGATGTAGTTATTAACCTCGATGGAGAGCTTATCGGCGTCGAATTAGACGGAAAGAGCGCTAGAAGGAAATCGATTTACAAGCTTCAGAACAATTTTAAACGATGGGCAGTCGCGGTTCGTTACTGATCGCTGCGGATCTACTGCCAAGCTATCACCCGTATAGATTCACACACTACTGCAAACAATGCTTGCACTAGTTGTCTGAGTGTGTATGTTCGTTGGCCATGAGCAAAATTGATTTAAGAACCTGCAAGGTGATCTAATGAACAAACTCGATTACAAAACGTCACGCACGACCATTTTCATGGATGCTGCAAAAAAGGAGGCTCTTCAGCGGAAGATAGCCAAGCGTAACAGGGATCGCTCCGAGAATGATCCGAAGACTACGCTCACAAGCGTCTTCGAAGCTGCTGCCGATGGGTTTATGGAGCGATGAGGGATCATATAATGAATAAACAATCGAAACGTGAGCTTTGGAACAAGTGCGATAAATGCGGGAGAATCATCCCCTATGCAGACATCGGGGACGGGACAGCGCTTCACCGGATGGATACGCCCGAAAGTGCTGTTTCTTACGAGAAATTCACGACGCTTTGCCGCCATCACTACAAGCCGAACCCCAAGCATGAGGGGCTAGCGTAGCATGGATAAATTATGAAATATAAAGGAAAACTATACGGCAGAATCGGCATGAAAAACTTCGACACTGGGCTAACGACCGAAGATTGGGACCGAATGGAAAACGCGCTGAAGGTTATTTCTACGTGGGCTGTAGCCGACTCCGATAGTCGGCAGTCTCGAAGGTCTGCGATGGATGACATTGAACGCAAAGCGAATCGGGCTTTAAGTAGATAACCTCGCAAGTGTGGCAGAGGTACGAATTGCCACCACGAAATTGTTATGAAAATGATACTTAGACTAGACCCCAAACAATCATGACCCCGTCCCCATCATCCTCTTGTTCTGTGTCTTCGGGCTTCCGTTGCATCGTGGTAGATCCGCCTTGGCACTACGGGCAGAGCTGGGGCACCGGGAGCAAGAAGGCATTGGTGCAGACCACCAAGGCGGAGCCGATGCCATACGATCAAATGAAGCTGGCCGAAATCAAAGCGCTCCCGGTGGGGGATCTCGCCGCCGATCAATGCGATCTGTATTTGTGGGTGACTCAAAAGTATCTACCCGATGCCTTCGACGTTCTGAAAACGTGGGGCTTCCGATACTGCCAAACGCTAACTTGGTGCAAGGCACCGAGGGGAACCGGGCAGGGCGGTCTCTACTGCCCGACGACAGAGTTCCTGATTCTCGCTCGCCGTGGAAAGATGCCCACCGGGAAGGCTCGCCAAGATTCGACATGGTGGCAGGTGAAGCGTCAGAAACGCCACAGTCAGAAACCGGAGTTCTTTCAAGATATGATAGAACGGCAGAGCGAGGCTCCGCGATTGGAGCTCTTCGCGCGCCGAAAAAGACAGGGCTGGCACGTATGGGGAAACGAGCTACCGAACGACATTCAATTCTCTTCGTAGAACCTCCAAGTGTGGCAGATGTACGAATTGCCACCACGAGTTGTTATGAAAGTAAAAGATAAGAACGTAAAAGAAATGGTTGAGGTAGTTGGCAAAAGATGCCTTACCGCCTCGTGCTACTGGCCCCGGCCCGACCCCGGATCGTTTACTCAGGGGGTTGGATATTCCCAGAGGAAATCAGGAAAGCTAGGATGGCTATGCGGCACGCGCGAAATACACGGATGCCCGTATCGGATTAAGTGTCCTGAATGCGGAACCGCAAATCCAGAATCAACGGACAAGTGTTATGGGTGCGGTTATTCTTTAGCGAACCCTAAAGACTAGTAATGAAACTTATGGGATGGGATTTCTTCCAATTTCCTAGATAACGCTTAACTTCTCACACCGAAAAACACCATGAACGTATGCCCTTGCTGTAAAACCTCGCACGACTCAACCGCTTGCCCGCAGCCCAGCGGCGAGGGGTTGGGATCTTCGTTTTGTTTTCGGTTGCTCGACCCATTTATCGCGCCGAAAGACGGCACGGTAATTCTAGCGCACTTTGGATGGCCTTACCTCATTCCAACATTCTGGTGCCGCCAATTGGAGGAATGGGTAACTGCTCAACCGGAGGCGTGCGCCCACGGAGAAATGCAATTCTTCGAAAGCGACACCGAGCCGCACGATTCAATGGTGGGGTGGGCGTTGATTCCGAATCTTCCCGAGAACCATAAAACCCAGCTATGAGAGCAAAAACGAATCAATCTAAAATCCAGCGAGTGGGAGCGTCATGCTCTCATTGGCTGCGGCGTGTTGTTCGGTGTAGATTTATTGTTTCCCCCAAGGAAGAGGATCTTGAGCAACCAAACGACTACCGATCCAGATATGGATTTGTTTGGTGGTTTTGGGGGCCCAAAGTGATGTGGCAGCCGAGAGAACTACGGTTGATGTGGCTCTGCTTCGCAATTTTTTTAGAAATCGGAATCGAAGGGTACAGCGATCAATAATCACCTAACAATACGGATATGAATACGCCAAGAACAGACGAAGTATCAAATCAATGTCACACCGATTGCCACGATGCAGCGATGGACGCCTACCAAGCGATGAGGCAACATGCCGAAATGCTGGAGATAGAGATAGAGCTAATGCACGAAGATGCGTCTGGCGCTGACATTCAGAACCTCGCGAGTGATGTACTTGTTACACCCACTCATTTGTTATTCTAACCAATAACCAATATATATTATGTATGTGAATCTTTACTGGTTAAAGATTTTCTTAGGCTTCGAGTGGAGCGACTTTCGTTGGGTTCCGACGAAGTGGGAAATGGAATGGAATCGTCAAACTGAAATGAAGTGCATCGAATACTGTGGAGGTGTCTGGAAATGTATCGACTGGCTTTGGCTTGGATTTGATCTTGAGATAAATTTCGTTTACAGAAAATAACCTTTGAGGCTTGGGAAGAGGCACGAATTCCCAAAGCTGGGTTGTTGGGCAAACTTTAACTAAACGAAAAACAATGAGAATAGGGACAAAACTAAAATACGAAATAGAGCGGAACCCTTGCGATTCCGATACGCTATTAATTAAGAGCGGAACGGTGATTTTGCGTGTGTATCGACGAAAAATGAAATACGACGGGTGGAATGGGTTTGAGGCCTATAGTGATGAGAGATCTGGTGTTTATAATCCCATGATTCGAGCATCAAAATGGTTCCCTCTTCTGCGTAAGATAGAGAAACTAGAGGGAACACTAGTGAAATCCGTTGAAAAATGTGGTTCCTGCGGAGAAATCAAGGAGGTGCTGCCCCATGTTGGTGCGTGGGATGTAATCGAACGGATTTGCGAAGACTGTGAGCGGATAGATTATTAATTGCCCAACCTCCCCGATGAGGGATCACTTTAAATTAACTCAACAACGTAATAATATGACTGATACAAATACTGAAATCAAAACGCCGGGGGCTCCAAGTGATTCCTCTCAATCGAATTGTTCTACTTTAGGTGATAAACTGCCTGAAGAAATAGCACGAGTTCAAGAGGTTTTAATTGAATACGACAAGTGCGGAGCGCCTGGAGCATTGGCGGCGTCATTTATGAGGCAGGATCTGCGACGTGCAAGCGACGCCATGATTCAAGGAGATGTGGTAGAGATGATCGGCGCGTACCATCGGCTCAAGGAATATTCTCTGTAGAACCCTTTGCCATGAGACAAGACGAAGTAACGAAGAACCAAACAGAGGGGACGCCTAAGAGGAATTGTCTCGGTGGCGTTGTTATGTGTGCGGCAGTTGAACAAGCCGACGGAAGATCCTGCCGTGCTAGAGGATACCACCAATATCTTAAAAAGAGGAAACATCGGGTTGAGAGAAAGAGGGCTTTGATAGACCCTGAATGCCTGCCCGCATACAATCGATTTTGCGGGTGGGAAACATAACCTCCCCGATGAGGGATCGGTATCCAGAAAACTAAACCAAAAAGACAATGGAAAAAACAATCCAATACGCTTATGAGTCGGACCCCGATGCACCGATTCCGCCTCCATCGAGTTGTTATGAAATCACTCAGATAGAGCTAGATAGAATTGAGCAGGTGCGGCTAGAATTGCATGCATTGGCAACCCACAATCCGCAGATGGAGCAAATGCTAACTAACCTTACTCCCACGCTTTGGGCGGTTACACACAGAAAACGTAAACGTATCTCATAACCTTGCTGGTGAGCGGCGGGGCTTGTCCCCGTTCGATCCAGTAGCGTTGTTATGTGTAACCAATTTTAAAATACAAAATATGAAATATCTAGCAGAAATACACGGTGGAATCGGTCCAGACGTCTGGGAGTTAGAAAGGGAAATAGATGCGGTGGATATTGATGACGCACTAATGCAAGCTAAAGCTATCGCGGAAGATGAATTTGGCACTGTTCAATGTCTTTCCCAATCTTAATCTCTCACATAACCTCCAAGTGTGGCAGAGGTACGAATTGCCACCACGAAATTGTTATGAAAATGATACTTAGACTAGACCCCAAACTGAAAAACACGGTAGCTGATCGAGTGTTGCCGTGGGATGGTAAAAAAGTGACGGTTAATAGCTGGCACTCCATCGGAGACAAAACGAAGGAGCTTTTTCCAAAGGATAAAAGGGTAGGCTTCGTGGAGGAATGCTGTGCAGACATCCCAGAGAGCGAACTATTCTATTCATAACCTCCAAGTGTGGCAGAGGTACGAATTGCCACCATGAAATTGTTATGCCAAACCAGATACATATAATACCAATAGGTGATAAAATAGAGCACAGAGCTGACTACGATTGCTGTGGGGCTTACCTCGATCCAGACGGGATGTGGATACACCATTCCGCCGACAAGCGGGAGCAATTCGAGAGACAAGGATCAAACGGTAAACAATGGGGAACTTTTTGGGCTGATGAAAACGAAAAACTAGGCCCGTTGGAATGTTAATTGCATAACACTATTGTTTAGCGTCAAAAATGACGCATAACACGGGGGATCGGCTGTTACGTCGTCAAATGCCCGCGTAAAGCGAATGCTTGCCTTTTTGAGCGGTGTTGGTGTAAAAACCAATAACCATGGCAGATTTCGCAACAAATCAAATCATTTCAACAGCAGGAGGGGACGCTAATGGCGACTTCTCCTTTCCTCTCGCAAGTCAACCTCCCTTACCGGCTGGGCCTTACGTCCTCTCACTGATGGGAACTTTCGGATCTCGAACTTTCGGGATTAAAGCCGAAGACCGTAGTGGCAATAAATTGGTTCTCGATGATGAGGCTGGTGCTGCAATGTCAGCGATTGCTGCTGACAAGATCGTTGTAATAACGATTGCCGAAAAGCTAACGTTTACAATGGCTGGATCCGGTACGGCTCTCGTTACTGTAACATTCCGCCCCTCTCACTAAGTCACTGATGGCTTTACCGAACAGAGTTTCCAAAGGGGTTGTCAGTCGATTGATCCGTAGGGTCGTGATTGGCGTAGGTGGCTCCACTGGTGGCGGTTCTAGCACGCCCATTGTCGGCATAGTAGCCCTGGAAATCTACCTCGATACGCTTCCTGAAACATGGGAGCGTATGGAACTCTTCCTAGACGACGCAGCTAACGGAATAACCGACTTTGGCCAATCATTAGACGATGGCGACATCACGGAGGAAGCCTTGGTAATCTGGTTTAACGCAAATTAATATGAAATACATAACACTACTAACAGCCCTGATGTCGTTCGTCTCGTTCGGCCAGGTAACAATTGATGACGTTAAACCGTCAACGGTTTCAACCAATGCAGGACGAGCAGAGAACGTAGGCGAGAACTTCGATAGGCTGAAGGCGTTTGTCGATCCGCTTGAGGTTAATCAACTAACTCAGGCAGGGGCTAAAGGCAAACGCACGGCATCGGATCTTCTGGCAGCAGCGGTGACGGCTGCAAGTCCTGGTGGTCAAGGCGATGGCGCTCAAATAGCCGAGACTGTCAATGTTTCTACGGTCGGTACAGATAACGACGGAATAACGCTCTTTGGTTTCTATGCAGGATCGAAGCAAACGGTTTACAACAACGGGGCAAATATCCTAGAAGTCTGGCCTGCATCGGGAGACAATCTTGGAGAAGGGATTAATACAGCAACAACGGTCAATCCAGGACAAGTCCTGGTTGCTAAGGGATTAGATACTACTAACGCCAACACAGTAGTCAGCGTAGCTGCGGTAGGGCAATACACCACATGGAACTTCTCGGCGGGTGCGGGTGTTCCAACGGTAACGGCGGGAGCAGCCCCAGCGGTTAAGGAGTATGGCACTAACGATGTGAATTTGGATACCTTCGCCTTTGCTGGTGACGCGACGGAAGAAATTCAAGTAGCTTGGCCTGTCCCTGATAACTGGGATCTAGGAACCGTTAAGATAAAACTCTTTTGGGATGCAGATACTTCGGCAAGCGCTGCGGATGTGGTATCGTTTGATGTAGCCGCCCAAGCACTCGGTAATGATGATGCGATTGATGCGGCGTTTGGCTCGGTTGTTGAAATTGATGATGTAGTAATCGCAGTGGGGGATATGCATGTGACCCCCGCTTCGGCAGCGATCACGGTCGGAGGTACTCCGGTACTGGGGGATATGATTATCTTTTCAATCAAGCGAGACCACGATGACGCAGCCGACGATATGGTAGAGGATCTTCTACTTCTCGGCGGTGCGATTCAATATAAGGAACTTACAACGATTCCTGCAATATGGTAAAACGAATCTTAGCAATAGTCGCCCTAGTCCTGTTTGGGCCGCTCTTGGTAGCTGGTCCGGTTATTCATCGTAGGGCGGCGTTTCTATCAACAAGTGCTTACTATGGCAACCTCACAACTCCATACAGTGGGAGTGGCTTTTATAACACCGCTGACGGTGATGGTTATGTTGTGGCATATAAAGTAGACCTTGGTGGGTCACGCACTGGGGATGTCGCCGAGATTACCATGCGTGTGTCGGATATGGATGCGGCATTTGCTGAAGCGGTTTGGGTTATATACGACGACAATGGAGGTGTTCCTGGTACAATTTTAGTTTCTACTGGGCGATTTATTCAAGGAGGCAATGATGCATCCAATGAAACGAAAACGGTTACTGAGAAAACCATAACCAGTGAAGAGGTCGTTTGGATTGCCTTTTTCAATGAGGCTGAATCTAATGCAACAACCCTACCCCGAGTCTATTATCTAACAGCAACTGGAGGAGAGACCCTTACCATGGATTTAACTTCAAACGAGTGGCTTAATGATTCAGAAGAGGGAGATTCTTGGACCGATCTCGACAATAACGGATCTGCTGTAAGTGAAACCTGGAAGATGGAAATGCAATTTCTTTTAGAATGAAAAGCTTAATTATAAGTCTCCTACTCATAGCAAACGTCTTTTCTGTAGATATTGTACGTCACGGAGTCACTTGGACAATAACCGGGACGCCGACCAACGGAACCTACGCCAACGGCGATCCTTGGGTTGTTGGTCCTATTTCCATCACTGCAATCTCTCCGACTCCATCGGCGGGACGCAACGGTACGGTGGTCAACCCGTCGCGTGGCAGCACTCAGGGATTTGATGATCGCGTACAGGAAACTTATTCGCCGTACAGCGAGACTTTGAACGTTGGCAATGATCTACCCTTGGCGGTTTCAGCTAGCAGTTCGGTGGTTAGTTCGATCTCTACAGTAGCTACTGTGAGTTTTGAGCAAATAGATACCTATGCAATTTTGACGGTATTAAGCGGATCACCTGCTACTAATTCGTTTCGCCCCGCTTACATAGGGGGCGATTATACCCACCCTTGGGCAAAGGGAGATTTGGATTACACCAAGTTGGCCGATATGGACAGTACTCTCATATCGGTACCAGCCATAGCTACAAGTGAAGCCGATTTCGATAAGGTTTGGTATGAACAATCACTAAGTTGGACTGGCAGGTACCTACATACTGATTACATGGGAGGGGGAAATGGCTATGGAAGAAATATGGCTATCGACACAGGAACCGCAGCCCTACAGTTGAATCTCGATTATTCGGATGCGGAAAAGGAAACACTACTAATAAGCCTAGTTCAGTACGGAATAGATATTCACGGTATAATCCAAGACGGCGGAGCTTGGAATGCTGACGGAGGCCACAATCCAGGCCGATTAGCCCCCTTGTTTATCGCTGCAATGACGTTCAATGATGCCGACATGAAGGCGAACTTGGATGCTTCGACTTCCAAAAAGTTTCAAGAATATCAGCAGACTTTCTATGTAGCTCAAAGCGATATAGATCTTACTCACTCAGGCGTCAAACCACCCTATACTGATTACACTCAAAACGAGTTGGGGATGCCAGAATGGGGCATTCGCCACTCCTCCTCACCTACAACTGACAATAAGCAATGGGACGCGGCGTATAGAGATATTTCTGGTGGCGTTGCTCAAGCTCCGGCAATCGTCATTTACTTGATGAACGGGGGATCGGTTATCAATTGGCCAGCACTCAGTGATTACGCAGAGCGTCATATTTACTACCGTCAGGGTAGATACGCAGATCCTGTTTACTACAACGGGTACGATGATGGAGACGATTATAGTGATGGAGATACTAATTGGACTACTCCGTTCGCCTACAACGAAACACCATCCTTTCACAGCAACTTTTACTTGGAATTCGAGAATGCAGATCCAGTGGGCTCTACCCCTGACGCTACGGCTCCTGTAATCAGCGACATAACGGAATACAAAACGGACACGACCGCTACCATCGAATGGACAACCGACGAAGGAGCTAACTCGAATGTAGACTATGGTACAACTACTGGTTACGGAACCACGGTTTCTGAATCCGGACTAAGAACCGCCCACAGCCTTGAGATTACCGGATTGACCGCATCCACCGAATACAATTACCAAATAAGATCCTCGGATGCCGTACCCAATGAGAGAACATCGGCTAACGGTACCTTTACAACCAATGCTGCTGCCACGGTAACGGTAACACCTGCCTTTTCGCCGTCTTCAGGGAATTACTGGGCATCTCAGACTGTAACCGTGACGGCCTCCCCTTCGGACTCAATCGAGTACACTACGGACGGGACCGATCCTGACGGTGACGACACAACCTACAGCTCGCCGTTCTCAGTAAGTAATTCAGCCGCTTCAACACGATTAAAAGCCGTAGCAACCAAGGCGTCCCAGACGGATAGCTTGGTGGGTATCTCTGATTACATATTTTCGCCGTGGCAGGCCGTTGCGGGTATTTGGATAAACGTAGTCTATCCTACAGAAACCACAGCATTTACTGAAACAATTTACGCTTCGGTCTCCGATACGGAATCAACCGACCTCGTTGTGGGATTAGGTGTGTCAGCCGACGCCTACAACGATCTAGCAATCATGTGGCGGTTTAGTGTCACTGGCGTTATCGAAGCCAGGAACGGGGCTGATTACGAAGCCCTAAACACCTTAGATTGGATACAGGGAGAGGTCTATCAGTTCGACGTATCGGATGTCGTATTTGGTACCTCCTACGACTTAACAGTTACTAGTCACGACGGAGTAGCCACAGTAATCGCAGACGACTATGCGTGGCGCACGGATTGGACAGGCTCTGCCACAATAAACTCTGTTGGTCTTTACGATTCTACAGGTCCTGGTGGACTAGTTTCAACGGAGAACGATATCAACCAACTTCCTCCAGCTAGCCCAGTTAAAAGAGTTCCTGCCACAACAATCGGCCTCCTCCAGTAACCATGAAAACAATATGCTAGGTATAGGACAATTTGTGGGACGCCTTTTCGGCTCTGAAAAGGCAGTAGATGCCGCAATAACCGGCTTTTCGAAAGGCTTGGATAAGCTCATTTACACCAAAGAAGAGCAATCAGATGCAGCCCGCGAAGACACTAAAGAGTTTCGGCTCGTTATGGTCGAGTGGTTTAAAAACTCGCAGGGGCAAAACCTCAGCCGTAGGCTGTTGGCCATCGGCATCGCGTTTTGTTGGCTGGGCATGTTTCTGATATCCTGCGCCGTGCACGTATCGGCTATGTTTGTCGATCCCGAACTTGCTTCGAAGCTACAAGGATCAGCTCAACTTATTGGCGAAAACGCTGAACGGCTCAACGGGGCGGTAATGCTCATCATTGGATTCTATTTTGCCGCGCCGCACCTGGGCGCAATCATCAAGCCAGCAATGGACAAATTCTCAAGCTCCTCAAACACACAGAAGAAATGATAGTAGAATCAGCAACTCTGAACTTATTGAAATTCGCAACCTGCTTTTCTGGCGCGGCGTCGCCCTACATAGCAATGATGCCGGAAGACGCGGTTACGCTCGCGCAAAAGTGGGGCTTTGGAGCCTTTTTCTTCGGCGCTGC
>Ga0307928_10003749_pt1 | contig 11602 bp, 14 predicted proteins | sample AceLakmetagen232_FD_201815 | JGI IMG/M metagenome (GOLD analysis project Ga0307928, IMG submission 201815) | Saline water microbial communities from Ace Lake, Antarctica - #232 | ecosystem: Environmental > Aquatic > Non-marine Saline and Alkaline > Saline | place: Antarctica: Ace Lake...
CATACCGATGTCAAAAAGAGTTTTGGGTTGCTTTTGTACCATCCACTCCTTCATTGCTTTCCTGTTTTCACCGTAAGATACTGGCATATTATTCTCCTAAAATTAACTTTGCTACTTCATCGAATTGGGCTTCGTTTATTTTTTTCATTTTCCTATACGTGCGCTTGATACGACTTCTATAGTAATCAGAATTATTTTGTAGTCGCTCCCACTTCTTAACAAAATAATCAAATGGTGCGATAAAATTCATACAACAATCTTCCATCTGAATATGCTTCATCCAAGCATCAATCTTAGAATATTGATAGACCTCGGGGTAAGTCATACCAATCATAGGAACAGCCTTTTCCATAGCGTAAACCAAAGGGTGGAACCTGCCCAGAGAAACCAAATATTTAGAATTAGAAATGACATATTTGTGATGCTGAGGATTGAACGTAAAAATCGTTTGACTCTTACCCGCCTTTAGATTTTTGAACTGCTTGCAAAAAGCGGCATCTTCAGGAGAAAAAGGCAGAACTGTTAAAAAATAATCTTTGCTTATGTGATCGATTACTTTTTCCGCTAGTGCTACTTGTTGCTCCCTATGCTTTTCGGCCACTTCACGAATCACCAAACAAACCTGCTCACCTTTTCTCAAAATACCACAAGGCTCCTCAGGTAAATCAATGGCTATATCAGTCGTAGCCTCACAATCAATCCCTAAAGAATCCAGGTTTTTTTTTGAGCCAGCATCCCTAACGTAAATTTTGTTATAAAGATGGAGCATCTCGTAAACACATTTTGTAACCGCACCCTCGGTCCACGTATTGTTAATGCTAACACCCATATTGATTGCTTTGACTTTTGTTGCCGACTTACCGAATACTAGTAAATGCCAACCAAACCCAACGCCCAAATCCCCTCCACCTATAATCAGCAAGTCACAAAGGTGAAGCCTCGATCTATCCATAGGGGAAATGTAATAAACACCATCATAATCCCAAAGACCATTCTTGTCGGTTGCTATAAAAAAAATAGAATTGGGAATTCTTTTCCTTATCTTATAAACGAAGTTCCTGAGCATTGCCTCGTCGCCACTATTGCCAGCTCCGTAAAACCCAGCGATCATTATCTTATATTGTTTTCTCATTGTTTATGTGACCTTTTTAATAATATAATAAATCAAAGTGGGCTCGGGCAATTTTATCCCAACCAACTTCTTTGGTGTAATCCAAGCAACTCCTGGAGAGCTTCCTCCTCAACCTATTGTCCAACATCAACCTTTCTAATTGACTGGACATTTGTTCTTTGTTTCCTATGTCAAATTTCAAACTACGCTCATCCTCTAAATCAGCTAAAATATTCGCCCTAGAGGAAATAGAAGGCAAACCATAGCTCATAACCAAATGACTCATTCCCGAAGTGGAATGCTGGGTTTGGTAATAGTTTTCTACCGCTATGTCCGAGACCCCTGCTAACAAATCAAATTCTTCTTCACTTAGGTACTTAAACAAAATCCTAACCACGTCGAACTTATTGACCAACTTTACTTGTTTGAATAAATTTACGGCATACTCTAAGTTCGAAACATTGTTGTCGTGGACGACCGCGAAGCCAGCAACTATCAGCATTAAATTGGGGTATTTCTTTTGTAGTTCTATGACGACGTTGATGTTATCAGCCGCACCTTTAGTGGGGGTGACAAAGCCAAAGGTCAAACAAACGAACCTATCTAAGGGGATATCGAAATGCTTACGCGCCTCAACCCTACCCACGGCCTTCCTTTTAACTGAGCCATGAGGTATGACAACGCAATTATCAACTTGGGGTATAGAATTCACTGCATTTTTGTGATGGACAACAATGAAGTCTACAACGCTTGCGTATTCGTAAATCTTTTTATTTTGGGATTCTTCCGTGAAGACGGTGTGGAAAGTTATGATGACTTTCTTTTGTGCTTTTTTGAGCTTCTTTAAGAGGTCTAAGAACGAATTGTGGTCTTGGAATAACCCGAATTCGTGTTGGAAGTGAACAACCTCCACTCCAGAATCAATTATTTCGGTATAGAGTTCGTCATGTTTGGACTTCCTCCCCCAACAACGAATAACGGGGAGCTTTTTACAGCTCCCCGTATCTGATAAAGTACCTAAATAATTAGCGAAAATAATGACGCTATCGCTAGAAAAGTGCTCAACAAGATGTTCACTATACGTGGCAATCCCGCATTCTACATTGAAAGTAGAAACTAATCCAACTTTCCCTAGCACAACTCACTCCTTTTTTATTTCTTTTATTTATTTTCTTTTTTCTTAGCAATAATCTTCATTCCAACAGGAACCTTTGGTCCCTCTTTTGGAAGAAGTCTTTTGCGAATCTCTGCAACCTTCTGCATAAAATTCATTTTTTTAGGTTTGCTCACTTTGTCCATTTTTATTAAACCTTCTCTCCTACTGGAGTGAGCAGTGGAGCTTCCATATATACGTCTCCACTGAATGTCACAAGTGTGGCTATCATAATGGGAAGGTCATCACCTGTCATTAGGATCCGATCTCCCTCTAATACTCAACTCCCCCATCCTTCATCAATGGTTCCGTCGGCATTAAAAGTCAGGTCGGCCTCAAATCCTTCTTCCCAAACGTCTTCAAAATGCCAGGTTCCCACGACATCGCTATTGACATACGTAGAACCCTGAATACAGCTCTCTATTAAGCCAGCTAATCCAACCTTTTGTAGATTTGACTGGTACTTATTGAGAAGCCTTATTTGCTTTGCAGACAAAATGGCCATTATTTCTCCTATTTAAAACTAATAAGCCGCAGTTGGAGTCAAACGACGCCAATCGCCACTAGCAAAACAGACATACAAGTAATTTGAACCCCAAACCACAGTCCCTGGAACTCCAGCGTCTCCAGAAGCAGGGGTAGCAGTACCCGTAATAATTCCACCAGTAAATTGTCCGTAACCATCTGAATCTACATTCCCGTCGGTATCAATTGTCAAACCGGTTGTACCGTATCCACCACCAATTTGCGCTGTTAATCCAACAATATTCCGTGTAACAGTTAAGTCTCTGCCACAAGTGATGTCACCAGTGGTTGTAAGTGAATCAAATTCTCCGTCAGACAAAGTAGCCAAAATACCATCAATAATCTCAGCAAAGCCGAGTTTATTAAGGGCGGGCACGTAATCGTCTAACAGCTTGATTTGAGCACTTGTTAGTATTTCATATTCATAAGCCATTATAATGTCCTTTCCTTTTACAAGATCATTTCTTTTCGGTCGTTTTTTCTGGCTCCATCAGCTCTTCCAAAATTTGCCCTAGAATCAAAGAATTAAAAACAGGAGACTCAGTGACGGCATCCTTAATTTTCGAATAGTCAGCTTTGTCGATTTCTGTTTCATCTAGGCTTTTATAAAATTTGCGAGCAAGCTCCAAAATCTTTAAGTGATCGTTTTGGAAAGCTTTACCTTTATAATTGATGATGATAGATGCGATCGTATTTCCTATTGTTGCTTTTCTATCTGGGGAAAGGGCCACTTCCTTGCCCTCTAGATCGACTATCACCTTGCCAGTATTTATCTTCATTTTAATTCTCCTTCTTTTTATTGATTATTAGTTTTTATTTTTTCTTATTATAATACAATAATATAATGTTATATGTATTTTTTAAACTTCAAAAGTATATTGAACGCTATAACTATCCACAAACCGAGTAGCGGGTTAAATGTCATAAGATTTTACCCTTTGTACAAAGAAGCTAACGCCACTTTGAGTAAGTCCACCACCACTCACAGGATTTCTAATCCATAGCCCTATTTTTTGGCCTCTAGACACGCCAGGAACGATTCCCGTTAAAAAAGTTTCACCCCCAACGGGGCCTGCCGCATATGTCTTTGCTTGCTTCAAAGGGTTGATGACCCCATCTACAGAAATCGCGACCTCGTATTCTTGATCGAGAAAAGAGTACCCCCAAAACTTAACTAAAACCAAGAAATCACCACTTTCAGAACCATGTGTATTAATAACGCTTATTGATCTATAGAAAGTACCAGTGCCATCATCAAAACCATTCCAAGGCAAATCTATAACAATAGTGTGGGCATGAAGATCATACTCCGAAATCTTATATAGTGTGTTCCCCGTAGAGTTATAATTAGTGGTGCCAAAAATAGAAATAAATTCGCCATCGGCCAAACCAAAAAGAGGCCCAATAGCATGAATTTTTGTTTTTGCCCCTAAGTCGTGACTTGAGTAGGCATCAAATATACCCATCCCCCCTATTAAATAGGGTTCCGTAGAAAGATTATTGGTGATCGAAACCTCTGCCTTGATAAGAGCCCAAGTGTTGGCAGTAGACATTAGAATCGTAGTGGGGGGGATCCCCACAAAAGAAGCATAATAGGTATTGTTTAATCCTTCTTCAGACATTTTTTCGCCCTATTGATAAAGGACTAAAGATCATAATACTTTAGCCTTTGTACAAGGAAAGTCCCCTCCCCTGCAGAAATATTATTGGAGCCATCCTTGTTCCTAACCCATAAGCCAACTCTTTGGCCTCTGTACACAGTGATGACACCCATCAAAATCGTTTCAGCTTCTACAGCACTTGCGTTGTAGGTTTTCGTCTGCTTTAAATAATCTATATTAAGGCCCCCGTCTAAAGAAATCGCAACTTCAATATCTTCAGCCACCCCAGTCGTGCCTACGAACTTAGCTATAATCAAGAAATCACCAGCTTCAGAACCCTGCGTATTGACAAAAGTAGGAGCCCTAGTAAAACCACCATCACCATCATAATTATAATCAACATATAGGATATTAGCATCCGTAGACACGAAATCGCCCATAGCTGAAAACATCAAAAAGATGAGGAAAAACGACAACGGAATCTTATCCGCAGCCGGATCGTACTTATCGATTAAACGTACCAATTCTTTGAAATTTATCGGCTGACCATTTGGACCTTCAGGGGCAAACTGATTCAACTGATCGTAAAACTCTTTTACCATTGGTGCCCCACCAGGCATTATCTTATCTACCCATTTAGACATAACATCCTCCTAAGTTAACCACATCATTGTTATAACACACCAACATTGATTCTTTTAGTCAAAATAATACCATTCTGACTATTTTTACTTCTTTTCAACAGCTTTTTCAGCTGAATCCAATTCTTCAACTATTTGGCCAAGGACAATCGGGGTGAACTGTTGGTCCTCCTGTAGGACCACCCTAAGCTTCCCAAAGTCTGATTTATCAAGGCTCACAGTTTTCCCTTTATGGAATTCCCGTGCCAACTCCAGTGCTTTCAACGGATCATTCCCGAATGCTTTTCCTTTATACGCCTGAAAAATAAGAGCCATGATCTTCCCAACAGTAGCATGATTTGCGGTATCTGCTGGGTCGAAAGCCAAAGGCTTATTGTTCAGGTCAAATAAAACTTTTGATGCATCGATTGTCTTCATTTTCTTCTCCTTTTGGGTTATTAGTTTTACTTCTAAATTATTATTATATTACACATTCAATTACTAACTAATTGTTCTAGCTATTTCAACCCATCCATAAGATACTGGAGTGTCAAGAACGTCCGAATATATTAGTGTAAGAGTATCGCCAGCACCTAGTACCGCGTCTCCATTAAGATTGAGTCCACTGCCAGCAGTGTTATCCATCATAGTAACTGGGTATGTATCATCGGTTCCACAAATTACCATGATTTGACCGCGCACTGCATTCGTAATCGAGATAGCCAATTGGCCATTACCCAATGTTGCAGCGGCTCCATCACCACCAACCCTTACATAAGAATATTCAAGAGGAAGCGTATCGCCAGTAGACACCACAGACTGATACCATTCAGATCCTAACGACATAGCTCTGTCGTGATTAAAAGTAAGACTATCAATTGAAGCCATCGTGATACCAGTTATTTCAGAAGTGCCAACTGCGGCAGCAGTCCTGAATATAATATCAGTAGCCATATCTGCATTACCAGTGGAACCTCCACCAAAATATAATGCATTCTCAGTTGCGGTTACGTTACCCCTAAAGATACAGAATGGCTGATCATTCACATTATCATAAGATTCAAGAGCTACCAGTCCGGTGCGATAAGAACCAGCGGAGATGATCTCAGATTTGAAAAGTAATGTATGTGCAAATGAAGCATTAGCTACTAAATCAAGAGTTAGTGCCGCTCCATGAATTCCACTATGGGTATTCATATCCATATCATGTTCAACAACCAATCCGTCAAGACGGATGTCGTTCACATTAGCAGCAAGGTCTGTTACTACTTTGGCTGTAAACATATCGTTAGAAGGAGTGCCAGAAGCTTTTAAATATGCGGCATACGAATTCCCTAAAGACTCAATACGAATACCGTGCATTGCGGTTTCGCCATACACTAAGTAGGCATCGCCAGCACTTGAAGTGGCTTCTAATACTAAAGCCGCACCATTAGCAGCAGTCGTTCCCCCGTAAATAGCGCCACCACTACCATCCAAAGATGCGGTACTGAGATTTGCAGCATTCTTTACCCACAAACCATAATAATTACCAGCTGCCGATGCAGTGTTCCAAATTTTTATTCCACCACCAGTAGAAGTCAACGCTTCAAACGAATAACCAGCAGGAACAGCGTCAGGCCCGATATTAAAGATACTCCCAAATGTACCTACGAATTGGAATGCATAATCCCAAGTACCATTTACATAGAAAACAGCTGCCGATGAAGCAGCAGCAACATCATTATTGTCGATAGATATTGCTCGAACTGTTTGCGTAGCGCCAGCCCGCATATTGAAGTCTATGTTATAACCGATCATGTAACTTACACCAGTGCCGCTAGTGGCATCGGTAAGATTTATGTTACAGCCATAAATGCTGGAATCGTCTTTCTCCTGAGTCATGGCTCCATTAAAGACGCGCATCGCATTTACAGATGCCGATGAATCTACGTTAATTCCGTACCTCCATGCACCCTCAATGTTTAAGGCCTGTCCACCATGATAATATGCTGGGTTGTCTAAATTGTGGACATTGATTCCTGTAATTCTGTTCAACCCCAATAACGATGTGTCTTGCATCTGAATATCAACATCGAATCCCACGAGGGTCTTATGTATGGTATTGGGTACATTTACAGTTATTTTCTGCCCAATAAGATCGCCAGCATCTGCGACTATAGCATCAGAAGTAACTAATAAATGATGACCGATTAAACTGGGAGCAGTTTTAGAGACAGTATGAACTAAATCGCCTTCTGGCTGCCAAATACAAACATCGTTATCTATTCCAGCGGGACCGTGATGATAGCTCATTGTTAATTGATTCTTGTTAACAACGTTGTCTCTAAAGAATCTCCACCACAGCGATGTAGCAACACTAGCGCCACGCAAGCCAAGAGTTAGACCACTTCCATAAGTGAGTGTGTCATTCATGGCCTCTAAATTGGCTTCTCGACCACTAGAAAAAACAGATAAATTCATTCCAACATTCGTTGGACCGCTCATTACTAACGCATCTTGCGTGGTTCCAATGTAATTGGCTTTCCACAACAATGCAGGTTCGACGCCAACAGCACCATTCTTAATTGTGATGAGAGTGTTATCTGCATCTGCACCACTACCAATCGCTATTCCAGAATTAACCCACAACTCATTTCCACCTGTAGTAATCGTTGTGCCACCAGTAAGCGAACCACCAAGTCTAACAACACCAGCCGCTAAAGTTAATCCGTTAGTGAATGTATAAGTACCACCGCCACCGAAAATAGCCCAATCAGCGTTCGTTGTAGAATCACCGACCGCCGGAGGAACAGATGGCCAACCTGGTTGTAATTGATAGACTGCTCCACCAGCTTCTTCATACACCAACATTCCGGTTTCTAAACGAGAGACAACCGCATCGTTCGGGATGGCATTTCTTTCTGCGGCACTAGCCACAGAACGATAGCCGCCTTTCCCATACAAAGCATAATGAGAAGCATATATATTTAGTGTGTCACCAGTGACAATCGGTGCACCTACTACAATTCCGGGTATTCCAGCCATATTCGACTCCTTTTACAATATCTGCCAAGTGTACGAACCAGCATTGTATTCAATATCCGTATAAACCAAGATATAATTTTCTGTATGTCCCGATGCGTTTGTGAACGAAAACGGGGCACTCACTGAGTATTGAGACATAGGAAGGCCGCCCATCTCAGTAGAAGCTGGCGCAAGCCACGAGGCAGGGTAGGCAATACACAATCTAGTAGGGACCGTCCCCACAGGAGGACTCGCTGGAGTAAATGTTTTCGTCACGAACCTATTCGTACCGAACTCACTACTGAAGTTTGTCAAAATATCTGCCGCACTGGGGGGCATCAAAGCCGAAGGCCAAGGTGCCCAATATCTTTTATTTCTAAAATAAACACCTCGTGCCAAAGAGTCGCTCGTAGTATCTGCGCCTGTTGCATTTAATGTATAAATTTGATCTGTGGTTAGACCAGCTGCTCCAGTTCCCACAGTTCTGAGGGCCGGGGTGATCGGATTGGTCCAGCCAGCTCCAGCAATAGGCGACACAGCTTGAATCGTCGGATCCGCCGCATATGGTTGGCCATCCCAGTTATATGTCCAAGCAAAAGTTAAGGCATTAACCGTAACGCCCTTTTCAGTGATTAGACTCGTGCCCCCGTTAATTGTGAAGGAAGTGATATCAAAGAATGGGATGATAAGCCCCTCATAAATGCCCGCAACACGTTCCAAAGTCTTGGCATCTTTTCTTTTGACAAGGTCACCTACCGCAACAGTGCCATCAAATTTAATTCCTGTTATAAGTGGCTTTCCCATATTTTATGCCCTCGCAAAAACTCTCACTGTCAATGGACCAACCACATTCGCAATCAAATTCACATTATTGCTTGCAAAATTGTCAACATACCCATCACCAGCCAAAATTTCTTCAGTCAAGACAGTAGCTGCAGCACCATAATTGAAGTAGACCGCATCGGTACCATCATCGTTAATAATAGTTATCTCTGAAGCCGTGAAAGGAAGACCAGTGCCAACATCTATGAATGTAACCGCCTGATTAACATTGGTCACTGAAACTTTTTCATAATACCTTTGAGTATAAGAAACATTCGTAGAACCAGAAATATCAACAAGGAGTCTCTTTGTGGCTGGATCAAACCTAAAAACGCATGGTGCTCCATTCGTATCAGCGCCACCAACAGTTAACCCACGGAATAAAATCGCATTGATAAGCTCGCGCTCCATCTGGCCAGCTTCTTCAGTGCCAGTAGTGTTCACTCCCCAAATAAGGCTCTCAGGTCTCCAAGTGGAAGGGGATACACGAAGGCCAGCATCGATGTTTACACCATCGGTAGAACCAACGGAAAGATTGCCAATAGAAACAGAGGCATCAGTCCTTAACAAGCCATCATTAGTAAACCTAAAGTGATGGAATTCACCGTCTGTTAAATTAGACCAGGAACCTGGAGCAATGTACTGACCGCCACCCAACATAAAAATTGGGAAGTCGGCTTGTTGATAATAAGGAAACGGAAACTGTCTATAATTAGAATCTTTGTCCCCACTGTGTTCATCGAAGTCATCCCTTGAAATAAACAATGATTGCAACATTGTTGAAAGTACGTTATCTGGGTTAGCCATCTTCTATATCTCCTTTATATCTCTTGGATCTCTAGCCAAATAGCACAGGTGTCGCCCGCGCCCTCTGAACTTAATCCATCGGCTGAAATTCTTGTTCCTACATTAAAGATAAAATCAGTAGCGTCACCCGTACCACTTGCTTTATCCTTTTTCAGTGCCGCCCCGATGTATTCTGCAAAATTAGTTACACCGCTATCTGCTGAAAAGTTGATTCTCATATCCTTGTCCGTTGATGATGACAAAATATAGGATAGAACTTTAAATGGTTTTGTTGGAGCAATGCCCCCTGCCGCGGGGATTAGTTCTGTGTCTCCTCCATAAATAGTATCACCTAAATTTATTACGAGCCCTGTTGTATCTGTACCTGTTGGCAGAACCGCAATCGGAAACTCGCCTTTAATGTCCTGGAAAAGATGTCCTCCAGCTTCATCATCAACATTGATAGTGTTGCTATGGAATGACACATCGTAAAGATGTTGCCCAACACCAGCATCAATATCAAACCCAATACCATCGGTCCCTTCAACAGCAACAGTGGCATTACAACCACCGATATCTACAACATTGAATAAATTATCAACGCTACCTGCATTAACAATTTGTATTCCTTTTAAACAGTTGTGTATTTGAATCCTCTCGAATAAACTGCAACAACAATTATCTACCAACATCCCTGTCATAAATTCATTGTCACCCCTAAAGCTAACCTCGTGTAATTTGCCATGCTTTAAAGTTGACGCACCGTCTATATGTAAGGCTGTTCTTTCTGCTGTTAAATCTTCTCCAACAAATTGACAGTGACTTACTCTGAAGGCCCCCTTTGTTACGATAACACCATTGTTTGTGGTCCCAAGATTAATGTTAACGTCTATCAAAGAAACATAACCAGTAAACTTCATGACTGAGGTAGCAGAACCATGATCGTTCATGATCTTCTGCCAAGTCCTATGTGTCCCCTTGATAATGTAATTGCCTGTCCAAGTTGGATCGCCTGTCGTATCTATGTCGTAATGATTAGCGGGACCTGTATTGACTCCCAATAGTAGCAAAGTGCATTCATTGGCATCTGTAGAGGCCGCGGTCAAAGCACCTTGTAGTGTCGTGTAAGCCTTTGCCCAACTACTTCCGTTGGAGTTGTCACCATTCGGGCTGACATACAAGGTAGCTGTAACTGCCCTTCCAACTGTAGGCATTCCAAATAATTCTTCTCTTCTTGATATGTACGTCATTAAGCTATCTCCCAATCACTTGTGGTCGCATTGGCAATAAGCATTATCGCGTCACCATCACCAGCAATAACCAAATCAGCCGCCACAAGCTCTATTGTATCCGCGCCATTCCTTACCAAAGTAATAGTATTTGTATTTGCGTTTTGTCCACTATCTTTTGTCCACACCACAAAGCCATCACCAACCGTAGCAATAGAAGGCAAATTAATAGTTGAAGCCGCGGTAAGTGTATATCTGTCTTGTAAAAAGAAATCAGTCACGAGAACATTATAAGGAGTAGCGTTCACATCAGTGACATTCCAAGCTTGACTACCTGTCCCCTTAAATGGGCCCTGTAATTTACCAGCTATAATTCCTGCTTTTGCCATTTATAATCTCCTTATACCCTATCAATCGTAGTATATGTCAAAACGACTTTCCAATTAATAGTTGTCGCAACCGCGCCTGTTACGCGAACTCTGACATTATTAGCATTTACATCGAAATCACAATCCCATGCCGCATCAGACTCTTCTTCTAATAAAACTGAAGTAGCACCTTCTTGTACTGCCGCACCCGCATTGACTCTATAAAATAAACCTTTGAAAGAATATGCGGCTCTGTCAGCAGAAGGAGCAGTGGTTTCTTCGGCTATAATTTCGGCTGTTACAATATACGCTTTGTCTTCTTCCAAAGCCAAAGTCCCTAGAGTAGTTACCGTGGCGTCAGCCGTCTGAACAGTGGTTACA
>Ga0307928_10003750_pt1 | contig 11602 bp, 22 predicted proteins | sample AceLakmetagen232_FD_201815 | JGI IMG/M metagenome (GOLD analysis project Ga0307928, IMG submission 201815) | Saline water microbial communities from Ace Lake, Antarctica - #232 | ecosystem: Environmental > Aquatic > Non-marine Saline and Alkaline > Saline | place: Antarctica: Ace Lake...
TTTTGATTTACTAATAAACTCTCTTGTCCTCTGTGTTCTTCTATTTCTTTGTTCTTGCACTTGTTCTTTTGTTCCTTTTGGCATTTTTAATATTACCTCCGTTGGTCTTAGGTGGAGGTTAGCCTGATTATAAAAAATAATAAATTGTTTGTTTTGTTTAAGCTGTAGGTACTTCGTCAGTCCAAAGTTCGTAAGACTTTAATTCTTCTAACATGTTCTTTAAATCTTTAGCGTCTTCAAAGTATAGCTTAAATCTAGCTCCTGCTTTTCCCATTTCAAAGGAATTAGGTCTCTCTGTCTTACTTACTATAGTATCTGTTGTCATTCTACATCTTCAATAAATAGAGACCATACCATAGATTGCGTAGAGGGATTACGTACCTGTATTCTACCACATCTAAGTACCTTACCAATTACTTCACTAGGCACAGCGAACTTACTCGCTAAAAGGTCTCTGTTAGTTTTATTTAGATCAAACTTCCATGCTCTATCAGCGTACTCAATTTCAGCGATTAACTTGTTTTTCTTTGTTTGTTTGTCCACTAATTTCTCTAAGCCTATTACGACAAACTTAACAGGAAATTCCTTTACGTTATCTGCTTTAATAAAATCTCCTGCGAAATCATTCCAGTCTAGACTTTCTTGTTCTTCTTTACTCATTTTTACCACCTCCGTCAGCTGTATCATAAATAGGAGGAGAGAGTACGAATACCCTCCCTGTCTTTTTAAGACTATGATATTGTAGAGCTAGTATGTCATCTTCTACAAAGTAATGAGGCTCTTTAGGTACATGATCATAGGGATTACAGAAACTACACCCTCTATCTTTATGAATAGGTCTACCACAGCTAGAGCAGTTTATCCAGACTTTCTTATGCTTTGTTTTTTTCTCGTATACCATTTTTAACTTCCTCATTAAATTGTAAAACTGTTTCTATATCCATTATCTGTTGAATAGTCATCTTCTTTAAAGCTTCAAAGCCTATATTTATTTCTTTCTTTTTTGTCATAGAATATATAGAACTATATACTATATATAGTTATGGGTTTTCTTTAAGTATGATAAAAATGACTGAGTGTCATTATTTCAACTCTACTATTAAATCATTAACCGCCTTAAGTCTAGCTTCTAGAGTTTCTTTCTCACTTAGCAAGTCTTTCATAAAGATTACTTGCTCAGTTGTTAGGATTCCCTTTGTTGTATCTGTTTTTTTAAAGTTTGTCATTATTTTGCTGTTATTTGTCTACTCCCAATTGTATCAACTTGATAATGTATTCCTGCTGTTGCTATTAATGCTTCTCCTGCATAAGCATCTCCAGTAGCAGTAACTCTTGTTAATGTAAACATGAATTGGTCTCCCATTAAAAAATTAGTTCCTGTTATTGCTGCAAAGTCAGTTCTTACTGTTTCATATTGAGTATCAAAAACAGTATCTGGGCTATCAATAACTACTGCAGCATCAAGTGTTTCCCCATCTCTCATAACAATATAATTTAATCTCCATTGAACATTATCAGTACCACTTGGAGCAGTAATCCCCTGCCAATGAACATGAAATATTAAATCTGTTCCTTCTTTATAATCATGTTGTAATTCAAAGCCACCATGCACTTTATCATCTACTGCAAAACCATAGGTTTCTATGGTTGTATCGGTTCCACTTTCATCTAAGAAGGTTACAATTCCAGGAGCAGAAGATGCAGGCTTTCCTAATAAATATCCAGCCATGTTAATATCTTTGTAAACCGCCTCTTGTAATTCTATTGTTTTATCTGTTGGACAAGCAATATTTAAATCTCCTTTCCCTGTCGAAATCACTCCATTTGTTTGGTCGTGAGTTAGAGAAAGCCATTGGGTATTGTCTGTGTCTGGGTCTGTTGCTGAATGAATAAATAATGTTGGGTTTGTTTGTGCTGAATGGTCATAATTATGAGAATCTTCTTGATAGTTTCCTATAACTATTTGTCTTCCAAAGCTGGGAGCAACCTCAAATAGAGCTTGTGTTTCAGTAGACATACCTCTAAATTTAAATGCACCACTATAACCACTATCTAAAATATTCATTTGTGCACCATCAAAAATATTAAAAGAAGAATGAAAATCAGAATTAGTATAAAATTTCACTGTATTATCAAAATGCACCTTTCCATTAACTTCTAAATCCCCAGTAACCAACAAATCATCTTCAGAATTTAAACCATGAGATGTTGTTCCTGCATCTCCTATCCTATTATAATCCCCTGCTGTTCCTAAGAAAGTTGTTTTAGTTCCATCGTTTGATAAATTCATACCGACACTAGCAAAATTAGTACCACTCTTTACTTGTATATCTCCGTCATTTCCCGCCGGGGTTACTGCGTTATCATCAACATATTTTTTATTAACTAAGTCTAAGTCTTGTACTGGTGTAGTCTCTACACTACCAGCAGAATGGTCTCCCGATAGGTCGGGTATAATAATATTACCTAAGTCATTACTGGCTATAGGTGTTTGTTCTAAATAAACATTATTAGGGTTAGGTCTTCTACCACTATTAGCTCCACCCATTAGTAAATATCCTCATCTATGTTAGGGTCTTCTGTTTGTTTAGTAGTTCCTGCTATTAATCCTTCTGTATTTGGATAATCTTTATCTATAAATCTAGTTCCTACACTACCTGTACCTACTGTAACTGTTCCTAATGCCATAGAAAAGATAAAGAAGTATTATTTATATATTTATGCGTTTAGCTGTCTTATAACCCAGACATTCGTTCCGTCTTTAATATAATTAAAGCTATCTGTACTAGCTACCCATAATGCTTTAGCTGCTGCTGCTACTGTAATACCTGTAGCATCTTCTACTATTGTTATTGAAGTGTCTCCAGTTGCCATTATTTAACCGCCACCTCTGTATAAGTATCATCAAATCCCTTAAACCATAGACCACCGCCAGAAGTAAAGATAGCTCCTGAAAGAGTTATTGTAGGCGTAGTGTCTGCATCATCAGATAAGTTAATTCTAGTAAGATTAGTTAATTTTTCAGGTGCTTCATTTTCTGCCATTTTACACCGCCGAGATTTGAACAATAGCTTTAGGGTCTGTTAAGTAAGCGATACCTGCTTCACTAACCCTAATCTTTTTACCTATCATAGGATCATCAATTAATACAGAGGAAGTAGGCGTGTATTGTTTGAAAGTACATGCTCTTTTAGGTATCATTACTAAAGCCCAGTTATCAGTAACATTGTTACTTACCTTTATGCTCATACCCATAAGTGATATAACCTTTTGACCTGCTGCTACATTACTAGCGAAGTTAGGAATACTTGAACCCTTTGTAGAAACTAACCAAACTACTAGAGCTTGATAATTAGCAGGGTTAAGATACATAACTGCAGACATAGCATCATAGTTATAATTGAATAAAAGTCTTTGTGCGTTAAGAATATCCTTAATTGGGTTTTGTCCACTACCCGCATCCCATGCTGCAGTACTAGCTGCTGTTTGTGTATTGTCTGGTGTTGGTGTACCTGCTGAGTCCTCAGTCATTACGTTATAAATATCTTTATCTACACTAGAAACTATAGCTCTAGTTAGATCTCTTACAGTTGTAGCTAATACATCTAAGTCTGCACTCTTTATATCTTCATTTGATATAAATCCCTCAACCATATATTTTTTCATATAAGAAGTATTTCTAGTCCATGTTTGTTCAATAGTATCTGGTTGTGCTAATGGTGATACGTTCTTTATTACACTTGGAGAAGTAGCTGTTAATGTACCTGCTGTCTTAGAATACCACCTAACCGAATCACCAGTCATACTTGATACTTGACACTCTCCTTTAAATTGGTACTCTTGGTCTGCGAAACCTTTAGCTAACTTATCTATGTCTAGCCCTCTAATGTCTTGCATTTCTACGCTGTCTGCCATATTACTTACCTAGCATTACTTGCATGTAACCCTCCGCTGTGTTAGCTTCTAAAGCATTACCTAAAGTTGTACCGTCTTCGCTATCTCCAGCTGTGAATATTTTAATAACATTAGCTCCTGACATTCCTACTTGACTACCTAAGGCTATTGCGGGTATTGTATGATCACATTGTACATCAAATATACCGTCTACGAATACTGCCACCTGTGTTCTTCCGTCTCCTGCTATTTTCTCTCTAGCTAAAACACCAATACATACATCACCATCTGTTGATGTAGGTCCTACACTTCTAGCTCCAGAAAGTTTTAGAATAGTACCTTTTTCCATAGCTGTTTCAGTACAACCAAAATTAATAGGATCAGAAAACCGTGTTCTTAATATTGCTTCGTTTGCCATGTAAAATAAAGAAAGCTATTCTTTATATACTTTTGGGTTATTCGGTATACCGAGTAACTATAGTCTTTCCCCTATAACATTACCTACATCGTTATCCAATGCCCCGTATTTATCTCTTTTTATACCTACAAACTGCATATTAATATTACGGAATAACTGAGAGGGTATAGCTAACTTAGGTATTTTATCGTTTTTAGGTATGTCTACCTTCTTTAAACCCATTACTTTCCTAAGCATAGTCTTAATTTTAGAATATTGTTTCTCATTATTAGCAGGAAAGATAGCCTTTAATACAGAGGGTACTGTAGGATTCGGTACTACTAGCTCATATAATTGTATAGGTCTTAGAGCAGACTGTACGTAGTTAGTCTCTTCCTTAAAAGTACCGTCTTTCTGTTTAAGCTTATACTTTAAAGGGAGCATTCTAGTTTCTAAGAACTTTACCGCTGTCTCTACGTCTTGCTTTATTCCTCTTGAAAAGAAAACTATACCAGTCATTTATCAGAGACTTCGCCACTTAATACCTTAGCTGCATATTCTGCAGGTGTCTCTTCCTTAGGCTTATCTTCTACTTTAGTTACTGCCACGTCTCCAGATATAAGCTTCTGAGCTTGGAACTCTTTTAGCTCTTCTATTTTCTCTCTAGCTTCTTTCGTTGCAGTTGTCATAGCTTCCGTAGCTTCTCTGATCTCTTGTATTGTTGGTTTTTCGTCTGTCATTAGAATATTTGTGTCATCAATATTAATATACCTAACCATAAAATAGAGTTTCTTATCTGTAGTAATATTTTTTTAATTGTCATTATAATTAATAAGTATAGAAGTATATATAGTTATCTATTGGTTTGCTTCTCGTTCTCTTTTTAGCTTAAAATATAGTTGTTCATTTGTAGGGGTTATTAAAGCCCCCTCTCCTGCTCTTTGTTTTGCTTCAAATATAGTTTCTTTTGCCGACATTATAGATACTTCTATCTCGTTTACTGCTTCGGGGTTTGCCCTTAATTCTGTACTAGACAATATAAGTACTTTAAGTCTAGCTTCTAGTCTATATATGTCCTCTTCATAATCGGCAATATCTCTCATAACCTCGTTAGGGTTTCCTATTTCTCCCTGTGCGGCACTATCAGTCATACCAGAAACAATACTTTCCGCTTCTTTCATAGCTTGCACTATTTCGGTAACTTCCTGTTTAGGCATACGAGTAAATTTATCGGCGTATCCCCCTACATCAATATCTATTACTTTTAAATCTCCTACCCAAGGCTCTAAAGACGATCCTACTTTTTGAGAAAAAGTTTTAAACTTGTTTAGTTCTTCTCTCTGTATTTCCTGTAATAATATCTGTCTAGCTGTTTCTGGGTTTTTTATTAGATCTTCTATCTCCATATTTCCTTGATCTATTCCTAAAATTTTAGAAGATTCTTCCCTATCAACACCAAGCCATTTTTCAGTTCTTAGTAATTTGCCCTCTTGGTCTTCCCTTATCTCTAAAGTTCTTTTTTCGCCTTCTGTTACGTCTAACTCTGTTCTTACAGGTCTATCTTCAAAAACCCCCGATTCCTCTGCTACTTGTACCGCTTCTTTTTTTCTTTCCTTTTCTTCTAATGCCTCTTTCATAGTTACCTGTCTAGGAAGTTCTCCTTCTGCTCGTAAGTTCTTTCCTGCTTGTTCTTTCTCTGCTCTAGTTGGTACTTGACCTGCAGCTACTTTAGAACGCTCTTGTTCTCTAGCTCTTATATCTGCGTTACCTGCTGCTATACGTGCCTTTCTATCTTCGTCTTCTTTCTTTTTTTTACTTATTACTTGTACCATTTATTTACCAAAAGTCCGTTTTACGTCCCCAATACTTAAAAAACTCTAGTGCTACACCGAAACCAATTAAACAGAAACCCATGTAGTTAGCGTCTGTTAGCCACACCACACCCATAGACGTTAAAGCTAACGCTGCCGAGTTAATCAAAGTTTCTATTACTGGTTTATGCTCTTCTTTTATTGTTGCCATTATTCTCCTACCCCTGCAGTTACGTCGTTAGGTTGTACTGCCTGTGTCTGTCCTACGTTCTTTTCTTCTGTATCTTGCATAGCATTAGATAAACTAGGCGGTTTATTAAATGTTAGTTTAATTCCTAACTGATTCCATATATCATTCTCTAGTTTAGTCTGTTCGTAAGTATAGATAGGCTCAAAGGTCATGTATCCCATTTTACCACCTGCTTCTGTAAAGCCTTCGGAAGTAGCTATTATCTTAGGTACTCTAACTGCTTGGTAGAATAGATTTTCTAGGTATCTAATCCAATCTAAGAACTGTTGTACAGGCGGAAGTGTTAAGTCTGCGAAAGCTGCATCTCCTGCTTTTACTGGTAGTATTAATAGATCACCTTTCTTTATTGCTTCTGCATAATCACTCTTAAGAGCAGTCATTCTAGTTTTATCATCTTCTTCAATGTAGAGTATTCTAACTGTAGACCTGTGTGATATTCTACGCCAGTCTTTCATAGCTTCCTGCTTTGCGTCTATTATCCACTTTACACTCTCTACTACGCTAGTACCGTGATTTTCATCTCCTAGCCTATCGTTTACTCTATGAAATATCTCTTCTGGTTTAAACCTCTTCTCTACCTTACCTACACCACCGCTAGACGTTAGCTTATCGTATGCTATTATATTGCCCTGTGCGTTTGTTACTGTTCTCATAGTTAGAGGGTTTAGCATTTTAAGATTAATAAGAGTTCCTTTTTTATTCTTTATAATCTGAGCCATACCACCTATTTTAGAAATCTTAGTTATTACAAAATGATTATATAATATATCTATGAAGTCATCAGTACCCCACCCTGTTATTTTATCTAATATTACTTTATTTCTGTTTGTCTCTACACTATACCCTTTACCGATAGTCCAAATAGCTAGAGTATCAATAGGAGCTTTTAGCTGTGTAGTTCTATAGTATCCCAAATACTCTGAGAAGTCGCTATCATAGTAGTAGTTCTCTTTCTGGTCGCTAGGGCTATCTAGTACTTGCGGTGTCATGGCAAAGTCCTTAATAGCGTTTAAGCTACCTACATCTGTTTGTGTTATGTCTGTTCTCATTTTATAGGTCTATCCTAACTGGTAGTTGTGCATTTAATAAACTTGGAACTGTAGCGTCCCAACCTGTAGCTCTAGCTTTTGGATCATGTCCTATTCTCATATAAGGAGCTACACCTGCTGCGGGTGTTGTAGCCTTAGCCCAACCCTCTATAGTAAAACGTAAAGTCTCTCCTTTCTTAAATTGTGTACTTGGTACTTGTAGGTCTGTAGCTGTCATTAGGTAAGCTATAGTATTTGTTGCAGAAACTACGCTAGAAGTATTCTCTATTATCTCTGTCTCTGTTGTTCCGTCCCATTTACGCATTTTAATAATAACATATCCCCATACAGCAGAGTCATCGTGATAAACAGCTATAGGTACATTAACTATACCCTGTCCTTTAAAGACTGTGGGCTTGTTTATTAGAACATCAAAGTCTAGGTCTAACATTTTGGTGTAAGTATCTGCTGCAATTCTAGAAGACTGAGTAAATACCGTATTAGAGTAGAAAGTTAAATTAGAAATAACATTAACGTCTACAGTAGTTCCTAAGTAATAATTGATATAACCTGTACCGCTACTAATATCTACAAAGTCATAACTAGCTATAGCGTCTGCTTGGTGATTGTACTTCTGTTTTAATGCCATTAGGAGCTTAACCTCTGGTTTTCTTTATTCTTTATAATATTTAAAGCTCTTGTGTACCTATCATCATTAACATTAAGCAAAGTGTCTGCTTCTCTTGCTAAATAGCCTGTTGTATCGTAAGCTATAATGTTTTGAGCAATTAGGCTAGAACATGCGTCTCCTGCAGCTGCTAATATCTGACCTGTAAACCCTGTAGCGTCTGTATGACATTCTGCACTAATTCTACCCTCTGCTTCTGTAGACCATGTAGATAATAATGCCCCACTTGCTATAATAGTAGTGTTTGCGTTAGCTCCTGCTTTAGCTATTGCAGCCCCGCTAGTACATAATGTCCATGTCATTGGTTAGATATTCTCCTAAGCTCTGTAGTTAGATCTATTATGGCTAAAGTTAAGGCTCTAGCGTCATCTTCTAGCTCTATTTCCTCTTTTCCGACCTTAATCTTCTCTTTTGCCATATTAAACGTAGTGTATCTTTGTATTTATATGTTTCTGTGTAGCTAACCATGCTGCTCGGATTAAACCCTCTACAACATGAGTATATGATCCAAATATCTTTATTTTAGTCTTTTGACCTTCTTTTCTAACGTATTGCCATTGAACAGAAGCTAAAGAGACCTTTACTTCGTCATCATCTAGTAAATCAATGTCTCCACGCTCCATTAACATTAATAGGTTAGAATACATGTCTTCTTTGAGTAATCGTACCTGTATATCACCTCTATAGTCTAAACTTCGCTTCTTATTATCTAAATCTACTATTTTACGCTTTACTGGGCTTCTTAATAAGAAATCAAATATACCTACACCCATAGTACCACTACCTACATCTATACCTATCTGTTTAAAGTTCCAAACACTATCTAATCGTATTAGTCTATCGTAGGTCTGTGTTGTTAGTTGTTTCTTTGTGATTATGCTTTCAACGTGTTTAAGCTTCTTATTCTCTAATCTATCTAAAACTTCATAAGTACCTTCATCGTCTCCCATTCTAGCTAGGTCTACACCGCAGAAGTGCATTAAATGAGGGTTTATTGGCTTTCTCTTCATTTTACAACGTCTTTCTATTAAGTAATCTGGGAAAAGTCTCTGTAATTCTTCTTGGAATAGACCTAAATACTCTTGACCATATTGTAACTCTGTCATATCGTGCTTCTCTTCATCTAGCAATCTTAGAGCTTCTGTTCTCTGTTTCATTGTCCATGTATCGCTTATCTGTCTGTTTGCTATAACATCTTCACTACTAATGTGAAATACACTATATCTGTTATGCTTATTGATAAAAGATTCGTAGAAGTAACCCTGTTTACCTGCGGGGGTTGAACATTGCCAAATCTCTCCACCTGTAGTCAGTAATGTAGGTTTAGCTGCTGTGAACATTGATTCTGGCATACGTGAGGATTCGTCTATTATTAGTACGTCTCCTGTGAAGCCTCTTACACTATCTCCAGTATTACCTACAGGTCTAGCTAGTATCTGACTTCCGTTTGTTAATTGTATTCTGTTTTTAGTTGGGGATCTCTTTCCTTTAGCTATCATCTTTCTATGGTTTTGTTCCAAATATGTTAAAGTCATTATTATAATAAGCTGTGCTTGGTCTTCGGTTAGGCTTACTACTATTATCCTGCAGTCTCTTTGGTTTATTAGTCTCTCTGCAGCTTTCCTACTATGTATGTAAGTCTTGCCTACCTGTCTACCTGTGCATAATACAGAATGACCTTTCCAGTCTAAGAAGTCTTGTTGCCACTTATCTAGGTTAAGTCCTTTAACTTCTTGTCTATCGTCTCCATAAGTGCTGTCTCTATCACTAGGTTGTCTCGGTTGATCTGTATTCTCTGTTCCGTTGCTAGTTTTGTATTTCTCCATAGTATCTGTTCGGGTGTTGCTGTTTCTACCTCTATTTCTTTTTCCATATTAAAATAAAAGATAATAAGTTTATATACTTATAGGGATTGGTTGTTGAAAGGAGAGGGGTTTTTAACCGGGATTCCCGGTTCTTTTTCTTTATTATAATATTTTAAAATATTTATAAAATTTGTTAGGGGGAAGCAAAGCACCTGTAACAGTATAGCTTTGTGCGTCGGGGGGTTGTTCTCTAAATCACTATGGAAAAGCATATCAGAGTTATTCAGTGTACCGATTAAGTATATAGGTGCATTGCATTAGTGAAACACTCTTAGGGGGTTAGGAAAGTTAAGTCATTTGCTCTTCTTGAGCAAATAAGCTCTATAGAGCTTAGTTCAGTACGAAACTGAACTGACTTACAGCAGAATACAGCGCTTTCCCATAGTCTAACTGTTATTACAGCACAGGAGCAGGACAGTTAAAATCATTAGAATTTGTTGTGCAGGTACTGTACAACAAGAAACACAATTATTTAAGCTTTACTGAATTAACTAATAACAGTTAGAGAGCCATACATATAAATACTAGCATGTACTTGTATTATTAAGAATAAAATACCCTATTATTAAGAATAAAATACCCTATTATGTGGTGTTCTCTGTATACTCTTATTTGTAATGCTACTAACTATATAATACATACTTATATACTTTCTTTGGTTACCTTTCTTTGATACAGTGGATACACACACATTTAAATAGTAGTGTGTTCTCTGTATTGTATGAACATCGTAAGAGTAAGGCAAATGGAGAGAGAACAGAAGATAAATGACATAATGGGGCTAATTGGTAGCTCTGCTATGAAATATGATGTATTGGTAGTTGCTGCTATGGCTAATTTGAACATAAGTAACAGAACAGCAAAAGAATATATCTCTGTAGCCCTCTATAAGCTGAAGATAAAGAAAGAAGACTTATAGAAAAGTATATATAGTTGTTTAATCTATAGTTACTATGAGTGAGAAAAAGACAATTAGTATCAGTATAGACAACGAAATACACAACAAAGCCAAACAAATGGGTTATAACATTTCGGGAGAGTGTGAACATGCTTTACGAGTAAGAACTCAAGCTACAAAGAAAGACGCTCCAGAGAACTCATTAAAGTTATTTTGTGATCTATGTAATAAACAGGTAGAGTTTGGTTTCCTATGTAGAGAGCGTAATATGTTCGTTTGTGAAGTATGCCATAAAGATTGGAACTGTAGAGTACAGAATGAACATGAGCATATTAGGTTACCTGCATTTGATAAAGATGAAGCAAATTTACACACACACAATCAGACTAAACAGAATTATCAAGAAATAGTTGATATAAGAGACGTAGACCTAGATAGAGTTGCTGTGAATGGCTCTAAAGAGCAATAGAGGTATAATTAGAAGAAATCATCAATTTTAGAGATAATCCATAGAACTACAAATAACAAACAGCATAGAAATATAACTAATCCTAACATTTAAACTTACCTTCCTTATACAGCTGATACAGCTTAATTATCATAGCGAGAAAGATATATACTCTTAGTTCCCAGTTCATTCTTTTTTCTCCACTTTGTTTTCTTTTTTCTTTATTAAGATAGTCATAAGTCCGACTTCATTACAGCCCTTATGCCCATGAGGTCTATTTTTCTTACAGTAAGGGCAATTTACATTATTACTCATTTTAACTA
>Ga0307928_10003752_pt1 | contig 11601 bp, 15 predicted proteins | sample AceLakmetagen232_FD_201815 | JGI IMG/M metagenome (GOLD analysis project Ga0307928, IMG submission 201815) | Saline water microbial communities from Ace Lake, Antarctica - #232 | ecosystem: Environmental > Aquatic > Non-marine Saline and Alkaline > Saline | place: Antarctica: Ace Lake...
ACACGCACGCACCAGCACCAGACCAAATAAGGCACCATACAGCACCAAACACAAGCACAAGTTTGCAGTATATAGCACGCATTAGAGCGTTATACTTTGCACAACGATCGACTGACGGGTAGGGGGGTGCCGGAGTAGAAAGAATTAGTTATTATGTGTTACCATCCTCTCACGGGGGCTTCAGAGCAAAACCAAATACACAGATAAGGTGGTGATAGTTGTACGGGGGGGATTAAAAACAGACCAAAATACACAAATCGCACCGTAATTTATGTACAGGGGTATAAATAAAAGAAAGTAAAAGAAAGTCTTGCAATCTACACAGAAAAGGGTATGAACAGTGTATGTATATATATTCGACTCTCAACACATTGGCTAGACGCCAGAAGATAAATTGGAGGACTGCCAAGAAGATGATTGGTATAGATATTGAGGAAGTAACAATTTTAAGGAGCAATTGAATGGAGAGTAGGGTATGACGACTTTTAATTTCTAACAAAAAGAATGGAGAATCTAGTAAAGAGGGACATCATGACGTTGGTGGAAGATTTATCGATGCACACGACTGTGATGACAGTGGTGGTATTGGAGCAGTTACAGAAGATGTTACAGAAGATAAGGGAGGAGGAATGAGTTGATAGAGAGAATATCGAGAACCAGATAAGGGATAAGAGGAAAGAGTACGAGGGGTTGATAGGTACAAAACCGTTCATGTGACGGCATCTAGCGGAGTTAGAGAGAAGGATAGAGCAGTACAAGCTGTATCCAGAGAGCAGAGACAGACTAAACAAGCCAGTAGAGGTAAAATCTTTAGCCACTAAGAAAAGCAAATGGAAGAAAAAAAAGTAAAAGCTAAGCATAACCCACCTACTAGCAGGGGTGATGATTACGTAACAGAGCCACAGAAGGTATTCTGTAAAGAGTACGCTGCTACAGGTAATGCTAAAGAGTCGGCGTTAAAAGCGTATCCTACCACTAAGTATCCAGCCCAGATGGGGTTAGCGTTGAAGAAGAAAGCGTGGATACAGGACTATATAGTACATAACTGCAAGAAATGTGCTGAGATCCAGATGGAGATGATAGAGGACAGAGATTTAAGCCCTGCTGTGAGGATGGACGGGATAAAGGATGTGTTGAACCGTGCGGGGATAGGTAAAGAGGAAGAAGAGCAGGGATGAGTGAGTATCGGCGACATCAGTATAGTAATAGCTAAGGAATAGTTTTATTATTAAATATAAACATATGGTTAAAAAGAAGCTTACTAAGAAAGTCATAAAGAAACCTATAAAGAAAGTTAACAGACCGACAAAGAAGAAAAAGGTTACTGCTGCTAAGAACAGATGATATACGGTAGAGTTAGCACAGACAGACGACTGATACGAGCTATCAGGGATAACTATCATAGAGAGGACAGGCGAGACAGCGTTCTTATGTGTCAGAGAGATAGTAGATTTGATGTTCGCTATGGTAGATACAGCTAGAGAGGAGTATGTAAAGCACGAGATAGGTAAGGTAGCTAAAGAGGGTACAGCTACTAAAGAAGATCTATTTATAGAAGAAAAAACTATGGATGGTATCAAAATCTAAAGAGATATATATGGTAGATATAGTCAAAAATATAGGGCTAGTAGCCTGGATAGATTTGGATTGACTACTATATATAGTAGATAAACATTGAGCTGCTGAGGAGAAGACTAGATGATGACGGATAAGGGTACATAGTATGTGATTAGGGACAAAGATATTTTATTGTGATATAAACAAGAAGCAATTTAATGCTATCCAGGAGTTAGAGAAAGAGTACAATTTTATCTTTAGAGAATAACATGGAGCTAAACCTAAGCAAAAAACAATGAGAGGCGTGGAGGTATCTGATGGATAACGAGACAAGCGAGATAGGGTACGGAGGTGCTGCTGGATGAGGTAAAAGTTATCTAGGTGTTATGTGGGTACGGACTATGGCTAACAAATACCCGTGAACTAGACGGTTTTTCTGAAGGAAAGAGTTAACTAATTTGAAGAAGAGTACATTAAACAGTTATTACAAATTCCTACAGGATTATAAGATAGCGAAGAAATTCCACGGCAAGTTCAACTCGAAAGACAATATCATCAAGCTACCTAACCTTAGCGAGATATTGTTGTTGGATTGTAGCTGGAATCCGAGCGACCCGTTATATACAAGATTCGGTTCGTTAGAGCTTACAGGTGGGTTTATAGATGAATCAAACGAAATCCAGGAACAATGTGTGACTATCTTAAGTACCAGGGTTGGTAGGCAGAGAAACACTGAATTCGATATAAAACCTAAGATACTAGAAACATTCAACCCAGACAAATGACACGTCTATCTGAGATTTTATAGACCGTACAAAGCACACGAACTACCTGATTATAGAAAGTTTATCCCAGCGTTAGTAACAGATAATAAATATATCGACCCAAACTATATCCAACAGCTCCAGAAAGCTGACCAAGTAACAAGACAGAGGTTGTTGTTCGGTAATTTTGATTACGATGATACTAATAATAGACTATTCAGATACGATGAGGTATACGATCTGTTCAGAAACAACATAGAGAAAGACGAGACTACTTATATTAGTGCCGATATCGCTAGATTTGGTGACGATAGGACTGTTATAGTGCTATGGAGAGGACTAGAAGCGATAAAATTCTTCACATACCAATGACAGACTTTAGACCAGACAGCAGATAAGATAAAAGAGCTAGAAGAGGAATACGATGTAAGAAGGAACAATATAGTTATAGATAGCGATGGTGTTGGTGGCTGAGTCTGCGATATGGTTAGATGATGTTATAATTTCGTTAACAACGCATCAGCGTTCAAGAGCTATGCTGAGAAGAACAACCAATACGTAACAAAGAACTTCGCTAACCTTAAAACTCAATGTTATTTCAAGTTAAAAGAGGTTATGGAGCGTAGACTTATAAGGATCAACGCTGAATGACAGCTAAAGAACGATATCTCTATGGAATTAGATAATATATTGATAGATGATAGAAGCTCTGACCAGAAAACCAGACTAGAGAGCAAAGATAACCTTAAACAGAGGTTAGGTAAATGAGCTAGTCCTGATTACGGTGACGCTGTTATGTTTAGGATGATATTCCTTGTAAGAGAGGAGGATAGCTCACAAAGTAAATGATATGAATGAGTAGAAGAGATAGATTATAGTGGTTTATTATCATAAGTAAATATATTTATATAAATAAAATAAAGAAGTAATCTTATAAGTGTATTGATTGCTTTTTTTTAAATAGTAAATAGTTATATAGAAAGTATAATCCATTTACTACGTTTCTTAAATATATGGTTGAACTAACTGACATAGAGAAAAACGAGTTAATTACTCAAATAACTAGAGAACATGACGAGGGTTTGAATTATGTACGTCCTAAAAGGGATCAGTATCGCCAAAGAGTTGTAAGATGGAATAAACAAAGAAAAGGTACAGACAAGATAAACATCAATATGATAGCTAACAGTATAGATACAATGATCGCTACATCATATACTGATTGATTGACTGTAAACTTCGCACCTAAAGATGGTCGGATATGACAGGAAAAAGCTGATAATTTGAACTATATGGCTGAATTTGATAACAGCGAAGACGATTACCAGCAGTTATATTACCAAAAAGAACAAGATAGATACTTCTTTGGTGTATCAATAAGGTTTAGATATTGACGAGATGACACTAGAAAAGTGCCTCTTTTTGCTGTTATTAACCCGTTAAGTTGGATACCAGACCCTACACCAAGCCAAACAGGTAGATTTGATGGCAAGAACTACAGATATCATGGGTTCGATATGACTAGCACGTTGATGGACTTAGCTGCGGATAAATCTTACGATAAAGAGGCGTTAGATAAACTTGTAGCTTGATTGTTTGGAACAGAGACTAAACTTGATTGGAATACTTACGCTAAAGCATATAACTATACTATGCCTACTAATATAGAATGATTAAAAAACAATTTCCCAGTAGAGATATACCATCATTTCACTTATTTCAATAAAAAGAAATACTATGTAACAACAACAGCCGATATATCTGCTATATTAAGGATAGTGGAGCTTAAAGCTGTATTAAAAGAAGAGAAACTTGATAACAGTCTAATAACTTACCCTATTATACTTAACTACCGAAAACCTAGAAGAAACGACCCGTTTGGTGAGAGTGTATGTGATAGATTAGACGATAAACAGATAGCTAAAACAATATTATTCAACTTGAATATAATCAAAGCGAAGAAAGAGGCATTAGGATGAGATTTCATCTGGAATTCAAGATTGATTAAAAACAAGAACGATATCCTTAAACCTACCGCACAATGAAGAAATATCTTCGTAGACACACAGGAATCGTTAAATAACGTATGAGTAGAAATCCCAAGAAGCCAGATAAAGACAGATACATTCAGTATGATGAACGCTATAGACAACGAAGCTAAATTCGATGTAAACCTCGACTCACAACAGAGCGGTGTATTAGCTACCAGAGATGTGACTGCGACTGAGAGCCAGATCGCACAAGCGAACTCAAATATTATTTGATTGCTCAACAACAAGGTCAACAGCTGGTGAGACAAATCGTTCCGATTTGAGCGATGGAAAGGGTATCAGGAGAATTTCAGCTCAGCTGATAAAAAAAACCTCACGATTAACTCAAACTTTGAATACAAAGCCTTGACTATCTGAAAGGACGATTTCTTTACTAGTCAAATTCCATTTATTATAATCGGAACTAAATGAGAAATAGAATGACAGAACGCTAAACAGATAGTGTTTTGGGATAAATATCTAAGTTTATTCTTACAAGACCCAGCTATACCAGAGGTAAGCAAGAATATATGTAAAAGGATGTTGTTAAGATGTAACGGTAAAACACCTAACGAGATCAACATAATAATCCCATTAACACAGAACGAAAGAAAAGCGTACCAATATCTAGGTATGGTTAACGCAGATATCATGCCAGAGAACCTGTTCAACAACCCAGCAGAATCATATCCAACATTCTGGACATACTTACAGAAAGCTGACAACAACAAGACTAAAGAGTTGGTATTACAATGATTACAGGAAGCTATGATAGCTACTCCGCCACCAGTACCACAAACATGAGAAGCGTTCGCTGAGACAGCTAACAGCCAGAACAACGTGGTTATGAGCCAAGCGGTACAGAACAAATGAACACCACCAAACAGATGAGATATAACACAATGAAATAACTAGTTTTATTATTTATATATAGTATGACAAAGACATTAGATATCGTAAAGATTATGAGTGGCTTCCAAGACACAGACGTATGGAAGATAATGTGTGACTATCTAGACAACTATGTAGAGAACAGAAAGAAAACACTTATAGGGTTAACAGGAGAGTTAGGAATAGATTTCGATACCAAGTATTCACAGCACGATTTATGGAGAAGCGATATTAGATTGCTAGAATTGGTATTCAAGAGATTACCAGAAGTGATTATAGCAGCAGAAGAGATGAAAGCTAAACAAGCTCTTCAAGAAGAAGAAACACAGATACAAGCTCAACTAGACGCTATGTCTAGCTTGACTGAATAGTTGCCAATGCGTGAAGCCGTTAAGATATTATATATAGTAGGTAGCGACCTACCTACAAATATATAGTTATGCATCTTCCCGCCCTAGTATAAGGCATATTTTATACTCTTATTATTAAAAGATGGATGATTTAGAAGTCAGCCAAGTCGAGGCAGAAGTCGACACAGAGGTTACCGCTGAAGAAGAGAAGGTAGCAGAAGTAAAAGAAAAAACAGAAACAAAATCAGAAGACAAAAGACCAAGTTCGGTAGTTAAGTTACTGAAGCAAAGAAACGAAGCTAAACAGACTATTAAAGAGTTAGAAGCTAAGGTAGAGAACAACGAAGCTCTATCTAATAAAGTAGCTGAATTAGAAGAGCAATTTGCTAAGCAAACATTAGATACTGAATCAAAGGTCGAAAAAACCGAGTTCTTTACTAAGAACCCTAACGCTAAAGAGTTTGAAGCTGATATCGATAAGTACGCTGAGAAGTGATTAACTTACGACCAAGCGTTTAAGCTATACGCAGCAGAAACAAACCCATCATTGCTTATGGATGAGCAATATATAAACAAACAGACATCCACTAACGCTGCTACATGAGTTACTAAAGAACTAAAAGCAGATATAGAAAACCCTGAATCTATAAAAGATTTCGAATCTAATTGAGATTTCTTTGAACGATCACAACGTAAAGCTAGAGAGAGCAGAAGTGCCTCTGGGCTAACAAACTAAACTTTTTATTATTTTAATTCAAATTTATTATGGCTAATTCATTAACCGCTGCCTCACCAGAATATCGATCAGGTAGAATGCAACATCTTCTTAAAGCTAAGTTGGTTGCAAGACAAATCTCTAACATGGAAGAAAGAGGAACACTTACAAACGGACTTAAAGTTCATAGACCTTACTATTCTGATGTTAGTGTAAACGATTACACTAAAGGAACAAACGCAACAGCACAAGATGTTACTATCACAGACGAATATCTTACTATCGATAATGTTAAAGAAATTACTATCTATATTGACGCTGTTGATGAACTACAGAACAAATATGACGTAGCTAACAGAATGATCGACAGAATCGGATATACTCTACAAAAGAATATCGATGGAGCGTTTATGGGAGAAGTTGCTAACATGACTTACTCAGTAGATGATGGTGATTTCGGTGGAACTGCTGGAAACCCTTTCGCAGCTACAGTATCAAGTGTATTCAAACTATTCACTACTGTAGAAGCTAAGATGAACACAGTAAACATCGAAGACACAACACCTTGGTTCGCTGTTATCACACCAAATCTTAAAGCACTTATCCAACAAACAAACCTATCTAACGGGTTCACTCAAGCTGATGAAGCTTTGAAAGGGACACTTAAAGGTATGGGATATTTAGGAACATGGGGAAATATGAACATCTTTGTTTCTAACTCAGTAAAACACACACAAATCTTCACTACTTCTGCTATCTTGGTTGATACAGATATAGTTACTATCGCTGGTGTACCCTTCACAGCTGACGCTGATGGGGCTGCTACAGGTGCTGGTCACTTCTCTATCCAAGCATCAGAAGATACTTGTATGGCTACTTTGGTTACTGCTATCAACGGTACAGGAACTCCAGGAGTTGATACATATATCGCTTTGACAGACGCTAACAGAAATATCCTTAAGAACGCAGGAGTAACAGCAACTTACGCTGCTCATGTTATGACTATCACTTCTTACGGAAACATCACTAACTCATACACAGCAGCAGGAACTGCTTACGGAGTACGAGGAACACAAGTAGCTTATTGTTGGTTTGGTCAATATGGATGTACTGATCTAGTTATCCAAAAAGACGTAACTGTACAAATGAACAAAGAACCATTACTCACAGGATACAACTATCTTTGCCGAGACGTATTCGGAAAAAAGACATTTGTTGAAGGAGCAAATAGAGGTATTGCCGTACAGGTAGTAGCCTAAATACTATAGGGGAGAGCGAACCTCTCCTCTTTAAACTTTTAATTCATAATATTCTATAAAATGGCTGGATGAAAATCACCACTAATAGCTGATGTTGTAACAGCATCAGTATGAGTACAATCAGCAGCGGTATCGATCATACCAAACGCTACTGGTAACGGAGAAGCAAGAATACCTAACGGAGCTACATTTATCAGCGTAACTTCAGGATGAGCTACAGATATAGTTAAACTACCTGAATGTGTATTAGGTAATATTTTGTATATCCAAGAAACAGGAACAACAGGTTTCGAAGTAAGACCACTATTACTATCACAGACTATTAACTGAACATCATGTGCTTCAGGCGAAGAACTAGCTTTCGCAGCTAATGTAGGAACAGGTATATTTATCTGTACTGCTGGTGGAACAACTGGTAAACGGACACAATTCTTCTTAGATACAGATGGTTCTTTAGATGCAGGTGGAACTCCTGATTAGTTTTATTTGCTAATATATAAATATGGCAACATATATAGATAAAATGGTATTAGCTAATGGATCTAATATCACAACAGAAGCTGGTACAAGTATTATCGCAATAAGTGATGCTTGAGTACCAACACTAAACGCTAATATAGAAACTACAGTAACAGAGATAGTAGGCACAGAAAACGTAACTACTCTTAATGTTGCTTGAGTAGCTACATTAGGTACTAAAGTTTTGTTTGCTACAACAGAAACTATCGCAGCAGAAGGTACTACTACAGCTGCTAGTTTGAACACATCAGTTCATTATGTTGATGCAGATGCAGGATGAGATATAGTAACTTTAGCTGATGGTACTGTAGGACAAGTGATGTTCTTCATTATGGCTACTGCTACTGGTACATTGACATTAACACCTACAACATTACATTGATATACAAGTGTAACATTAGATGCTGTTTGAGAATCAGTACAACTTCTCCGACAAGCTACTATATGACGATGTATAGTTGGTGGACATGGATATGGTACTGCTTAATCCTAGTTTTATACTATAAACCTTACAAATGATACAATGGGTAAATACAGGTGTGATACAGGTTACTTCTACAACAACAGCTACTTCATTAAAAGATTTGATGAACACAGCGGTTGCAGGTAAAGGTACAGCAGCACATCTACTTAGACCAAACTATGTATTACTCAACCCAGAAGCCGTTATAAGAGCGTGCTATGATTGAGGTACACCTACAGCAACAACAGGTATAGAGCTTATAGATCTAAGCCAAGCATTTGTTGAAGCACCATTAGATAAAATAATGTTGTATAACACAGGTGTAGTAAATATTATGGTTTGACGAAAAACAGCAGATTAAGGATTAGGGGGTAGTTAAAGCCTACTCCTATTTTCTTTTACTATATAAATATTGTTTTATGGCTCAGACTTATTCAGAATCATCTAGTGCTTATAACGAGTCTTATAATATAGAGACGGATTATTTTCCTGTAACGCACACAGCTGATAATTTATGGATATTAACAGAGGATGATAATTATATGGTAACAGAAAAATGAGATTATTTAGTTTCTTATTAAATATTAGATGGCAAATACTAAGATATCAGAACTACCAATAACAACATCATTAGACGCAGAAGCTACCGTATTGGTAAAGAATGTGGTAGGTTGAGTAGATACTACCCAACAGATACTAGCTTCTCATTTTCCTTGAATTGGTACAGTAACATCTGTATCAGTAACAACAGCTAACGGAGTAAGTGCTACAACAGCTACAGCGACTACAACACCTGCACATACATTCACATTATGAGATATAACACCATCATCAGCTACATTATCAGGATTAACAGCTTCAGAGATAGTAGCAACAGACGCTAGTAAGAAATTACAGAGTTTAGCGGTAGCGACTTATCCAAGTCTTACTGAATTAGCTTATGTTAAATGATTAACAAGTGCTATACAATGACAGATTAACTGAAAAGCGGCAACAGACCAAACAATGTATATAGGGACAACAGCGGTAGATATAGATAGAACTACAGCAGCATTAACTCTAGCTGGAATAACACTAACAACACCAGACATATGAACACCTAGTGCTTGAACATTAACAAACTGTGATGGTACAGCATCTAGTTTAACAGCTTGAGCTGTCACTAATGCTACTTTAACAACAGCTTTAACAGTAAATACAGGGACATTAACATTAACTGCTGATGCTGGTAACGATTCAGTATTAACGATATGATGATGAGCTGCATCAGTTTCGGGAGCTAATACAGGCGATAATTCAGCTAATAGTTTATATTCATGATTAGCTGCTAGTAAACAAGATACGCTAGTAAGTAACACCAACATAAAAACAGTAAATTCTACCACTATATTAGGTAGCTGAGATATAGATACAACACAAACAACGATAACAGGTAACGCTTGAACAGCAACAATACTAGAGACAGCAAGAGCGATAGCTGGTGTATCTTTTGATGGTTCTGCACCTATATCTTTAAATAATAACGCCATAACTAACGGTGCTTGATATACTACGAATACATGAGATGTTACAGCAACAGGGACACTTACAGCTGAAACATTTATATTAGGTAATGGAACAACAGATGTTAAATCAGGTACACCCACATATACAAGTGCTACACAGAAAATATGATTAACAAATTATTCTATGGAATATGATTCAACAGCAGCAACTTTAGTTTTTAACGTATTTTAATATGACTTTATATGATTGAATAGTAGCAAGTTATCCATTTAGCTGAAATGCTAAAGATATGTCTGGATATGCTAATAACGGTACAATAACAGGAGCTACCTTGACTACAGATAATTTAGGGATAGCTGATTCAGCTTATAATTTTGATGGTACTGATGGTGACAAAATAGCGTTTTGAACAGATAACGGTATATTCACTTGAGCTGATTGAATGACTATATCTTCTTGGGTTAAATCTACAAACAACCCTAACTCATTATGGATTATGAATAAATGAACATCTTTTAATGGCTCTTGATGATTCGCTTATTATTTAACAACTTCTAATAATCTTAGGTTTATTATTGATTGAGTAGCTAATTCTGACTCTGCAACTAATATAACTATGTGAGATTGAAATTGGTATCATGTTGTTGTTACTTGCACAGCAGCAGGGAAGGTTAATCATTATGTTAATGCAACATTATCTTGAACAGCTGACCAACAAAATGGGACAACATCTCAAATTGATTGAGGTAGTAATCTACTTATATGAAATTATGAAAATTCTGGTGGTAATAGATGTTGGGTTTGAGATATATGAAAAACTATTATATATAATAGGGTTATCACTACAGCAGAGATTAAACAACTATATAACTCACAGCTATGAAAAACGCAGATGTCAGATACTGGACTAACAACACATTTATTTACTGAAATATAGAAGATGGCACAACTATGAACAACTAAAATTACTGGTACATTACATACAACAGCTAGTGCTACATTGGCTGATGTTAATTTCGCTATTGATGACGAATCTAGTGATACTTATGTAATAACATTATCACCTGCACCAGTAGCATATACCACAGGGATGAGGATAACATTTATAGCTAATACAGCTAACACAACAGACGCAACAGTTAATGTAAACGCATTAGGAGCGAAATCTATAGTAAAGGCAGTAAGTACAGCATTATCTACTAACGATATACTAGCGTTAATGGTATGTGATTGTGTATATGATGGTACGAACTTTGTTATATTAAATCCAAGAGCTTTATAATATAAACAGCAACAACCAACACAAGCAACTTCTTTTTAATGTTTTAACTAATATAGATATGATACCATCAGCGATAATAACTATGGCTAGAAACCAGACCAACACATCTACAGATATAGTAGATAACGATGAGGCTTATACTTATCTAAATATTATACTAGCTGATTACTGGAAAGATATTACTGATAAAGAGACTTCAAGAGATATGACATCACGGGTTTACGATCTAGTATTAGGTACAGCTACATACACTCTAGCGTCACCG
>Ga0307928_10003753_pt1 | contig 11600 bp, 17 predicted proteins | sample AceLakmetagen232_FD_201815 | JGI IMG/M metagenome (GOLD analysis project Ga0307928, IMG submission 201815) | Saline water microbial communities from Ace Lake, Antarctica - #232 | ecosystem: Environmental > Aquatic > Non-marine Saline and Alkaline > Saline | place: Antarctica: Ace Lake...
CAAGTTAGCCGATGGTTTATGTGACACCGCAGATTAAATTGTTAAAGTTCCTACTGTTTAAGGAAATCGGTTATTAACTTTTCAGCTTCTGATTCAGTCATTAGTTGCACGTCGGTTATATCGACCGCTCCATCTTCCCTAATACGTTCCAGTAAATCACCTATGCCACTACCATCACCAGGAACACTTACGATTACATTTAGTTTATAAACGATGTTTTTCATATCTATTCTCCTATCTGCTTATCCCTTCGTTCTGAGGTGGGATGGTAAACGCTTGGCGTAAACACTATCGGGAAGATTGTCAACTCGGTTCCCACCCCAGAGCCAGGGGATAAACCCACTGGCGATACCTATTAAATTTTACTCCTCCATCATCTTTGCTAACTCTGCATCGATCCTGTCTTGCCCTTCCGAGATTGCCTCAATGACCTCGGAAGCCTCTTTCTTGGTCAGCTCGTTGGTGTGAGCCTTACCGAAGACCGCCGTCAAATAAGCGTGGTATGAGTCCTTGTCAATCTTCATCTCGGTACAAGTTGCTTGTATCTTGCGGTTCTGTGGGGCTGTGATGCCGCCTGTGGCTGGTTGCGCCGGTGGTGTGGCTGGTGGTATTGGTTTGCTTTCCTTGGCGGCCTGTTGCGGCTTTGTCGCGGCTGCTTCAGCCTTTATGGGCTCCGAATCAATAACAGTTTCCCTTGGTATGTCCTCAATGTCTTGTGTGAAAACCTGTGAGAGCCGTCCAGCAGACAGCGCAGCGTCCACCAGGGCTCGTTTTTTTGCCATCTTGAGGATTGTATTGACTTGAGAATATATATCCTCGTTTTCAATGCGCCCGATTGTTTGCCCTTCAATTTCAGCGGCTCCGTCTTCCCACTTTCCGCCACATCCCCCCTTATTTTTATAGCATAGCCACCCACCACCATATTCAGCCTTGCCCTTGATAATCGCCTCGGCCCCGCATTGAGGACAGGTGCGCTTTGATTCACGCCAGCGATACTTTGACTCCATGCTGTTGCACTCACCGAGCCCCTCAGATATCAAGTTACCGGTATTAACGTGCCGTAGTGAACACTTGATGAGGTAACGGAAAAACCCAGGCTCCGGCCATACCTCTTGCCTGTCCATTATTTCGTAGCTGTCTGATAACCCTAATAGCTTGGCGATTTTCTCGGCCCCCGGCTTGAGCAGTGTCGGCTTGTTAGTCCCCGGGATGACACCGAAGTCTTGCCCCTCTACCATATTAGCGTGGACAACTTTCTGGAAGCGATTGATTTGCTGGATAGATGCTACGAAAGCACCCTCATCCGGTAATGATAACGCCGTCTCTTCATTCATAGTTTAATCCCCCTTATTTTATTGTCAGTGTCTTCTTGTCAGTAATCATTTGTACGCCTGGTATCTCTTCTCCGGTGGCCTTGAAGTTATCGGTGATGGCCTTCTTGTCAGGGGTGGTACTGGCCGGAATGTATTTCAGGTAACTCGCCGGAATTAAAGACTCGTCCACGATGTTCACACTGACCGGGGCTTTACGCAGGGATACCGTTACCAGTTCGCCGGGCACTTTGTCCATCTCGGCATTGATTAGCTCTCGGTGGAGATAGTCCCTCACCCATTGGGATTTATGCTCTATAACCTGCCTGCGAGCCTTGAGGCGTTCTTCCTCGGCCTTGATAATAGACGCATCGGCATCCAGCATCAGAACATACTTAGCGACGCTCTCAGCCTTGACGATGATGGAGTCTTTAATCTCGGCCAGTGCCCTTATCATACCAGCCGCTTCGTCGCCGTCCTCCGGTGATAGGTTATCAAGGAACCTGTATTGGTCAGTCAATTCATATAGTTTATTTCCCATTATCCATCTCCTCTAAATGATGTTCCAGGTTATTCACTGTAATAAGATAAGCGTCTCCGAATAGGTAATCAGTGGCAGGATAATTGCCACATTTAACATCTTCGGTTAAGTGTCCCTCTATCCACTCTTCCCATTCCTCTGCGGCATCTTCCTTGCCTTGTTCATAAGCCTCATTGATGGCTTCCCTGATGTACTGTTCCATGTCGGCAGCCACCTCTATTAACTTGGCTTGATTGGGTCTTCTAAACATCTTCCCTCACCTCATAATAGCATTCTTGGCATACTTTGTGTGGAACGTACCCCGTCCCGCCGATGTATCTGTTGTGATGGAACCACTCTACCTCTCGCTTACAGATGGGGCACATCCCAACCGCCAGCAGTACCTCGTCAGTGGCTTCTCTTGGGGATTTATCCCTGAAGTCTATTACCTTAGTCATTACCTTTCTCCGTCAGTTCCCATATAGCTTCACAGATGGCTAGTGCTTCTGTATCACCGTAACCCTTATATTCAGAATTATCTTCTAGCACAATGTTAAAGCAGTGACAATCATCTTCAGCCGCCCAATACAACTGGTGAAAGTCAACGTAAAATCCATCAATTCGCGTTGACCTTATTCCCGGCAGCGTCCATCTGACATGAGCGTCTACTGAGGTGATGAAGTCTGGATAATCCAATAAATGAGGTGTTGTTCTTTCCCCGTCAGGTTTTAGCCATATATCGAGTTTAGCGTTGTAGCACTCGAACCCTGCAAACTCTAGGCATCGTTCCTGTAACTGTTCGTTAGTCATTCTTCGGCCTCCCAGGTTTCCCCGGCTCCAATTCCTTTACTTCTTTTTCACTGAATACCCATACACCGGATAATTGCTTACCAACATTCCGACTCGTAGCCAGAGCGTAAACCCTGCGCCTTGAGATATTATACTTGTCTGCTATTGCGGCTGCAGTGTATATCATTTTGCCCCCTTATAACCTATTGACAACATTGACAGATCTATATTTGTCATCTCTGTCATCGTCTTTGGCCCATCCTCGCTGCTGTTTAATTTCCTTTGCGGCTTCCGTGGCCGTCATCGGATAATCATATACATATTCCCAGTTGTTGGTATCTGCGTTGTATTTCTGTATCGCTTTCATAATCCTCACTCCATTTGTTTTATCTCTTACACTTATAATATACCACGGGAGGATTAGTTTGTCAAGAGTTATTTTCGCACCGTGTAAGAGTAGTAATGATGCCCGGCCAGCTCGGTAAACAAGGGCAATACCGGATACTGATACAGCCCGCACCAGGGCTTCCCGAATGCCCTGTCAAACTCACTCAGTAATTCAATGCAATGATGCTGCCGGTCGTGCCAGCGGCCCTCCCTGCCAAACACTTTCAGAATGAGCGATATTACTGTCCCGAAGTATGCACCGACATCGTAGGGTTCGTTCAGCCTGTCCTTAATAAACCTGTCAACCTTGGCCTTGTCCGGGGTCTTGTCTAGCCAGTGGTACAGGCGGAATGACCGGTCATAATCTTCGCTGATGTAGCCATTGATTATAAACCGTTTCTTGCCCACCCCGGAGCCGGTCGCCTCCATTATCCACCAGCCAATGTCGTCTTTCTCTACCAGACGGGCACCGTGCCAGCCGTATCGATCCCACTTAGGATAGAAAGCCTTGAGTGCCATGGACAGGACGGCAGCGAGTTTTCCCTCACGCTTGAATATTACGACATCCCCGACCTGCCAGCGATGCCATTGCCGGGTGCGTTGATATTGTTCGTTATTCATCTATCCCCCTACTGCCTTATTGATGGCGTCATTTGAAAATTTAATTGCATTAACCAATAATGTATACCCCGTTTCCTCTAGCATTTCAAGTCCGTAGTATGCTTGTAGCGCAGACGTTATCTGTTGCAATGCCTCAAGCATATCAGGAGCCGCCGCTATTAGTCTAGCGTTATCTCTGGCTGTTTCCTCGCCCACTTTCCCATAAGTTATTTGTTTCATATACGGCTCGGCTTTCAATTCCAAACTGGAATCACCTATAAGGCGGATTGATGGGTACTCATCACCCCATTCCCCTGAGGTTACATGTGCGACTGGATAATCGTCACACCATATTTGTTTACAGGAACATTCCCCGTTATGGCAAGCGTGCCACGGTCCTTTGCTAATACTCATTTATTCCCCCCCGAATATCTCTAGTAAATACTGGCGGCACGTCTCCTGTACCGTCAAGATTGTGGCGGCCTCGGCAGGCATTAACCCAATTGGAATATCGTCGAATACCAGCATTATCTCCTTGCCCAATTCCACCAGCCGAAACCCCATCCTGTAATACTTGCCCAGTGAGGCATCGAGTATCGATTGCAAGTTGATGTATTTATTCATTCTTGAATGCCTCCTTATTATCTATATACAGATTAACGGTGTATTCGAAAACTTCCCATCCTTCGGTGATCGAGCAAGCCCCCCATAACTGATAAAATAAACTGTCATAATCTTCAGGCGTAAGTTTGGCCTTGCGTACCTTGTTCCTTAGTTCGGTATCATTTGCCCTTGGCCTAATTTGCGGTTTCATCGTTCCCCCCTATTTAATAATTCTCTTTGATGACATACTTCAAAGCAAATATATACCCATCTCTCCATCCCTTTTGCTCAGATGTTTCATAGAATTCGCCTTTCTCGTCTCTCCAGTCCTCAAATCTTTGTATCTCTATTCTAATTTCTGTATCGCTTCTCATCGTTCCCCCCTTTATAGTCTCCGTGGTAACTGGCGAGTCACCTCACCAGCTACGGCCGAGATATAACCTATTGACAACATTGACAGATCTATATTTGTCATCTCTGTCATCGTCTTTGGCCCATCCTCGCTGCTGTTTAATTTCCTTTGCGGCTTCCGTGGCCGTCATCGGATAATCATATACATATTCCCAGTTGTTGGTATCTGCGTTGTATTTCTGTATCGCTTTCATAATCCTCACTCCATTTGTTTTATCTATACCTAGTATAGCATAGTTTAGGGGGATGTCAAGCATTATTTTTTACAACAAAAAAGAGGGTGAGGAGCCGGGCGAAAGCTCCCCACCCAAATAAAGGGGGATGGTCTACCCCTGAGGGTAGTTAGTTTATGGAAATAGTGCTATCAATTTGAATATAAGAAAAGCGCCGGTACAGACGCCGCCGGTAATGCCCGCCACGATGGCCGACAGCCGCTTGTAAGATACGGATGGCCGCTGGGTCTCCAGCGCTGTTAATCTATTGCCATGTTTCCCGAGCTTGCCGTTGGCTTCCTTGAGGTGGGTGTTGACGTCCTTCAGTTCCTGGTTCTGCTCGTTGTTAGCGCCGACGAGAAGCACCAATAGGTCATGGTCGGTCTTCCTGTAGAGTTCGATATCGGTAGTCATTGGCGCTCCCCTTTAAGTATATTTGAATCGCCAGCCCATGAAGTAGACGACGACTGTGGTATCGAAGTTATCAATGTTGAACGCCATATTGACTACATCACCGGCTGCCACGCCTGTCAGGCTGTCTGATACATCCAGGAACAGGTTTTTCTTAGCGACTACGGCTTGAGTGTCAGCGGTTGCGGTATCTTGGTGTGTGTCAAAGTCCTCGCCGCTACCGCCGAAGTCCGTGTTTTGTGTCCAGTCAACCGTGCCATTAGCGTTAACATTGAATACGGCCTCAAAAGACGTAAGGGTATTGAAGTCGGCCTTGACAAGCAGGCGGCCATAGACAACTTCAGAGGTGGCATCCAACTGTACAATCGCAGTCTCATTACTGACCTTTCCCCACGTGGCATTAGTTACAAATGTGAGTGGGTTAATCCATTCCTCTTTGGTGGATATATCAACCTGAGTCCTACCTGGCTGGTGCCAGAATGTGCCGTTCCACATCAACTCGATAGAGTCCTGGGCGTCTGACATGGCAAAGTCTACGCCGTCTGCCAGCTCGATATTTCCGGTGCTATGCTTGACAGTAACTACCCTGGCAGCATCTTCCGGGGTGAGGACTATCCTGTCTCCTATCTGGCCGCCATTGATGGTGTCAAGGTCATCTGCCGCGTCGTCAGCTTGAGTGTCTACCGTGTACCAGGCAGCACCGGATGCTACGCCAGCAGTTATTACACCAGCCGCTATGGTGAGTTCGGCTGAGGCCTCAAGGTTGAGCGGGAGAATGTGCTGGAGTCTCGGTTGAGCCGCACCCTCCAAACGGGCGACAGCGACCAGCCCCGTTGCGTTCCGGCGGGCCTGAATCTCAGTGTAATCATCATCAGCATTCGGGGCGGCAATGGCCTCGGCGTCAGTTTGGAATAGAACGCTGCCGTGAACTTCCGAGTCATCGGCCATTATGCTTCGATATGCGTCGTCGGCAGTATTCCTGACAGCCACACCGGTCGCGTCTTCCCTATCAATAGCCACGTCTGTAAACTTGACCATGTTGGCGGCGAGTTCGATGTCGTCCTCAATGGTGACGTCCCCGTCGAGCCCCTTCAGGTATCGCTCATTATCTCGCCACTGTGCATTTCCAATCGCGGCGGTAATTACTTCTCCCGCGACATACGTTCTAGGTGCGGTCCAGGCCATTATTTCACCCCCGAAATGTTCTCAGTCTCTAAGTCCTTGACTGTTTTCCCGTATTTCCAGTTGCGGTTTACTGTCGGCCTCTTCTTCAGGATGGTCTCTATCTCGTGCCGCACCGAGGGGAATACGACCTTATAAGCGTATCCGTCGACTGCTTTATTTTTACACTCAGAGCAGAAGAACAGGCCATCCGCAAATGCCATCTCAGCATTACGGCAATTAGGGCATTCCACCAACCAGCGCCCGTGGTTTATCTGCGCCCGGAGTAGAGTTTTCATGGTCGGGCATTTCGCCACCAGTGGCCGGGTGTTCAATAGCCGCCTGGCCGCGCTCCTGTCCACACCCTCGAAGTAAGACTCGCCCGTATAGATGGGTATGGCCTCAAGCGCCGCCTGTGCCACGACAGACGGGTCGAGCGCTGGTTCCGGTATAATCTCATTAAGTAACATTATCGCCCCCTCAGAAACAAAGTTTAGTGCCTATTCCCAATTCTGAATAATCGAGGCACCAGTAATCCTCATTGGTTGTGTCTCCCAGCGTCCAGACTACCGTGTGAATCAAGCCCCGGTTCGAGATTGTGTGTGACATTTGATTGATAAAGAACTCGGCATCCAGACCAAGCTCGCCGATCTGTATCGTGATCCGGTCGCTAATTTTCCGGCTTACTATCTGTCTTAGAAGAGCCGCTGTTGTATTCTTGACTACCACCTGCGGCGTGGCCTGTGGGTCCTTGAATCTCCCTAGGGCATAATCGCAGTACTCCTGCCCCTGCTCGGAGTCTGACAAGAACTTGCCCGTCAGTGAAAGAGTGCGCTCCTGATATTGAGTAATGGAATCCTGATTAAACGCCTTGCGCCTGATGGTGCTCAGGTTGTCGTAATAAGTACCCCGGACTTTCAATAGGGTGATGTAAGCCCCGACCCCGGCACCATTGCCAATGGTGAGTTTGGCAGATTTGGAGAACTGATAGCAGGTCACGGTGATGTCGCCGGTCATATCAGCGCCGCCCCCGCCCGCCTCAGCGTTGGCCGTGTAGTCCGTAGTAACCACCGGGGATGTGACCAGATTGGCGTAGTGTTGAAAGTTTGCCCAGATGGTAATGGTCTCACCAGCCGGGATATATGGGGTCTCGTCTGACAGCTTCCACAACTCGGCGATAGACTTGGCTTCCCACGGCGTCACAGTGGCTGTGATGTTATTGAACAGCGTGGTCAGGCCGTAGTCATACTTAATATCTGTCATGGTGTTGGCCAGAGTATATCGTGACGTCTGGTGCTCGGCGTCGTATCTGAAATGCCTGTCCTGATAAGATAACAAGCCGGAGCCGGTGACCACCGCAAACCCAAGCTCGGAGTCCTCAACGTCACCGATGGCGTTTCGGGCCTTCTGGTCTTGGAAATAGCCGAATGGAACGGTGTCCTGTCCGTCATCTACCTGTCGCCGGTTGGAGCGATAATAGAGGCGCTTGATTTCAGCCAAGGATAATGCACGATTGTAAATCATTATATCGTCAAAGCCACCTTGTCCATCCGTTCCGCCATGACATTCAGCTATTTTAAATTGCAGGCTATTGGTGTCTAATATCGCTCCGCTCAAGGCAGAGTGAGAAGTTCGCACACCGGCAATGTAGGTGTCGCTATATTCGCCATCGTAAAGACCTACTACAAAATTCCACTTGTTCAGCGTTAAAGAACCACCATTTTGGTTAACACGACTCCCCGAATTACACCAAAAATCAAAGTTGACACTCGCACCGTTGGAACCAAGAAAGTAGTTGGTGGAAGCACCCCAAGCTCCACCCTTCCCACAGAAGTCGTGTAGACCCGTAAGTGACGTAGGATAAATCCAACAACAAAGCGTAAATACTGACGACATATTGAGTACCCCGCCTGTCTCCACCGTCTTAGCGCTCTGGCTAGCGCCATTGAAATACCGGCTCCGGGCATTACAGTAACCCCACCGGCTCCCAAATTCTGTCGGGGTATTATACATCGTAGATGGGTTTCCTTCCTGAGACAAGTCCCTGACAGTAGCCCCGTCAATAGTCCACGGGTCAAACGACCACCAGCCAACCAGTCCATCACGGGGCACGCCGTCCCACTCGGAGATAGTGAGTGCCTCATTGACCAGATAACCGGTGGGATTCGACTTCATCATCTCGGACGTGATAGAAGCTCTGGCCAGAAAGTCAAGCCCATCAACACAGTAGATATCGCAGTATTGTTTATTCCAGTATGGGGAAGGCGAGATATGCTCGATGTATCCCTCAAACAGAGCAGGCTCAAGGGCGACTTTACCGTCTGTCCAAGTATTAGAAACGGCCATCGTGCCGTCAATCTGGTAGGGGCCGTGGTCATAAACGGTGGTTCCGGTGTCCTCATTCATCGGAGTCCAGAGAACCAACCCCTGCATATCATAAGGCGTCTTGAGACCTGCCCCGGAGTTATAGTTTGCGGTGACTTCGGCCTGTCCCATTTGACGGTTATAAATTCGAAGGGCATCATAGGTTACTTCGCTTCTGTGGTTGGTGGCGTTGGCTATGTCTGTGCCAAGATAAAGTTCGTGGCCAGCACCGATGACTAGCGCGGGGGCGTAGGTGTCAGTCGTGCCGTCAACACCGTTCAGGTAGAGGTGGAGCTTCCCGCCGTCCACATCCTTGTCCCAAGTAGCAACAACATAAACCCAGACATCGCCATACGTCCCAAGTGCGAATGGATGATAGGCTTGCTGATTATTATAGTGGTCAACCCAGAAGATAAGATAATTGGTGGCCTTCCAGTAAATACCATAGCCGGAACGCCAAGCACCATCGTCAGTCATGCAGAAGATACCATTGTAAGAACCATTTCCAGCCACGAACTTCATCCAGAACTCGTGGGTCATCCGCTCGGTGAGGCCACTAAGAACGGTACTCTCAGGGAACGACACGTAACTGGTGACGGTATTGCCCGGATTATATACCCCATACCCCGGAACGCTTGTCTCTGTAATCCTGACCCTGCGCCGTGGCTTTAGGTTACCGTACAGGTTACCGGTCGCCAGCGTTGGGGAGAACAGCCCATCGTGATTGTCAACCTGAAACTGTGCCCGGCCTGTATTGGCTTTCTGGAGTTCCTGATTCTTACCACGGGAATAGGTTGACTTCATGACCCGTGAGGTGATGTCGTCATAGGTTCCTTGAAAGCCCAGAGTATCATCCCAGTCGATTTCGTATTTGTAAGTTCCTGCCGCCATTAACTCAGTGCTCCCCCGAATTGGAATCTCTGCTCGCGCTGTGTGATTTGCTCTATCTTGGACGCTAGTTTATTCATTGATTCTTCGTCGTCCATAAAGACAGCCTCGTTGAAGTTAATAGTGAGATTGCCGCCCATGTTGTTTGGTAGTGGAATGATAGCCTCCGGGCCAGCCTCTCCGATTAAAGCCATTGTCGGACTGGTAACGATGCCGCCTGCAGCTAGTTCTGGTGTATACCACCCACCCCCAGGATGAGGAACTTCACCCGACTCACCCGGGCCAGCATGAACACCCACGGGTAAACCAGTGCTTGGGTCATACCAACTGGGCGTTCCCCACACACCGCTAGCAGTGGCACCACCGCCAGTCGTTCCCGGCTGTGGCAAACTGATAGCAATTCCCTGAGCCTTGGCGTAATCCTTCCACATCTGCACCACGTCATAACCGTTTTGCGTCATGTGTTCCATTAAGGCAGGCATCTTGGAAGCGTCGTTACCGAAGTCCTCCATCATTTCCCCGACCAAATCGTTAGCTAATCCCATATCGATGAACATACGGTACAAGTCATTCATTGAGACGTTTAATTGACCCAATGCGCTATCTTCATAAGCCATTAAGTCTAGAAGCTCAGTTAGTGCGTCCCTGCGGTTATTTGTGGCGGTGGTGTTATTATTTGTGGCAATAGTGTTGGATTCGATAGCCTCCGTGGTTGCGTTGATTGTGGTTGCGGCATCTCCCTGCACCACGTTCAAATCATTCTGTGCGGTAGTGGTGTCGTCTATGTTTCCTTTTAGGTCATTGTATCTGGCATCCAAATCGTCGACGTTGTCCGTAAGATTGCGGACGGCCTTGTCAGACCTTGAGCCGGATTCCAAATCGTCAGCCCATTTATTGATTTCACTGCGAGCATTCAACATCTTATCGGCAAAGCCATCGATGGCCTTTCCTGCATCTTTATTAAATAGACCGACAAACCACCCGACGGCCTTGGCAATAATGCCGATTCCCTTGGTTATCGTTTCTATGAACGGCATCAGGACGGTGTTGACTAAATACTTCACAACCTTGGCAGCAGCGATACGGATATTCTCCCAAGCCTTACCCCAATTAAGTGCCAGCCAAGTGACACCGGCAACGATAGCCGCAATCAATACCGGGATTCCCGCGAGTGCGATGTTGGTTGCTACACCAAAGGTTGTCACGGCTGTAATTAATCCTGGTAATATCATTAAAAGCGTACCCAAAGCAATGGATAAACCGCCGACCGCAATCGCCGCACCAATCAATAATTTTATTAGCGCCGGATGTTTGTCAGCCCATTCCGAAAACTTCTGAACTACTGGAATGAGTTTATCCACTAGACTAGATATTGCTGGTAATACAATAGTACCGATAGTAATCCCTACACCACTGAGTTTATTCTTGAGGTCTTCGAGTTTCCGGCTTGCTCCTTCATTTACAATATTAAAGGCGTCAGTCATAGCCCCCGCGCCCTCAGTCGCCTCCTCCATGTTGTTTAGTTCGTCGTTATATGTCACCATGTTATCGCCGGTTAAAGCGAGGATAGCTGCCCCCGCCTCGACCGAGCCAAACATCTTCATTAACATTTCATTGGAACCATTCGTAGCTTCGCGTAGCAGGTCGATAGACTTGGCGAATCCCAACTCCTCAAGCATCGCCTGACCAGAGTCATAGCCGAGGTCTCTAATCACCACGGACATATCCGCAGTCGGCTTCTGGAGTGACACCATTGCCTGTCTGAGAGACGTGGTGGCGACCTTGGTGGGGATACCCTGCTTGGTCATGGTCGAAAGTGCAGCAGCGACCTCCGTGAACTTGACTGACGAGGCAGCCGCAATCGGAGCCACGTTGAAAAGTGATGCCGCCAGTTCGTCGAATGTAGTTTTACCACCCTTGACAGTCTGGAACATCACATCAGCC
>Ga0307928_10003754_pt1 | contig 11599 bp, 11 predicted proteins | sample AceLakmetagen232_FD_201815 | JGI IMG/M metagenome (GOLD analysis project Ga0307928, IMG submission 201815) | Saline water microbial communities from Ace Lake, Antarctica - #232 | ecosystem: Environmental > Aquatic > Non-marine Saline and Alkaline > Saline | place: Antarctica: Ace Lake...
CGTCCATTGCCGCCTCTAGCTTTTTCAGCCTTTGGTTTGCCGCGATAAGCATATCATCTGCTTTGCCCACCACATCCGACGGCTTAGAGAGGGTGACTCCCATCACATCCTGCACCAGCGAGCGGAAGCGAAGAAAGGCGTTGAGGCGGCTAGTTGGGTCTGCTGCCTGTTCCGCATCTGCTGCCGCCTTCTGCGTTGCGTATAGATTCCGTAGCGCCTGCCGTTGCGCCGCCGACATTGCTTGCCATGTTTCCCGCGTCTGCACCCCTACGTACTGTGCTGGGGTTATCTTGATTCGCAAAACGCCATCTGCCGTGGCTGGTAAGGCCGTTCCGTCTGGCTCGTAGTAACTGCTTGCCGTTTCCCATGAAAACTCCGTGTCGGTTTCAAGGTAGTAATCATCCGCCAGAGAAACTCCAGCCATGGCTAGAACTGCGAAAAGTATTGCAATGGTTTTCATTTGTTTTGCCTTTCGTTACCTGTTTATTGTCCACCCAAGAAGGGAGCAATACAGCCCGTTGTCGTCGTTGTTGTCGCCTGTAATGCGGATGTTTCGCGATGGTCCTAGTATCAACCAATTCCCCCCCGAGAATGACGAATACCCAAGGATGGCTATATCTCCACCCAGAACCCAACATCCCGCGTCTGCTGTCTCCTTTGCGGTTGCACCGACTGAGCCATTCGCCGCGCAGTCTCCGCCAGACACATAGGTCAAAGCGGAATTAGCCATGACGGGCAGAACCGTGCTTGATTCCATTTCGTCTGGAGTCTGCCAGGCTCCGTTGGGATTCATTGCTGAGGCTATGTTTATTCTGCCATCAACGGCGTATCCCCAAGGGCCTCGCATTTTTATCCGTCCGTCCTTCCCTTTTGTGTAGTCCGTAATCGTCGCCGCTCCTGCGACAGAAAACACAACGTCTATACATCTATCGTCTCCGTTATACCATCCAGAAGCGGTTTGTGTGGGTTCGGTTGTGCTGTCTATGATCGTCGGGGTTGGGTAGCTGCTCGCATCGTCGTCTATGTAAAGATAATGCAAATCTTCTCCGCTCATAAGTGATGTCATAGCGTGAAGCGTTGCCGTTGTAATCTTCCAATAGCTGCCGTTGCAGTATCCGTCCCCCTCTCTGAATGTAACGGAGGTAGACGATGCGTAATCGCCCCATGCTCCGTGGATGTATCCGGCTGTGTTGGTTGGCTGCAACGATGTTTCCCCAAGCGAAGCGCCCGCTGTCACCGCGTTTGATACCGCTGCCCAAATTGGGTCAATCTCCGCGCTGATTCCCGCGCTACCCTGCAGGAAACTCTGGGAGCTTCCCTCTGTGAAAATGGTTATGTCCGGCGTACCAGAAGTAACCGTAGCCTTTAGCTTGATTAGCCAGCGGTCTGTAACTAGAGTAGTGGTGTTTGTTGGTAGTACGATATCTAAATCGTAATTGCTTTCTATGGTGGTAAGAAATCCCGTTTGCGGGGTATCGTCAATCTCGAAAATTTCAACTCCCGCGGCTGAAATAACGTATGCCTCCGCCTTAATTGTCAGCGCTCCCGGGTTACTGTTTTTCTGCGCGTGGAAGTGAACGCGGAAAACTCCGTGCTGTATTTCTGTTAACCCTGGGGAGTTTGCGTCCGTCGCCCATCCTATAACGTACTGGTTATTGGTTACGTTATTGACGACTACCCCGGTCTTATTGCTTTCGCTGGGCTGATCTAGGGCGCAGTACCATGGTGATATATCCGACGTGCAGGAATTAGCAAAAAAGAATGTCCTAAAAGCGGCGGTATTGTTCCTAACGTCCTGCAGGGTTGTATACTGATTTGTATAGGTTGCAGATGGTCCACGTAGCCCAGAGCCTAGCGTATCTCCGTCCTGCACGAAAGCCGTAGCATCCTCTACCGCCGCGGTACCCAGCCCCAGGTTATCCCGGGAGGTACTGGCGCTGGCTACGTCTGATAGGTTACTCGCGCCTACCATGTCCCCTTCCCCTGTTTCTGGCGCGGGTAGGGTTAGCGTCCCGTTATCGTCCTGCGTTGTCCCAGTGGGTGTTATGATCGTTTCTATATCGGTATAGTCTACGCCTCCTATTGTGTAGGTTACTACGGCTGTCGCATTTGAGACGACTACCGCCGGTTCGCCGGTAAAGCCACTAGCCGCAATGTCTAGCCGCCCGGTCCCTATGGGGTAATCCTGTCCGTCTGATATCAAAATTACAGAGTAAACCCAATTCGTTACCGGCGTACCGGTCTGGGTATTGTCTAGGTCTATCGTAATCGTATGGGCGGTATTATCCGTAGCGGAGCTAAGCGCCTGAAAGGTTACGTTTGTATCCATTACAGAGCGCCCCTCCCAGCGGGCGGTAAGTCCTCCCAGGTCCAGGTAGGAGCCGTCTAAGCGCGCCTGTATATAGAGCCGGAGGCTGGCTCCCTGCTGTAGCCCTAGCGCCTCCATGTCCTGGAGCTGTGCCCAGTTGATATCGTTTTTCAGATACTTGGCGGGAGTCGCAGCAAAGGCTACCCCGGCGGTAATGAGAAGTAGAGCAAAAATAAGCGCGGCGCGTTTCATGGTGTCCCCTATGTTACGGAATCTATTAGCCCGTTTGTTACGTTAAGCGTTGCTGGCGTTAGTAGGCTCCAGCTACCTGTAGCTCCAACCGTCTTGGCATTTGTAGCGGCTCCCGCGGCTAGCTGGGCGGTGTCTATTCCCAGCGCCGCTACTTGTATCGTATCCCCGCTTAGCTCCAGCGTAGAGCCGTCCGGTGTAATCTCTAGGGAGCCGTCCCCATTCTGTGCAATCCCGCTCCCGGCTACGTCCGCGGCTACCTTTGTCTTATCTACACTATCGGCGGCTAGCTTTGCAACCGTTACCGCCAGTGCGTCTATCTTATCTGTGGTTACGGATAGGTCTGTTAGCTGGGCGGTTCCTATCGCGCCGTCTATTACCTGCATGGTAACGGTATCCGGGAGAAAGCCTATGGTAAGTCCATCCGTTTTAACCTCTACCTTACAGCCGGTACCGCTACTGGTAGGCGTAAAGGTTAGCCCTATCCACTTCGTATCATTAAGAAAATTACCTACCCAGTTAAGCCATTTGCTAGTGATGGCTTTTAGGAGGTCCCCTTTCTTGAAATTAGCTTTGATAGGCCAGGTCATTCTATCCCGTAGTCGTAGTGGTAGTGGCAGTCGTTAGCGGCGGGTAATCCTCGGGCTGGTCTGCGTCCTGGTATACCGTGGTAAATTCTTCGTCTAGCTCTATGGTCTGTAGGCTTCCGTCTCCGCTTGATCTCTGTCCATCTCCATTCTGGGGGACAAGGAAATAGACAGGAGCCGCCGCGCCCAGAGCCGCCGCCGCCGCGCTTATGGCGGGCGTTACTTCCAGTAGCGCGGTTGTTTCCTTCCAGGCTGGCATTATGTAGAGTTTTTGCGCGCCGTCTACAGTAAATAGTATGCGGTTCTGTGTGGAGTCGTAGGCTACTCCGTTTCCATTATCCAGGTCCACGATTTCTTCAATACCTACCCCGGCTGTGGTGGTGAGACGTATATCGTCGTCATTTGTTCCATAAAAGATAATGCCGCCCGCGGTATCTATCGCTAGTCCGTAAATGTTATTCGATACCGCGTCCGTATAGATAAGGGTAGGGGAGGCTCCCGCCAGGGTGGCGCGCTTAATCTCCAGCGTACTAGATTCTGTCCAGTAGATATAGCCCGCCGCTACATCTAGGGCTATGTCGTAAGGATCAGTTAAGCCCGTTACGACATCGGTAACGCTTGCTCCCGCCAGGGTGCTACGGACTATCTTTGTATTTCCTTTGTCGCAATAGTAGAGAAAACCATTAGCTACATCCAGGGCAATGCCGCGGATATCCGCGCCGGTACCCGTTAAGATATCCGTAGAATTCCCGCCGTCTAAATCACATCTTATTACTTTCTGTGAGGCGCGGTCTGTATAGTAAATATGCCCGGCGCTTAGGTCCAGGTCTATGCCCTCTATACTGGCTGGGCTGGCTAGGGTTTCCACGTTGCCTCCGTCCAGGTCGCAGCGTTTCAGATTGTCTGTACTAAGGTTTGACCAATAGACTTTTCCGGTGGAGGCATCAAAGCGTACCCAGCCCATAAAACCGCTACTGCCATCGTCTATAATCTGTACGGCTTGACTAACGGAGCTGGGAGCCGATACCGTGTATATCTCCGGCGCGTCCCAGATCATAAAGCGCCAGCCCTGGCGGATCGCCGCGCCCTGTATGGCGAAATTCTCCAGACTGATAGTAGACGCGGCGGCTACTGGAGCGCCTACGGTAAGTAGCGCTATGCCATCGTCCGCCGCGGTTGCCATGGCTACCAGGTCTCCGCGGTAGTAGGTCGTATGCCAGAGCGCGGTAGCCGGAGTAGCGCCGCCCCAGCGCCAGCTAGCCGTAACGCGGTTACGTACGCGCTGTTTAGTCGGCTCGTTTTCGTTAGCCGCCCTGTCCAGTATGACACTAAAGGCGCTCCGCTCCGGCGTTGGTACGCCTGCTGGGGTACTCCATTCTCTGGGGTCCATCGTGCTTTTCCTTAATTCATGCTTACGGCGTCTATAATCTTCTCGTTAATCCCTGCGGTAGAGGTTGCGATTTGCTGCAGTAGGTCTACGGAGCGGCTAGACTCGGAGCCGCCGCTAGCCTCTTTTATCGCTTCTATAATGGTCTTAATTCTATGGGCTTCCGCCTCCGCGGCTCTGCGTATCGTTAGCTGGGAGTGTTTCGATACGTCGTCCGCGGTAATGGCTTGCCCGCCTACTCCGGTTAGCGGGCGCGGAGTGGAGCCGCTGGAGCTAGCCGCGGCGGTAGGGTCTTTGCGGCGTATCTCTACGCGCTCTTTTTCTACTTCGTTTGTCTCCTGGGCCAGGGCCAGGAGCCGGGCGGCGGCGGCTTCCGCCTCTCCGTCTCCTACTTTGCGTACCGTTACCGCCTCGGATTCTACCTCCGCTTTTTCCTCTGTCGTATCCAGGGTAGTCTGGGCGGAGGCGGCTTGATCGTCCGCGGCTTCTGTGGCTACCTCGGAGCTACTAACCACTACCGCGGCTTTTTCTTCCTCTACTTTTTTAAGGGCGGCGGCGGAGTCCTCTGCTTTCTTAAGGCGGCGGGCATCCCGGGCGGCGCGTATCTTTGCCAGCTCCGCGGCTTCTCGGGCGTCTACACTATTCATCATGTTAGCGCCAGACTGGGTACGGCTTTTAATGCCGCCCTGTCCGCCTACAAAACCGCCCCAGAAAGCGCTAACCTCGTTTAGGCTGGCTACCTTGCTTGTTAGTTTTGAAAAAGTATCTATGACTCCCTCTACCAGCGTTACCAGTCCGCGTACGCCTGTAGAAAGATTCTCCAGCCAGAGGGTTATATAGCCGTCCTCTGAGAGGCTACGGAGCTTGCTTGTTACCGCGTCCAGGATATCTCCAAGGTTCCCATTCTCTATAATCTGCTGGCCCACTTCTATACGGGCATCCTTTACCGCGCTCTGTAGAGATTTCATCCGGTTAGCGAAGCTCTTAGCCGTCCGCTCCGCGTCCCCCTGGGCGTCCCCTGTGCCCTTCATTATCAGAGAGTAGCGCGCCTGTACTTTGGAGGCTTCCGTTACCTCTTTGGTAGAGGCGGCTAGTCCCAGGCGTACCGCCTCCTGCTTAACGGTAGACTCCGTAAGAATAACGCCATACTTTCGTACTGTTTCATGGTTGCCCACCATGGCGCTCTGCAGGTCTTTTAGAACGTCTGGCTCTGCTTTGTTGTTAAAGCTAGCCAGGTCTACGGTTAGCTTTGTCATGCCCTTAGAAAGCTCCAGCGCCTTATCGCGGGTAAAGCCCAGGGGGACAAAGGTATCCTGGAGCGTAGCCATCCATCCTTTAACCTCCGTAGAGTTACGGGAGACGGCTACAGAAAAGCTACGCGCCCAGGTATCCGCGGCGCTTCCCAGGTGCTTAAAGACCGCATCAAATTTACTGTTACTTTCTTCCGCGTCTGAGGCGGCTTTGACAAAGAAAGCGCCTACCCCTCCCACTACCGCGCCTACCTGGGCAATACCGGTTATAGCCGCCTTCGCAAAATTGACGGTTTTGCCCAGTCCGCTTTTTAGCTTGTCTAGGGCTTTGTCCGCCAGCTTTACAATAAATTTGATTGTAACATTCTTAGCCATTATCGGGGGTGTCCTCTGGCGTATCGCTGGGAGCCTCTGTTACGTTCGCTCCGTGGGCTATCAGTACCCACTTAACCGCGCTATGGTAGGAGTGTATAGCCTTATCCCGGCGGCTGTCTGGCTGTATCGTATCGGTAGCGGTTTTCTGGTAGGCGCGGAGCGCGTCTACTATGGCGTCCGTTTCCGCTTTGCTTATGTCAGAGCGCCAGTAGGTGGGAGTCGTCCCAGGGAAAGCCTTGCAGAGCGCGACAATATCTACCAGGAGGTTCAGCTCTTTTTCCGCGGCAGGCTTCCAGCCTGGCGCGTGTACGGAAAGCTCCAGGTTATCCAGTTGCTGTAGGCGCTCGTAGAGTGGTCCTAGCTGTCCTACCGGAAAAGCTATATGCTTACTCCAGCTCGTTACCGCGTCCGCTACCTGGCATAGCTCTGTAAGCTCCAGGAGCATTTTGTTACCGGCGCGGCTCTGTGCGTGGGCGTAGCCGTATACCCAGGGCTGTACCTCTATGTTTCCAACGAAAATGGGGTGCCATCGTGCAAACCAGTGGGCGGCTAAATTACTGTAGGGCCAGAATGTAGCGCCGCCATAGACAATGGCGGAGCCGTATACGCTGGGTACCCCGTACTCGAGGGGCGCGTCCGCTTGCCAGGCTAGCCGCGCCAGCCATACCCACTCCCTGGGAGTAGGCTGTACGTCTAGCGCGTGTAGCGCTAGCTCCGTCCTGGCTAGGCGCGGGCTTAGGTCTGGCGCTTCCATCGTTACTCCCTAGACTGTCGTAGTCGTAGTCGTAGTCGTAGTCGTTACGCGGGACATACCCTGGGACATAAGCGTATAACCGCTAGTAGAGAATTCCTGGTTACTATGATCCTCGTTGCTCTGGGTCGTATCATACCCGGTAGTGTCCAGAGTCGGGACCCCGTAGTACGTTAGCTGTATGGTTTCCTCTCCGCCGTAGGTATTCCCGCGGATGATATCTCCGGCGGCGTCTTTGTCCGTACCAAACGGTACAGCTAGGGTATACTGCAGCCCTGTAACCTCGCTACCGGTAGCGTCACTGTTAGGGATTACGTCCGGTACGCAGCCCGGGTACGTCGGGAGCGTTACCAGCGGCTTAAAGATATTGCTAGCCGCTGCAAATCCGTCCGCGCCCGTAAAGGTACACATAGGCTTTTGCCCTGCCAGCGTGGGCGCGTAGTCTACAGCAAAGGTACTAATTACGTAGGCTCCCGGCTTCTGTCCAGGGTTGCAGCCGTCCGCGTCCAGCGCCGCGTTAAAGGATACCTCCGCGCCGACATAGAGAGCCGTACACGTCGGCACCTTGTTCGCTCCGAATACCGCGGTAGGTCCGATATCTCCGCAGCTATCGGTGGCGGTTGCCCTGTCGTATGCAGTAGGGTCGCTATCGGTTTGTATTTCCCAGTTAGCGCCTAATCCAAAAATGTCTACTCCGCCCTGTACTGTCTCGCTCATGGTCCTATGCCTCCGGTTATGTAGTGGTAGTGGTAGTCGTAGTCGTAGTGGTTGCCTGGAGCTGGGCGTTAAACTTTCCGCCTAGCTGTAGTACCTGCTTAAAGTTCTCCAGGTCGCTATCGGAGTCGTCCAGCGTTAACGATATAAAGCGGTAGCCGGTCAAGTGATCCCCAAAGTCTACCCCTTCCAGTACGGCGCGTACCTGGCTGTAGTAGTTCGCTAGCTTCTGGCGTTTCTTATCGTCGCTGTAGTGAGTCGCCAGCGCTACCGTTATGGGTACTTCATGTATGGCGCTACGGTAGCCAGCCTGTATAGATGGGCTGGACATTATTACCAGGGCGGGTAGCTCTATTTCCTCTGCAGGGCTTAGCGGCTTATCGTCCAGGAGAAAGCCGCGGATGTTAAGCGCTACTCCGTCTACGGTAATTCCGGCGGCTTCTATCTCCGCGGCTATCGCGGCTTCCGCTTGCTTTTCTATTAAGTCTGGCATAGCTAATTCCAAAGGCTCTGCATATTGCGCTTAGTCTGGCGCTCCAGGTTCCGTATCAGAGTCTTAGTCCCTTTACGGATTGCGGTAGCCTCTATTCCCGGGTAGGCATCGTGTAAGTAGGTAAGGTCGTTTATAATCGTAAATTCAGGGGTAAGCTCCTTTAGCTTATTGCGTACCTTTGCCCAGCGGTTCCCGCCGTGTCCGCGCCCGCCGCCGCCTATTTTCTTAGCCAGCTTCCGCCAGACCTTAGCCGCTAGCCCGCGCCTTTGTATTTTTCTACGCGGGTCTTTTTTCTGGTTTGTGGGAATGGTTGTGTCGGGGTCGCTTTGGTGCTTTACGATAATCGAATAGAGCGCGCCTTTAGCCCGGCTGCCGCTTCCGCTCCGGTTGGGATTGTCGATAAGCTCTCTTTTCGTTTTGCCTGTCTTGCTGCCGGCGGCTCCGCTTTTGGCTACGGCTATTCCGGCGGCTACCATAGAGCTAGTAGAATTCCGGCGGCTATGCTTACGGGTAAGGTTAACCGCCCGCTGGAGCGCGGCTACGTCCGCCTGGTTAACGTCTCCGGTTATCTTAATCAAAATTTCCCGCCGTAATCTATTAGCTGGGTAGCGGCTACGGAGTCTGGGTTATATCCCAGGACGGTATAGGTAATCTCTCCGCTTTCGTCCTTTATCGTAATACGTTCGCCGCGCTTCATGCCCTCTCTGGGCATCTCGCTAGTCTTGACTCTTACGGAGCCTCTGTAGTTATCATCTACTCCATAAGTGGTAATCTGTCCGTCTGCCGTCGCGGCGGATAGGAAGCCCTCCAGCTCTCGCCCGCTATCCATATGACGGATGGTAACCGCCGCGCCCGGGAAAGTTCCCCGGGCCAGGTCTACGATGCTGGCTACTTGTTCCGTCGTAATCATAACAGAGAAAGCCTGCGCCCTGGGGATAGCCGGAGCCGTCCCCTGGGCCAGGTCCTACCTACCTCTTAGGTGGTAGTCGTGGTCGTGGTGGTAGTCGTGCTGGAGCTGTCCAACTGGAGCAAGCTCTTAGCGCCAGAGTTAAGCTCCAGAATTTGGAGCCAGCTAGCCGCGTCGTAGACGTTACCGCGGATATCGTCGTCCGGGTAGGAGTTGAGCTCAAACGGGCCATCGTCGGGCCAGTACATAGCCGTACGTCCGTACTCCGGCTGCATGGCGTAGGAGAATTCATCCCCGTCGGCAATCTTGACAACCGCGGCGGAGGTCGGGTAGGCGGCGGGCCAGAAATCGTCGTCCGCGATTAGTACCTCGTCAAACCGGAAAATACCCTTAAGCATTGCCAGGAAAGCCTCAGGAGACAGGGACAAAACCTGCTCTGCCGTGAGTCCCGCGAAGCTCCGCCCCAGGAGTCCCGTAATAGCCGTTTGCTGAATGATCCAGCGGTAGACGCCTACCGGACAGACAAAAGCCAGCTTACCAGAGTAACGCTTGACGGATTCAGCGGCGGCGGTAATGCCGTCTATGATTCCGCCGGAGATATCCGTACCAGCGGCGGTAATGAGCGCTGCCAGTTGAGCCGTTTCGATAGCGTTCATCACAGAGCGCTTAGACGCCATAGCGCCTACCTTATCGGAGCCAGCCACTCCGCCGTAAAGCGGGACACTGGAGTACGGAACCACATAGCGCTTGATCTTTTCCGCGGCGCTAAATGCCTTGGTATTCTCTCCCAGTACCGTAGCGGTGGGAGCGGTGCCCAGGCTACGCCCGGTCTGTGCGGCGGCGTCCGCGACAAGTGCGGAGTAGTTGATATCGCCCACTTTAGCCGCCAGCTTAAGAGTGGGGTAGATTTTCCCGCCTACGTAGCTAAGGGGCGGGTTGACTTCGATCTCCGCCAGGTCGGGGCGTACGTCTTTAATGGTCTGATTTTCTTTCAACATGGTACTGTTTCCTTTTTGCCCAGGCTTCTAGTTTCTTGACGGTGCCCCTATCGCTTACTGGCAATATGGGCGGCTTGTATCTCGGGATACTTTTTACACGCTGCAACATAGTCGCCGCTGCAGTCGTCCAATGCTTCCTGCCAGGTTTCTATACTGGCGTGAAACTTGAGACTGCCGCCTAGCAACTTGTTTAGGCGCGTTTCCAGCTTCCCTAGAGTCTCTGTAATCGTGGAGTTTTCCGCGGTGAGTTTGGCGATAGCCGACTGCTGGCGGGCTAGCAAGTCGTCCCGCTTGCGTAGCTTCTCCTGCCATTCCGCGATAGCTTCAAGATGGTCCGTAAGCGCCTCAGATACGATAAGGGCGCGGACGTTCTCTGGTACCTCAAAGGCGGAGGCGTCCGGTTCCGGCTCCGGTTCCGGCTCAGGTTCCGGCTCTGGCTCCGGCTCTGGCTCAGGCTCAGGTTCCGGCTCAGGTTCCGGCTCAGGCTCTGGCTCAGGTTCCGGCTCGGGTTCTGGCTCCGGCTCTGGCTCTGGCTCAGGTTCCGGCTCTGTTTCCCCTGTCGGCATGGTTGCCAGGAGCGCCGCGATCTTAAGCCCATGGCTAGCCAGCCCGGCTACGGTGTCCTGAGGGAAGTCGATAACGGTAGCGGAGTCCGCTATAACCTCCTGGGAGATTCCGGCGGTTTGCATTTCTTCCGCGGTAAGCCAGCCCTCGCGCCCCTCGGCAAACCAGCCGGAGACGGTTTCTGGGGAAAGGTCGTAGCGGCTTACCAGGATGGTCTTAATATCCTGGTTAATCTTGCCCAGTAAATCCGAGTAGTCCTGCATAGCCTCGGAGCCGCCCAGAGCGCCGCCCCAGGCTCCGTGGAACATCATCTTACTATTGGAGTGGGTACGCAGTACATCGGCTACGGATACGGAGAAAGCCGCGCCCATGGAAGCCGCCATAGCGCCTATGGTTACGGTTATGGTCTGTCCCGTTTCCGCTTTCCATTCCCGCGCCGCGTTAATCATTTCGTTGCCGGCAAAGACGGAGCCGCCGGGAGAGTTAACATAAACCTCTAGCGGTGCATCTTTCGGAGCCGCGGCTAACGCAGCGCGGAAAGTGCTTTCGGGTATGATGATACCCTTTGTAATGTAGTCCGCCGCCCATTCTGTATCCCATTCGCTGGGGACAATTATTCCGCGTAAGTCGATCCTATTCATCTTTTCCGCCTCCAGGTTTTGTTTCGTCGTCGTCGTCCGGTTCCGGCTCAGGGAGATTCCCGCTCATAGATTCCAGTACGCTAAGCGGGAGGTTAAGCTCCCGGGCTTTGTCTATCTGAGCTGCGAAAGATTCAAAGAGTTTTTCCCAGTTTGGACCCAGTAGCTCCGCGTAATTTATGGTCCCATTCTTTAGCTTAATCCGCGTAGCGCTCGCCTCTTTTAGCGGATCAACTGTAGGCATTGTGGGCCATGCCCAGGAGATAGACCGCTCCCAGCCCTCAGGGAGTGTTTTGATAAGCGCCAGGCGCTGGGCGCGGCGGAGTACCTTAATAGCTACCCAGTCCGCTACCGTCCGCTCTAACCACTTCTGCATAG
>Ga0307928_10003756_pt1 | contig 11597 bp, 23 predicted proteins | sample AceLakmetagen232_FD_201815 | JGI IMG/M metagenome (GOLD analysis project Ga0307928, IMG submission 201815) | Saline water microbial communities from Ace Lake, Antarctica - #232 | ecosystem: Environmental > Aquatic > Non-marine Saline and Alkaline > Saline | place: Antarctica: Ace Lake...
GCCCTGGCCTCTGCCATCATGGGGCCGTGTGTCTCCCCTGGGATTTTCGTTTTCCATGTCGCCCTCCGTTACTTTATTGCCCGCCATTTCTCCAGCGGCCCGCGCAGTCCTGATTTTTTCTTCCAGCTCGTACACCCGCCCACGCGCACGCCGAGCCATTTGCCCCATCGGCTGATCCAGCCATCGTCATTGGTTTCCATCGCCTCCAGAAAAATCGCGTCGGCGGTTTTCTGATCGACCTCCGGTACATCAATATCCTTGCGGTAGAGCGCGTCATGGATGACCGACGCCCGGTGTGAGGTACCTCCGAACATGAGGTAAACAAAAGGCAGCCGCGGCACGCTCGCAAAATCCGTGATAAATCCCTTTGGTACAGTTATTTTGTCCGCCAGCAGGTCGCTGGTGTATGACAAGGGGTACGCTATCTCCCAAAAAGGAGATTCCGGTATATGGTTGACCCTGAGTGGCCCGGAGAATTTAGGCATTAGCTTGCCTCCTGTAAAAATCAATGACCTCCAGGACTGTCTCCTGGATGTCACCCATCGTTTTCATGAAGGTCCGGAAGGTCTCGCCGCTGTTCAGAACCGCCCGCTCGCCCAGGAGTTTGCCGATCGTCGCCCCCTGCAGGACGCACATCCTGGTGTCGGCTTCGCGGTTTCCGGCGTGGAACAGAACGGCGGTGTGCCCCTCGACGATGATCTCGAACGTGTCGGGCCATTTTGTGCCGTGGAATCTGCGGACGGGATAGAGCGCGGGAGCGGCGGGAGTCCCCCCTGGGATATGCCCTTTTTCTGGATCGGCCGAATCAGGCTCCAGGGTCCAGCCCAAGACTGTGCCATCAATCAGCAGGACGCCGATTGATCCCTGGGGCGTTTCTTCCAACCTGATAAGAGATAGCATCTCTGACCTCTGGGCAATAAAAAAACGGCCGCCGGTCTCTCAAGACCAACGGCCGCTCAGGGCCTACTTTCTGCGCTTCCCCGTTTAGGGGACCCCACTCAGGGGGACTTCGCTCAGGATTAGCGCTAAATTTTAAGTATTCTGCCTTAATTGGCTAGATTTGTCAACAATTTCTTTTAAGCACGCCTCGTTGATAAAGCGATTTCTTCCTTTGCACGTGGGGCTGTTGCAGACAAACCTCAGTTGCCCGCTGATCGAAATAGCGCCCTGCACAAAAACCTGCGGTTGTCCGCAAACCGGGCAACGAACCACTATTTCTTTTACAACTCTGCGTGCCGAGGCCTTCATCCTATCCCCTCTTCTCCCCATTCTACCCCATCAAGAGAAGGGAGAGCTTCTCCCTCTTTTTGTAATGGCGCTCCCTGATCATCAGTAAAATGTTCGCGCTTTAAGAACGTCAGTGAAAAGGAGGGGACAAAATCGTCGAAGTCGACCGCCACGTTTGATTCAAGTATTGGCGATTCTATGGAGCCACGATTCGCCCGTATGATGGCGTCGGATAGCTCTCTCACAATCTCCTCCGTATACCCATCCCCAAAGAAATCGAGTTTGAGAACATACGACTTGTTAATCAGGGCTCCATCAGCCAGCCGCCACATGGTTTTTACGCTGTACGATACAGTCCCGGCTTCCGGTAGTTTCTGTAGCTCCACCGGCATATTAAATTTGATCTTCATCCCCGCACCTCCGCTATTTTCCCCTGCTCGATTGCCTTCGTGAGCAGATGCACATTCTCTCCGATCTTCATCTGGATTATCCCAAACAGATCGTTCACATCCTTCAGCTCGTCGTCTCCGTGCGAGCGCGTGAGATACCACAGCGCGCCGAGAATAGACCGGAGCTGGTCGAGGTCGCCACGGGCGTCCCAGAGCGGCCCGATCTCGGTCGTCAACATTATCTGAATTTTTTGTTTTGGCATGATATGCCTCCTATGGTTTTGTGGTTTCGGACGCAAAAAGGCCCGAGTGTTACCAGCGGTACCATAGGGGACCACCCCGGCGCGTCGCCACGCCGAGACACTCGGGCCAAGCCCTGAAACACGAAAACCCCTTTCCGCGTCTAGATTTCGACGATCGGAGGCCGGGGACAAGCCCCTATGGTTTACTGGTATCGCCAGTGTCCCAAAAGCCTCACGGATTGTCAAGGGTTTATTTTCCGTGCCTGTTCTCACGCATCCACCTCGTAGAATCCCTCGTCGTTCATCCGCGCGCCCTCGCGGGTCATGCGCAGCAGGATGTATTTCGACAGGCCGCGCTTTGCCTCTTTGCCGTTCACCGTCACCGTCCCGTCCTTGTCGACCGTGACCTTCCCGGCCCGGATCCCATCAACCAGCCGCCTGGCCGTCTGTGCCCTCATGCTCTTTTTCATTTTTTTTTCCTCCGCTAAACACACCCATGACCAGACCGGCATATAAATATCCAGTAAAAACCCCGAACCAAAAAACTGCCAATATCGTCCATTTGCAACCTTCCATTTTTTACTCCTTACTCCTTACTCCTTACTCCTTACTCCTTACTCCTTACTCCTTACTCCTTGTTCCTCGCTCCTTACCCCTTACTCCTACTTGAGGTGCTCCAGGATCCCCTTGATCGGGACCAGCTTCTCTTCGCGCCCGCCGTCCTTCAGGTGCCCGCCGTGCTTCTTGACCTTCTCGCCCTCGCGCAGATCCTCCTCGGCCTTTCTGCCGGCGGCGTGGTCCTCTTTCTCCGCGAGGCCGATCATGATCTTTTTCAGATAGTTGTGGCCCGTAAGATTGTCCGGAAACGTATGGTGGACCGTCACGCTCAGCGCCTCGATGATCCCGGCCCGGCTGATCACATAGGTCTTTTTCTGGTATTTGAAGCTCTCCATCTCAAAAAGTTTTGCCATCTCCTCGAGCAGGAGGCGGAGCTTTTTCGTCTTCGATTTCAAGGGCGAGATCCCGAACAGCGCGACGTACGCCCAGACGATGTTCGCGTTCGTCTGTGACCCGAACTTCGGCATCAGCTGGATGACCGTCAGGATGTCGCCCTCGGCCAGGACTTCCATAAAATTACATTCCTTTCTGCAATAGGGGCATTCGAAGTTCATACTGAGGGTTTCCTTATGCACCAGATCCGATCCTGCATCGCCCGCTCCAGGATGCACAGCACCTCGGCCCGGACGCTTTTATACAGGGCCTCTTCGGTGCTGACGTCCCGCCGATTGTCCGCCGCCGCCTCTTTGAGCGCCGCGTATATGTCGAGGTCGAGGCCATCGAAGAAGATGGACACCCTCTCCATGTGTGTGCGGACATCGGGGCTGTCTTGATCTTCGGGGCCGCTGGCGGCCTTTTCCTCCTCCGGGCTCCGGTCCTGGCGGTCATCCAGGGTTTCGTTCTTGGGTTTTCTGGTCTTGAGCTTTCCGCTCTGGATGCGCTCCCTCGCCGCCGCGAGGGCCTGTTCCTTCTCCTCGCCCTTCAGTCCCCGCGACGCCGTATAGCACACGTTGCATTTGCCGCCGGAGACCAGGCCGATGTCCGGCCTGCCGCAGTTATTACATGTCCCTCGTTTCATTTTCCCCTTCTCCTTTCTCCTTACTCCTGTCTCCTGTCTCCTTGCCCTTCACCTCATACCCGAACGTCTCTTTTGTCTTCCGCTTCGCGCCGATCCGGGCCAGCATCTCGTCCGGCCAGGTCTCGACGAGCCCGCGGTCAATGGACTTCGCGACCTTGATCGCCTCGAACAGGTGCTCGGCCTCGGCCCATTCGACCGCCGTCTTCGGGATCCGCAGTTCTATCTTTTCACCGTGGATCAGAGACCCACTCAGGAGGTTCACCACGTCGGCGTCCTCAAAAAACACGGCCTTTTCTTCCTTCATCAGCGCCGTCAGCTCCTGCTCGAGGGAGGCGAGCGCCTCTTGATGCGGAGTCAACTGGGCGCCGAGCTGCTCATTCAAGGATGCGATCTTCACTTCCGCCATTTTCGATATGTCTTCGACGGCATCCAGTTCGATCCTGATCATCCCCAGGAGGAGATCAGCCCGTTGTTCACTCTCTGTATATGTCCGCTTTTTCATGCTTCCATCCTTTCGGGATCATCCTCTCGATGAGTTCGTACCGGCACCACTTCCCGCCCCTCAAAAAATACAGTGTGTCTCCGCGCCATTCCTGCCGGTATCCCGTCCCGTGAATCGCCTGGAGCGCCTTGATCTTCCACGCCTCGGCCATGTGTTCCTCGCGGATCAGGTCGGTCAGCGAGTAGGGGACCGTCGGATACTCGCCGGTCGGGTACAGCCCCACCGGCAGCGCCAGGATCAGGCCCAGCACTATGAGGGCGATTCGGCGTCGCATGCCTCGCCCTGTATGTTGAGCCTCATCTGCCCCAGGTACTCGGGCAGGGTGATCCGCCTCATCCGGGCGTTGCGGCCCAGGATCTTCAGCGCCCGGTGCTCGCCCCTGTGCAGGTAGTCGATCAGCTCACTCCCGGCGGCCGCGAGGTAGTATCCCCCGCCGCTCGACGTCGAAACGGAGCAGATCGGCGTCCCCTCGTCGCGCATGGTCGTGATCAGCCTGCGCAACTGGCGCGTGTCGTTGATCCGGTGCTCCCAGGGCCGCTCGAAGACCCGCTCGTACAGTTCGGCCATGCCGATCGCGTTGCCCTCGCCGATGTGCGCCGCCAGGGCGCTCAGCGTCCGGTATTCGAGATACTTGGTCAGTTCCTCATCCATGACATCCTCCTTCAATCTTTCCTATCTCCGCCATCTCGGCGTCGGTCGGGTTGCCTAACTGCCCGCCCCCCTGTCCACCCAGTAATGCCCGAGGATGGACCGGTATATATCATCACCCGCTTTCGTCTTTCCGATCGGATCGCCCCACACGCGGCGGCTAATTTTTCCGGGTTTGTCTTTTTTCATGTTTCTCCCATTTTTGGATCCAGAGTATTCCCCAAACGCCCAACAGTCCGACTAACACTGCAATGATATCGTTCACGCCAGTCCCTCCTGCCTTGCCTCGCGGTTGACCACGTCCCAGGGACAGCCGGTGAAGACACAGATCCGGTCCAGCTGCCGGACGCTGAGCAGCCCGGCCCGTGTCGTCCGGCGCGTCGCCGCGTCGAAGATCCTGCCCCGGATCTCAGCCCGCTCGTCACTCCCGATAATCCTGTCAACCTCAACCGTGCGTTTCATGGTGTGCCTTACTCCTTACTCCTTACTCCTTACTCCTTACTCCCTGATCCCTGCCCCTATACTTTTCCAAAATCGCGAGGATCTGTTTCAGCTTTGCCGTGTCGCGCAGCCAGGCCAGCGTGTCGACGTTGCCCTTCGATTTGACCAGGCCGGCGAGGCGCTCCTCGCCGTTCTCCATCTGTCCGGCCAGCTCGCGGCAGCGGTCCTGGAGGGCGGTGATCTTCTTCTCCACGGGCGCGCGCCTGCGCGGGCGGTATGTCTTCCAGCCGAGATATTTCATATATTTGACCACGCTCTCCAGCTGGTCCATCGATAGCTCCGCCGCCGACCAGGCCGGCTGTCCCTTCCGGACGCCCTTCTCGACGGTCAGGCCGCAGAGGATCGCTTCGTAGTCCTCCTGGGTGAGGCCGAGCTGTTTCTTCGCGATGTGGATCTTCGCCAGGAGGCCCTGCCTCTGCTCGTGGACCTGTTTCAGCCAGCGGTCGGTCGGGTGCGGTTGTCTCGCTGTCCGTGCCATCACATCACCTCTGTGCGGAACGCGTCCCGGTCCGGGACGTGGTAGATGTTTTCGGCGCCGGGATTACAGGGCCGGCGGCCGACAATGGTCAAATATCCGGCCTCGCGCAGCTTCCGGATCTGTTTCGCGACGTGGTTGCGTGTCGAGTCGGTGAGCCGCTCGATGTCCGAAGCGGCGAAATTTCCGGAGACATAGACCGCCTTGAAGATCTTCGCGGCCAGCGTCCCCCTCCGCGCCCGGCGCCATTTGTGGTTGTACCGGTAGCGCTTCGGCTCATTTTGTCGCCGATTACGATGTGCGAACTGGTGCTCGGTCACCTCCCCGCGCCGGAGAAAATCGCCCAGGGAGTTGTGGACCTTCTGCCGCTCGTCCCAGTCCTCGATCCCGAGGCCGTCATAGAGCATCTTGCCGGTGAACGGACGCTCGCGCCCCTTCATCCACTCGCGCATGCGCGAGGCCAGCCCAGTCTTCTTTGCGGCTGGGGACTGTCCCATTTTTCGCGCGGTTGGCGAAAATAGCGGACTGTCCCCCTTCTGGGCGATACGCTGAGTCATCCCCTACTCCTGATAATCTCCTCCACCAGGTCGGCGGAGATCTCGTCAATCTCGGATGCCTTCATCGCCCGCTCGATCGCGATCGCGATGGTCAGCACCGGGCGCCAGTCGCCCTGGGAGGACCGCAGGATCGGGGCCGCGACGTCCGCGTCGATCTTGAGATCCAGAGACTGCTTGAAAAAGAAGACGATGTCGCCCTGGATCACCGGCGTGAATTCCATTTTCCTGCGGATCCTGCTCGCGATCCTGCGCCTCGACGCGACACGGCCCTTGAGTCCGTCCTCTCCGATCAGCAGGATCGGGCAGGCATAGCGCTCGTTGACGTTGCGGAGCATCTCGAGGATCTGCATGGTAAGAAGGTCGGCCTCGTCGATCATGACCAGGCGGAGGTCATCTGACATCTGCTCGCCGATGACATTCAGGCAGGCGTCCGACCGGGCCGGGCGGGTTTTGGAGAGCTCGAACGCGATCTCTCGCAGAACCATCGCCGGGGTGCGGATATTCATCGGCGGGATGTATATCGCCGAGGTCTGGGCCGCGTACCGCTTGGCCGCCTCGGATTTGCCGCGCCCGGCCGGGCCGGTCACCATCGCCAGAGACGGACCCACCATACTCGTCGCCGGATCCGCCAACTCGTCACAAATATCAAAAAACCTTTTTGTATTAGCCGTCTCGATAAATATGTTTTTCATATGATTCCCCTTTCTCTGTACCCATATTTTTGTATCAGTGCCTCGGCCCCTCCGAGACGCGCCTTTTCACGGTTCAGCCAACCCAGATAATCGAACCGGCCGTCCGGGGTAAAATCCTTGTTTTGTGTTTTCCGCCTGTAGCCCCGAGCCGAGATCCCCAACGTCCTTATGTGGCGATAAACCGTTTCCCTTGTGCAATCTGCCAGGTCGGCCACCTCTGCCGGCGGGATGTCCGCCCGCAGCATAGGATCAAATCTTTCCCAGTCTATTGCCTTTGCTTTCATCCCGTTACTCCCTACTCCTGTCCCCAACGGGGACAGTCCACTATTTTTCCTGCGGAAAAAATGGGACAGTCCCCTACATCCCCACCGCCTTCACCGTCTCCCAGTATTCGCGCTGGTCCGGCGTCATCCGGTTTTCGTACCCGAGCATCCAGACGGCGTCGGCCTCGTCCAGCCTGCCTCCGGCGATCCCGTATTTCACACACCACTCGTACCGGTCGATCTCGGCCAGGAAGTATCCCGGCCGCGCGGGCAGGGACTTCCGCCCCAGGATCGCGGGTGTGGCGTTGAGCTTCTCGATCGCGGTGACTTCGGCGGTCAGCTGCTCCGGCGTCCGCGTGCCGTAGATCTCCTTGTTCTCGACTGCCTTCTTCTGCCGGTCTTTCCCGATCAGGGCGGCGGCCTTGTCGATGGAGCTGATCTCGGAGTATTTCCGGTAGTCCGGGATCGTGGTCGTGATGGCGCGGTATTCGGCGGCGATCGTGGACCGGCGCTCGCGCTTCTCGATGATCTTGCGCTGCGCCAGGGTCATATCCTTCATGGATGAATATTCGACGGGCGTCGCGATCCCGAGGTATTCTTCGCCCCGAAAAATGTAGACTTCGCGCAGATCCATCGGGTGATATCGCAGGTCGACGCGCTTGCCATGCAGTTCGACCAGGGCGTCGCTCTCATAAAAGTCGTTTGAAAACTGGACCCGGCCCATGTTGACCTTCCGGTTCGCGTGCGACAGGAACAACAGGGTCGCCGCGCCGTCGGAGATCATCCTCGGCCGCCAGCCATCCATCTCCCAGCATGCCTCGAGGCAGTTATACGGCGTCGCGGTCTTTGGTTTCGGTTTCCAGGACCATTCCTTGCGGACGCCACGGTGCTGTTTTTCGCGGTTGTAATAGTCGCAGGCGCGGTACATGGTCAGGGCGAACTCGGAAAACGTCAGGAGCTTCCCCTGGGCGGCGAGTTTTTGTGCCTCGATCTGGTCGATGTCCTGGGCGTGGATGTCGTCGTCCATCCGCTTCGTGCCCCCGGCGACCCGGAATCGGCTGCGCAGGAGCGACTCGAGCTTGAAAAAGGTGCCCTCAATCATCTTCGCCTTAGCGTTTTTGACGATTGCCTTCTTATGCGTTCCCGGGATGATGATGTGCGGGTTGATGTCCTCGGGATCCACGTCGAGCGTGTCCATCGTCGCGTCGAGCGTCTGCTTGTGGGCCAAGTGCAGGGCGCGCATGTTGCGCATGACGCTCATGATATATTTAGAGAGTTCCGGGCGGCCATTGTCGGTATAGATGGACCCGAACGCGCCATACACGGAGAGCCCGACCTGGAGGGCCAGGCCGATCATCTGGCCGTCGTATTTGCGGTCGATGGCGGCGCCGTAGAGCACGCGCGTGCGCAGATCCTGCCAGAGATACCCCTCCGGCCGGAAGACTTCGCCCGTCTCGTCGTCGGTGACCCAGAAATCGAATCGGTGCTGGTCGCCGACGAGGAGCTCGAAGGGGGCGAGATCCGAATAGTCGCGCAGGATCGGGGGGAGTACATTGTCCAGCGCTCGCATCCCGCCCCTTTGGAGAGCCAACATCTGCGGGGTTGCCCGCTTATTGAACCAGTCCATCGCCGAGTTGTAGCCACCGATCCGCCAGCTGCGGCGGTCTGCCTCGACAATGAGGAGGTCGTACAGATCGCGCTTGTCGATGTGGCGGTGCTCGCGCTTGAGACAGAGACCGATCCAGTATTCGAGGGCGTCGTCTGACCACTTGACAGCCTTGCCGCGTGTGCTCTTGCGGTGGCAGAGTCCGGCGATGCCTTTCTTGTCGTATTTGGTCTGCCAGCGGTAGACCGACTGCCAGGTGACGGCGTGCTTTCGGGCGACCAGCTCGACCCATCCCCGGCGGCCCTTTGTCCAGCCCTCCGGCATGGTCGAAACGTCGTGGAGGATGTCAAGGATTTTCGCGACGCGCGGATCCGACAGGTCGCTGAGTGAATAGACGCGCGAGGGGTCCTCGTCCCAGGAGGCGAACGCGCTTTTTTTCTGTGTGACCGCGTCCGACAGCGACGGGATCACCGGGAGCATCGCGTCGCGATACGCCTGGACGGCCTCCGGGGCGAGCGCGTCGATGATCGTCGCGATATGCCCCTGGGCGGTCGTGTCCCCTCCATTATATATGGACGATACCCAGGCGGCTTGGATCTGGCCGGGGAGGGAGAGGAGGGGGTAGTCGTCGCCATTTTGGGACGGCCAGTCATCCTTTTTTGCACGCCTCTCAATAGCCTGTCGTGATACCCCCAAGATGGCTGAGATTTCTTTTTTTGTTAAGCAATCAGTATCCATAATATCCACACCTCAGCCAGTTGAACGCCGGGATCACGAAAAAGTAGACCACGGCGAAACCGCACGCGATCAACGTGGCGATCTCCAGCCAGCGATCACTCTCGATGATTCTCTCGTCCCAGTCTGTATCCTCGATCCAATGCCTGATTCTCTCGTTCATCGCTTCACCTCGTATGGCACCGCCCTCGCTATCCTTTATATATGGGCTGCAATTTCATCCCCGCTCTTTATTTCAACCACCTGCATCGAATCAGTATCCACTTCCCTCGCCTCATTGATTGCGGCGTCAAGATTACAACTGCACTCTTTAATTTCTTTAAGTATGGCCGACCAATCTACGGCAGGATATATTACGTTTTTCAAGAGACAGGATTGCTGGGGTGTGGTCTCCAAAACCACTCCCGAGTTATGGATGAGGACCGTTCTGTATCCGGCCGCCTCTACTCTAAACATACATGGATGCTTATCCCGGTATCTCCGGGCTGCTTCGTGCCCGTATGTGTTCCTAATCTCTTCGTCTGTTAGAAACCCCTCTAAAGAGTGGGCAACAAAACCTCCTGCTGCCGTGTTCCGATAATAGATTTTTAGCGAGTTGTTCATTATTCACCCCCCTGCGACTGCGTTTCATACTCCTTCAAAAAAAGGCAGCGCTTCTGCTTCTCGCCCTTGAGCCTGGTGATCTCCTCGTCGAGCCGCTGGACCTCGGAGCGCAACGCCTCCTCTCCGGGGAGGACAAACACGCCGACGTGCCGCGTCAGAACCTTGAACACCTCCGTCGACCGGGTCACGATGCAGAAGGCCGGAATAAAGACGGCCGGAAAGCGGTGCCCTTCCTTCGATTCCGCAGTGAATGCGTCCAACATTGATTTTGTAATTTCAGTTCCGGTAAGCTCGCTCATTGAGCCCGCGACATGCCAGCGAGAGAGCGGGCAGTGCTTCAGATCGATGCTGACCGCCTCCCGCAGCTCGTGATCGATATCGAGACTGCCGGCGGGATGTGATAATGTCTGTTGATGGTTGATCATGATGTCGAAAAAGGTTGTCTGTCCCTGGTTTGCCCCCGATTTTCGTGCCATCATTGCCCTCCCCCTGGCAAAACTTTTTGAAACTTAGACATTGAAACAAGTGAAAAAAAATTATACAAAGGCACCAACTGGTTCTTTTAAAAAGGCTCTATCCCATATTCTTTGAGCAGCCCCGCGCGAGCTGAGATATAGAAGCGATGCGCGCCGGAATGGCTCACGTGTTTTTCGGGGTTGTCGGGCCATCGGTTTTTGATCTCTTGCACAATATCATTAAAGGTCACCCCGTCTCGCCGGAGTTGAATGACCATTTCCCGCACATCCTGAGATTTAAATCCGCCCATGACCCGGTATGAGAAGATGTTTCTTCTCCGTGCCCTGCCGGCGGCAGGCGCCCCCAGTGCCGCGATGATTTTATCCAGTTTCGCGTTTATCTCCTGCAGCTCCTTTTTCATAATCGCTCTCCTTTGGGATATCTGGTATTTTACGCCGTTGCTCTTTTTCTATTATCCTCTGCAAAGGGCCGCCCCCGTTTTCTGGGTCCGCCGCCATACAGATATATCGACGGCCATATTATTTTGACGTCAATGCCTGCATATTCCGCAATCGCCCTGCGTATCGAATCCGAAGGAGCCCCATCGACAACCTTTGATACGGTCGACCGGTCGACCTTTTTTCTCCTGGCAATGACGGCTTGTGCTCCCAGACCCCCGTGGGCGTCGAGAAGAGCCTTGCGAATCTCAAGCGGCGTCATGTCCCTGGCTTTAGTTTGCTCTTTCATTTTTTTTACATCCTTTAGTGGTGGATTTTGATTAGTATATAAACCGATAAAATTCCCATGTCAAGTATTTTGTGTGGTTGCATAGACATTTTTATGGTTTTTTGTTAGAATGAATGTAACTATAAGATATTGTTATGGAAGGTATGTTATTACAACTAAACGGCGTTGGTTGCATATATCCTTTGTTATGTGCAACCACATAATGGGGTTTATATGAGAGTGTTCTATGCCTGATAAGTTAATTGAGTTGATCCAGAATAATGACGAGACAATTAAGGAAAGGGTCCGGTGGGCCATTACCTATGTCGCTGATAATCA
>Ga0307928_10003757_pt1 | contig 11597 bp, 22 predicted proteins | sample AceLakmetagen232_FD_201815 | JGI IMG/M metagenome (GOLD analysis project Ga0307928, IMG submission 201815) | Saline water microbial communities from Ace Lake, Antarctica - #232 | ecosystem: Environmental > Aquatic > Non-marine Saline and Alkaline > Saline | place: Antarctica: Ace Lake...
TATGTATTATACTTTAAATTTGTGAGGCTTATTAATCACCCTCTCATTGTGAGTATCTGATCCATCCTCTCTATCTGTAGGATAACGCGACATCTTATCACGGTATGTGCGTTGATTGTCAGAGTCCTCGGATTGTAAGATTTTACCTGCTTGGATTTGAAACTTACCCCTAATGGTAGGTTCTAAATCCTCCCAATCAACCCTACGTCGTATAGGGATATGCTTCCTACAGTAATCCTTATATAGTTCCTGGGCCAGACTCACTGGCTTCTCTTTAATTGGCATCTTTATCTTTGATTAATGTATCATTTTAAGCTAATTCTTTCTTTTAAATAGTCGTATAATTTGTTGTAGGTTTCTTTTTTGGATTTTGAATTGAACTTTGTTGTTCCACGAACACCCCAATAGCTACCACTTTTTTTAATTGGTTTCGTAATTGAGTTTTTTTCAAGTATCCTGTCAATTTCGGCAACTTCCATTAATCCCACAACATCCACCACCTTCTCACACACCCGGCATTTTAAAGATTCTTTTTTTGGATTACTCATTTTCCTTTCTCCTTCAAACAAAATTCCCTAAATTTAACATCTACCCACACATCCTCCAAACCTGAAAGGAAAACCTCTGGATACTTCTTACTCAACTCTTCAAAGTCTTTCCCCCCAATCTCAATAGTGACATTACAACCACCATCTATCGACTGATACACGGAGAGTAAACGCCCCTCAAACCCTTTCAATAAACGGTCTTCACCTGGATTCATTGTATATTTTCACCTGTTTTCTTTACAATAGCAGTTTCCATTGTATAGTTCCCACCCTGAAAACATATACTCGTAGGTATAGTCACCGTGAAACATCCTCTTTTTCACTCATGGCTTAATCCCCGATTTTCTAATGTATTCCTTAGCACAATCCTTATTACAAAACTCATAATATTTAGAATTAACTGGAATTTTGCCACCACATGCTTTACATGGTTTTCTTTGATATTTGCGATAATATTCCACTAATTCTTTTTTGGTGCGTTTTTTGCGCCACTGTCTACGCCACTCTCTACCCTGTTTCCTCCTACGAAGAGATGCACATTCATCAGAACAAAACTTCCGTCCAAAATGTTTAGGTTCAAACTCTTCATCACATTCTTCACAAATCTTAATCATCTTTTTAACCCCAGATTATTTAATATCTTTCCCCTCAAATTCTTCACGTGAGATACCTAGTATCTTTAGCGCATAATCAATTCCATGTTTGAATCCTTCCTCAAATGCGTCCGAGTATATCTGATGAGTATAAGCAGAAATCCAATCAGCATGTTCAACCGCCTTAGTCTGTGCAATCTTTAACCATGAACCCATAATCACACCTCGTGCATATCCTCAGCCATCTCTTGCGTATCATCATAGATCTTCTGACAGATCTTCTCTACTAGATTATCAGTATATCCAGTGGATGAGAGTATCTTTTCTAATTCCCGTGTTGTCTGGAGTATACCTTTAAGGTTCTCGTTTGTATCCTTGGAGGTAAGCTTTAGCTCCTGCAATGAACGTAGGCTCTCCTGCAAAGAGACAGCTACAGTTTCAACCTCGTTGATTTCCTGCTTGCACTCCAAGACTACTTTCGCAACCATGCCACGAAGCTGTATCTCACGCGCTTGGATCATCTCAGATATGTCTCCACCGTTTACCCGGTCAAGATTCTCTATTAGGATTTCCTCTATGGCTTCATTCTTATTATTGCAACGTCTCAATGCATCCCTTACGTGCTTGGATATGCTGATGGATTCGGGATACTTCTTTAGTATCATACTCACTCGCTTTCTTCTCCCCATCTTAATCTATGCTCCAATTTTCTTTAGTCCACTCGTTTATTATGTCCTTAGAGGGTAGGGTTTTAGCGTGAATGATTATATCCATCCCGACATCCCCAATACATATGTCTGCCATACCCATAACATTAGAGCTGAACGTAGTTGATGATTCTACTATAATATTAGTAAAGCCATGGATCCTAAGATATCTTTCAAGTTCGTAGGTTATTTGTTTCATGTTAGGTAGTCCGGTCTCGTCATGCTCTGAGTTTCCCATTGTATCTCCTTGGATAATTGATAGAATTATAATTAATTAAATTAATGATTTATTTCCAAACCGATTAAATTAATTAATTATAATATTAAGGCTATTTATTTGACCAACCGTTTATGTTTACGTGGCAGTGAGTATCTCAGCTTTCCATTGGCATCCTTCTTAGATTGGATTAATCGCCTGCTTCCACACTGTCTGAGTAGGTGGTAAGTATAATCCTCGGTGAATTGATACCAGTTCATTAGATAGTTCTTGAGTTTAGCTGAGGACCATTCACCCACTTCTTCTAAGGTACGTGTGATGATTTCGAACTCAGGTCTGCCGCGTATCATCTGTCTGGAGTTAATCTCGTCTTGAAGGAGTGCTTCCATTCCCTCATCCATAACGATGTCGGGTAGGGTATTACGGGATACGGTGTAACCTACAGCGATTCGTTTGAGCAGGGTTACATCGAAGTGAGGCATCTCAGGATGGTTCTTCTCTGCCCATGCGTAGAAGTTCGTGTAGTCTATGGAGTCCACATCGTTGAGGTCATCCACTACACGCGCTATGGCTATTGACATGTCCTGCTTAGCCTGAGGTGAGATGGGTTTCTTCTTTGATGCAGAGCGTTGCTTCTCCCTATAGACCTTACAGATGCTTGGGGTTGGGATGAAGATCTGGAATAGCATACGGCGAGCCAAGCCGTGTCGCATATCTATGGAGGCTATACGTGAGCCAACCCACATTGTTGTACCTATATTATTGATGGGGATAGAACCGGATGATAGGTCTTTGGTTGCCTGGTCGTGCTGTAGGCAGGTTAATAAGTATGCTTCCTCATTGGAATATTCGTTAACAGCGTGTTCCTGCATCATCCCTATGAATCGCATGAACTCATCAGCTCCTATGATGTCACGCTTGCATTTCTCAAATACACCCGCATGTCCCTTGGGATTGCCATCCTTGTCTATGGTCTGAGTTCCCATCCACGATTCCTTGGAGAAAGTTGTGCGTACAGATGTCTTGAAGTACTCGGTAGCATTGAGTATTCCTGTACGTTGGGCTAGGGCTAACCTAATCTCTGTAGATTTTCCAAATCCAGATGGGGCAAGGATACATACGTGGAGACGATGATTCTCTAGTTCTCCTGAGTCGTACATTGCCTTACGCGGAGTCTTGTCAGCCAAGTCTAAGTTGCGTAGGTTTAGGATGTGTCCCCCAATGGATGCAGATAGTCGCTCAGTCATGAATGGGATATCTACTAGCCCACATTCCTTGTGTACATCGTGCATTATTTCGCTTATGGTTCTCATGATTGTTAAAACCCAAAGTCTATGACATCCTTGATTTGGTCGTAGAGTCCTGTGAATGTGGAGTCTTTAGTGGTTCTATCAAATATTTGGATATCGAATCGTTGGTCATAGAGCCCCTTGTCATTGCGGTCTTTAGTGCATTCAACATAACGGATTGTCTTCATCCCTTCCTTCCGCTTCTTAGCGATGAATTCAAAGCTGAGATACTCTGGGACTGTACGATACCAGATTGGTACGTCAGGTTTAGTTACTTCCCTATTCTGGTTTATAGCATCCTCAGCGTGTGTCGTTAGGATTAGGGGACAACCACAATCAGCAGCAGAGCTATAGAGTTGGTCTATAGGGTCTGCATTGAAGTCGTTACGTACACACCAATCCATAGGTGAGAACTCTTTGGTTCCACCCTTACCAAAGAACTTAATGTCTTCCAGTTCATAGCCTCTAGCTTGACAGGTCATCTTAAAACTACGCTTGTAGACACGGTCCATCCCTTCACATGCAATGAGACCTACTTTGTCTGGTTGATTGAGGACTACTTGTTCTAATGCTGCCAAGGCTACAAGTAATCCTTTTTTTAAATCCTTACCGAATCCAGTGCCATTGATGAAATAGAACTTATCATCCTTGCCAGGATGGAATGTATTACGTATCTCCTTCATGCTATGATCGAAGTCTAGAATCACACCCATCTTGCCATCAGGTAGATTGGAGATTATATCACATAGGATTCCAGACTTACAGGTATCTTTCTTACCTGCTATGGCTAAGACCAATGGATCTTTCTTCTTTTGATCTGTAGCCCTATCAATATCTGCCTGAGATATCTGGGTCTTCTTTATTTCATTTCCTCTGTAGGTATTTGTATGTCCTGACTTGGCGATTCCACTGCCTTTAACTATGCCTGCCATCTTAATTTACATCCTTGACTTTAATTGGGACAACTTGTGTTGGGATGAATACATTCGCTAGAATTATCAGTGCTATAGCTTGTAGGAATGTAATTTCTATAATACCAAATATCTGAGGTAGAGTATAATTCCAGGCTAACCATAGGAATGGTGCATAGATTATTGCAGATAATGGTATTGATATCAACCGGGTTAGTGGGGTTGTTACAATTAACAAGATGTTCACAAACACATCATATATCCTATCTATTTTAGTAGCCATCTTATCTCCACTCTATTATTACACCTGTTGCTATTTCTTTGGGACAGTTAGATAGAATCTCATAAGTATCTAAGGCTCTTGCGATGTAGGTTAGAGTAGAGCCAGAGGGTATCTTGAATGTATCTGGTTGGATTGGCTTAGGTTCTAAGAGAACTGCGCCAGAGAGTTCTTTAAGTAACCTACCCAATGCAATCATCCTACCTTTAGCTTTACAGAATGTCTCATTTAAACTACACTCTGCAATAGTACATTTAATGATACTATTACCATCACCTTCCCTTTCAATCCATGCGACAGTGTCACCACCCATAGGTCGAATTGAGAACTCACCACTTATTGTGTCTTTAGTATATTTTCTATGGTGTTCATAAAAAACCCTATAGTCCTTCTCTTTGTATCTGATCATATCCATTGTAATCATATCCAGGTGGGGTGTGAACCCCTTGTCTGGATGGTGCTATGATACTAGTGAGGAATACTCAAAGCTTCAGAGCTTGAAGACTTTGACATTCACTCCAGAGCCGCCTGCTACGATTAAGCCACCCTGTTTGCCAACCTTTACCATACCGAGCAATGCAATGAGGTCTCCCTTATCACAGTTAGGTGCTACGTTGGTGAAAACAGATATTGGATCTGCATCGGGCATTGATACTTGGAATACCCAGAAGTCATATCCATTTTTAGTCTTCGCCACAACGTCTGAACCTACGATTCCTCGGCAAAGTACAACCTTGTCAACGTGGTCATCTAAGGCACTGATAGAGATTGGATCAAACTCGTTGAGGAGTTCGATATTGCTCTTCATCTGTCCCTTGTCTTCCACCGGACTAGGCGGTGTCTTAATCTCTGCAAGGCTGATATCGTCAAGAACCTTTATCTTGACATCAGCGAGGTAGAGCGTACCAACCTCTAAGTCTTCGACATAGCTGGCTGCGTCATTCCATTGGGTTGCTGTGCATAGCCTGACGTTCTGGTCTGCATCTAGAGCAAAGAACATACAGTCTGCGACATCTCCTTTGGAGCCATCTTTCTTACTAGTGTATTCTCGAACCTCTCCAGCATCTAAGACACGGAATAATGCGCCTTTGATTACGAAGCCTTGAAGCTCCATGCTGTGTGACGATTGCCATATAACAATAGCCACATCTTCGGTTCTCTTTTCGTTCTGCATAAGGTCTGAAACCTCACTGCGTATTTCCTCGACACTCCTTCCGGTTGCTGTGGAAAGGTGCTCATATACGTTGTCCAAATTTGGCACTCTATTTCACCTCTAATTAATGGTGAGCTTAAAGCCAGGGATATTCTGGCACATTTATCTCAGGGATTGTTGTAGTAGTTTCTAGATTCGTAGTGGTTGTCACTACAGCGATTGAAGTGGATGGTATAATGGTGGTAGTAGTTGTCTTAGGATTACAACTTGGAGAATTACATGTGCCTGGGGCTGAGTCATACAGCCGTGTCTTATTGACTACCTTAGACTTAGATGGCGTGAGGTAGAATGTGATAGTCTTAATGGTTGAGGTGGTAGATGTAGTTGTACTGGTTGATGTGGACGTGGTAGTAAGGGTAGATGATAGGCTAGTATCCACAGACATTGTAGTCGTTGTTTGAATCGTAGTTGTTACTGTTATATTGTCATTAGGTTGAAGACCTTGAGGTCCGAGGGATAAGATGATGAAGGATAGAAACAGCAACATGCTACCTATAAAGATTACATCACTTGCATCTAGTTTAAACTTAAACCTATTAAATATAGTTATATACATTATATCATCTCCCTCCTACTATACGCAATACAGTTTGGGGGAAATCCCCTACATTAGCGATAGTGCGAGAGTGAGGGAACTGACGAGGGTGTAGGATGTCCTGGAAGTATTGTTTCATCGAGGATTGACCCGGTGTTGATTCGTATCCTACCATGAATACGTCAACGCCTTTAGAGTGTAGGTTAACAAATTGAGCTTTGCATTGTGGGAAACTATCCGTGGCATATCCATCAGTTAGGACTATAACGTGCTTGTATCTGTCTGAGACATTGTTCACTGCTTTCATGATTGAAGCCATAGGAGTCCTGCCACCCGAAGCCATCCCACCAATATAACCTGTGATACGCGCCCGGTTGGATTCACCCTTAGCTTTAACCATGTATAGGTTAGGTTCATTTGTCTCATCAAATGCGTAGATGCCAAAGCGTATGCCCAGAGCTGATAAGGATTCATATATTAGTGAGGTGGTGGTTTGGTAGTTATCAAATTCCCCCATAGTAGAGCCCGATACATCCACTACGATTAAGACATCATTGAGTGGTTTGTCCTTACGCTCAGAGATGAAGTAGTCCTGCTCTCCACAGAGATATAGGTCTATGTCCAGTTCGTCTCCATCGTCTTGTAAGACTTCGGTGTATTCGCGCTTGAGCTGTTTGATTGTCATCTTCAATCTAGATAATTGCCCAACACCACGATTGAATGCCTCAAGGTATGAGATAGGATCTGTCCCGGGGCGTGTTACTCGTACGTTAGTGTCGTGCATTAATAGCTTGGCTTCATGTTGGGCATCCTCATCATCGTCTATGTTGGATTCGGAATTGCCCTTGCCCATTGATTCATTGAACTCGTCTTTGACAGACTGGCTTGATTTGTTCTTGTCAGAGATCTTCTTGAGTTCCTTCTTATCCTGTTGGGTTTGAGCACCTGATTTCATGGCTTGCTCTAGCATATTGTCACCAGTATTACCGTCTTCGGAACTTTGCCCCTTATCCATATCGAGCTTGTCTCTCATCTGATTGAAGATATTGGATAGCTCTACGCATTTATCCTGAATGAATGTGTCCCTTGTATTACCTGCAGGGATTTGAAATAGTCGTTGTTTGTATGAATCTAAGATGTTCTGGATGGGTTGACGGAATGCATCTAGTTCGAGTGGGAACTCTATCTTGGTTTCATTGAATTGTAACATCATGTTAGTGTGGTGTGATGCCATTGTAATCATGTGTTCCTTGGATTGATCCATGTAGGCTTGAGTGTTATTGGCGAACATGGATTTGGAGAAATCAGAGTTAGCTTTATTGAGATTTAAGAGTAGATGCTCTGATGCCTCGTATGCAAACCGTTTCTCTGAGCGATAACCTACGTAGGTCTTGAGTCCTTCCTCTTCTATGTGGTAATCACGCAGGATATTGCAAGCAGATTTATCTAGTTTATATTGATTGAGTAATCGTATGTGCTTAGGTGACTCATGCTTTACGTGCATGGATTCATGCCACGTACCAAAGCGGGATAGCCTGTATGATTCAAATGTTGCAGGGTCAACACCCTTGTTCTTGGTTGATGTCATGACTGCAGATGGTTCTCCTGTCTCTTTGAATTGAGTACGATAGTGACCTTCTTCACTGAATAGGACTGGGATTTCTGAGTTGGATGCCCATATCCTACAGAGTTTAGTGAGTACTTCTTCAATCATTATTCTATACGCCCCACCACATTGTAGCGTTCCATTAGATAATTTAGTAGGTTGTCTTCTCGAGTTGGGTCTAGTTTAGAGAATGGAGAGTCTGTTCTAGCATCCATGACAATGCAGTCCTCGAGGATAATGTCTATGAGATACTGTGCTTGCCCTTTATTCATTATAACACACATCCACATTTACAATTCTCTAGCTTACCCTGAGCTTCTTGTAAGTCACTATTCAATCTATGGATAATTGCCATGTCTAATCCCATAGGTGTTGTATTAAGGAGTGTACTTAGTACATCAAAGTACAGTTCATAGTCCTTGCGTAGTGTGAAGTGCTCATCCATCAAAGCCACATGATTTGCATGGTCTTTATTAGACAAGTCTATCTGTTTACTTTGATTCTCATGTTGATACTCAAGGTACTCATTGATTTCTAGCCAGGTAAGTCGCTTAATCCTCAGAGATTTGTGGTCCTCTGGATTAATTGAGAACCATCTCTTATGGGTAGGAGAATAGAACATTCCAATGCGCTTTAGTGTTAAGTCCTTATCTATTAGGTTACGTGCCATCATGATCCTCCATTGTATTTAAGTTTATCAAGTGCCCTGCATATCTCAGAGACATGGTTGTTACAGCCAAGTATCTTTACGATGGCATTATCCCACTCGTAGGTTATGGCATTCCCTAAATCCTGCTGTGCTTTCTCGCACTTCTTACATGACATTATTTATCTCCGACTCCATCAAACCCTAAGGTCTTAGGTAATCCCGGTCTCGTAATTATACTGAATTTAATGTCAGGATGATTCAATATGCTTAAGAGTGTAGCATTTGGGATAGTGATTCTCTCATTGTTAGTTATGACTTGTATCTTTCCAAACGCATCTACCCTAACTTCCTCAGGTTGACTTCCATCTATTAACATTATGATAACCCCTGAGATACAGCCAGCTCTTTGATTGTGTTGTAGGATTCCTGATCCCAATGGAGCATTGGGTTGAATGCTATGAGTTCCATGCAGTCCCTGAACTCGAAGTCTGCCTGTAACATACGTGCAAATGCTATGGTCTCCCTGATGCTTGGAGTGTAGGGTAGTTCCTTGGTTTGACGTATGTTATTAAAGAACCCTATGACTGAGATGAGCTCATCCTTGTGTCCATTGAACTTAGTGTGTGCCCGGACTATCTTGAGCTCCGTGATAGGGTCAGGATATGTGAATGCTAGACGGGCGGTGAAGCGACTCAATAACTGTGGAGGCAGTTCTTTCGTCCCTAGGGTTGACTGAGGATTGATAGATGCTGTGGGCCACCAATCCTCATGGGCTTTAATGGTTTCAGATTCATAGCTAAGCTGTCTTCGCCCGTCTAGGCATTCGTCTAATCGCAATAGAACATCTGGCTCTCCTGCTGATAGTTCATCAGCGTAGAAGATACCACCTGATTCCATGCTTAATGGGAGTGGTCCTTTCTTCCATGTAGTAACTTGGGTGCCATTCTTCTCTGTAATATCTAAGCGTCCCAAGATATGAGATTCCCTTGTGCGTAGGGATAGATTGACTGTGAATAATTCGCGGTCTAATTTTGAGCATGCTTGAATGATACACTCAGTCTTACCACAACCCTTAGGTCCGATTGTGATGGTTGGTATTTTAAGTTCATAGAGCTTCATCATCTTGGCTAGGTTATGATTCCAATCAATGTATCTCTCTAAGGGGGCAGAGATTGCCCAGTTATTTCCTATCTTCTCTACATGGTCTTGGCTTCTTAGCTCAACCAATGCCGCATATACTTGGTCTCTGGTCTTGCCTGTAGCTGATTGGAGTTGGGAAGGTAGGAGTGATTTGCCCGGTGCATCCTCAAGCAGTTTGAGAACCTGTATCTCAAGTACCTGCGTGCCCTTGGCTATCCGTGGTTGTTTCTCTTTGTCTGTAGTTGTCATGGTCGTTTAAATAAATAGTGCTGTTTGAGGGGCTGATAATCCGATAGGGTTTGATATGGATTAGGGGGGTGAACTACCAACCTTTCCTCCTGCCCTAAGTTTGCTGTGCTGTATCTCAATCTCACACGCTTGGAGATAGATGCGGATTAGAATATAAGAGAAGATGAGTGAGAGGATGAATGTAAACATCCGTTCCCATGGTTTATTAGGTAGGATATAGTAGGTGAGGTAGGTTAGTGTGAATTGCATTAGGATGAAAGTTAATCCTACTAGGGATACTACTTCAAAGGTTCGGGTTGTTAATCCGATTGTAGACGGGGAGATAGATGGGAGCTTAGGCATCTTAAACGTGATGCGCTTAGTCTTACTCTTTGGTTTAGATGAAGTGCCTGAAGCACCCAACCTCCTTAATATAAAATCAATCCTACGTTTTGACATCCTAATCCACAGGGCTTTAATTATATGATTGCGGTGTTATAAGCTTAAAATAATAGCTCATTCATACACCCCTTTGATTGGGGTGATACCCATTGACTTATCAATTAGCATCATGATTTCATGCAGTTCATCGAACATGGCTATCACATCCTTTAAGGTTGTGGTCTCTGTTCCCATTAGTGAACCGTGTCCTCTCTCGAAAGCATACTCCACTATGGCTTCAATACGATTGCCTATTTCCGTATCCTTAAATTGAATAGGTATCTCTAAGTCATAGAGATGGTCTGATGCACCATTAAACCATAGTAAGATTGCACTCCCCTCAGTGAAGAGGTCTGGCTTTCCTGTTGACTCGCATAGTTGTACATACATCTCAATCTGATGCTTAAGTCCACCCTTATGTTCTGCAAATAACATTAATGGGTAGAGAAACCCCTTCCCAAATTCTGATTCTTGTGATTCCTCATTGGTTGATTCTTCGTCCATGTTAAACACTCCACATAATATTTGATTTCTTCTCCTCTGCAATGTCTAATAGCCTGAGTAAGAGATTTGCCCAGCAGTCAATGAAGTATTCCCTGTATCTAATTGTGGCTTCTGCTTCTGTCTTTGGTAGGTCATCCTTATCAAAGCATGACATTAATTTATCACCCGTAGGTGGCTTGAAGTTTGAAATAGCTTCTGTAAGAATGGCTCTGAACTCAGGGATTTGAGCAAGTGTCATCTCACGCTCGTTGTCATCGAGTTTGAATTTACCTGCAAGTTCCCACCAGCTTAGTCCGAGGTTTGAGAATAAGCCACCATCATTGTAACAGTCTCGGAAGTATCCTACTTCCACCGCCTCTTTACTCACTTCGAATCCACGGTATTGGGATTCTCTATTCATGTCTTTAATGTATAAGTCAGCTCCCATCTTAATCACTTGTTCTTGGTATTGAATTTAGTAGTAGGTTGTGTGCTAGATTGAGTCTGCGCGATTGCATTGTAATCTTAGGATGTACTTTAAATACATATGAGAGGTAGGTTAGGTTTGACTTAGCCATTGCTATCATACATAGCTCATCACTTGATGTAGGTAAGGTATCGGATTTATCTAAGAACTTAAACAATGATAGAGAGCTTAGTGTTATAGTGGTGTCCTTGGGTGTGGATTCACAGGTCTTATGTAATAGTTCTCCAACTTTGATAAGACCAAAGATGAATGCGTAGGTGTCACAGTCAA
>Ga0307928_10003759_pt1 | contig 11597 bp, 9 predicted proteins | sample AceLakmetagen232_FD_201815 | JGI IMG/M metagenome (GOLD analysis project Ga0307928, IMG submission 201815) | Saline water microbial communities from Ace Lake, Antarctica - #232 | ecosystem: Environmental > Aquatic > Non-marine Saline and Alkaline > Saline | place: Antarctica: Ace Lake...
TTACTTTTGGGTGGATTGATGGAAAATTATATTGGACGGATCAAATTATTAATAGAAGACAAGAATCTGTAGAAATCAATAATGTAGATATTAATCCAAGAAATACTGGAAATAAAGATGAAAGAGTTTTAACTCATGGCGAACTTGGAAAAATAAATCATCTGAAAAAATATAATGAAAATGGAAATGAAGAAGATGTAGACAATAGAATAGACTTTGATTATCCCGGAAGATTATGGAGAAAACTCAAAGTTGTAACTTTTTGGAAATTTCCAAAGGAACAAGATATGCCTGAGATATTAAAAGAACTTGGTAATGCTATAGGAGAAAAAATTTATGGAAATCCTGAATGGCGAATAGAAGTAAGACAAGAAGGAAAAATGTATGGTGGAGTATTAATTCCTGCAACCGAATATGGAGGAAGCGATCAAGTAGATGCTAAAGAATTAGCTCAACAACATATTGCGTCTCCATTAAATAAATTAAAAAAACCAAATTCATCTGCATATTTTAATAGTAGAGACAAAAAATCTAAACCACTTGCATGGAAACAAGCGATGTATGCTGAAAGTTTTTATCCACAATTAAACGAAAATCCAAATGCAGTAATAAATCCTGAGACTTGGGAAAAGCGTAAAGATAACCCAAACTATACTCCGGTAAGATCATTAACGCCAGGTAAAAATGAAATCGGATATCACGATGACGAAGGAAACGTCCCATTTGGTTTTTATGGCCCAAATAAAGAATTAGTTACTGGCACTAGAAATACTACTCACCCTCAATTATGGAGAAGAGCTGTTAAATTATTACAAGTAGAAGATGATATAAAGAAAATGTCACTAAAAGAAATTGGAGAAAAATGGGGATTTGAAAGAGGCTGGTGTGCAGGACGAGCATTTCCAGAATTCAAGGTTCTTACTTTTTGGAAATTTCCTAAAGACTATTCAGAATTAATGTATGTAGTAGATGCTCTTAACAAGAAAACAAAATTAAAGATAGATGATTCATGGGTAGTTGAAATTCCATCTGGAGAATTTACTAAAGCAATAGAAAGCGGTGGTGGCTCATGGGGTTCATGGCGTCCTAGGGTAGGCCAACAAAAATTTATTCATTTTCCAGAATATAAAGGAGGACACTCTAGATCTGAAGAAGATATGGCCCAACAACATATTATGTCTCCAATGGATCCAAGAAAAAACAGAAAAGTTCCTAAAACAGGAAAAGTTAAAGGATTAGATAGATTAAAATTTAGACAAGCAATGTATCAAGAAAGTTATTATCCTAGATTAAAATAAAAATATTATGACAAAGTTTAAATTAAATTTAAAAGAAAGAATAAAAACAAAACTATTTTGGATGGAATTTTTATTATTGTGTTCATTAATATTTGGAATTGCTTATAATATATGGCCGGCCCATTGGTTATATATAGCTACATTTATTTCATGGGTACCTGTTTTATTAGTTTTAATAGTAGCTATATTATTTGCATGGATTATTAATCCAATACAATCTCTTATTAAAAAGATAAAAGAAAAACATAAAGATGTGGTGGATTAGTCTTATTTTATTAGTTTTTGCTGGAATAATGAATTCTATAATGGATGTTCTAAAAACAAGATTTAATAAATCAATATTTGTTCATAGAAAATCTGCTAATTGGATTGATCCTGCAATGTCTTGGCCAAATAAATGGAAGAATGGAAAGAAAACTGAAGGAGAAAGATTTTTTGGTTCAAGCACCCTTCTAGTATGGCTTACAGATCTTTGGCACCTGGCTAAATTTTTTATGATTTTATCAATTTCATTAGCAATAGTTCTTTATCAACCAATAATAGGGTGGTATGTAGATTGGTTTATTTTATATTGTTCATTTACCGTAACATTTGAGTTATTTTTTAGTAAAGTTTTAATTAAGACTTAATATATGAAAAAACATGAAAATTAAAGGAGTCTTCATGACTCCTTTTCTATTTTCTTAGATATATAAAATAAAACTAAATGAAATATCACTATTCATATATTACTACTAATATTATTACTGGAAAACAATATGTAGGTGATCACTCTACTAATAATTTAGAAGATGGATATTTGGGAAGTGGAACTTATTTATTAAGAGCTATTAAAAAATATGGTAAAGAAAATTTTAGAAAGAAAATTTTAGAATTTTTTTCGTCTAAATCACTAGCTTTTAGTAATCAAGAAAAATGGATTAATGAATATAATACATTATCTCCAAATGGATATAATTTAAGTCCAGTAGGTGGAATTGGAGTGCCTAACTCATTTCATAGTGAAGAAACTAAAGAAAAAATTAGAATAGGTAATTTAGGACAGAAAAGATCCAATATAACAAAACAAAAAATATCAACTACTCGCAAAAACAATAAGTTAGCAGTAGGAGAAAATAATGGAATGTCTGGGAAAAATCATTCAATTAAAAGTAAAATTTTAATTGGGATAAAAAGTTCAGAAAGAAATATGACTGATGAATCTAAACATAAAATTAGTTTAACAACAAAGGGAGAAAATAATGGGATGTTTGGAAGAAATCATACATTAGAAACTAAAGAAAAAATAAGAAAAAAGTTATTAGGAGGAAAAGTTTCTGAAAAAACTAAATTAAAACATAAAAGACGAGATAATTGCAAATATTGTGGGTTTGAAACTAATATTTCTAATCTTAATAGATATCACAATGAAAATTGTAAATATAAATAATAAAAGATGATTGAAGAAATATACATAAGAAGTCCGCAAGATCCTAACTTTAAGTTAAATGTGTTACACCACTCCGATCCTATAGAGAGTATTATTTCCAAGATAAAAGTAATTTTTGGCACTCGTCAAGGAGAAGTGTTTGGAGATCTTAATTTTGGATTAGGAATAGAAGATTTAGTATTTGAAACTCGAATCAATAAAGTTCAATTAGAAGAAGATATAAAAAGGCAAATAGGCCAATATGTTGATGAAAGTGCTAAATATAAAATTGAACCAAAAGTATCATTTGGAAAAGCAGATGGCTATGACTATTGCGTCATAGATATTTATATTGATGAACAAAAAACTTTTGGAATACTTGTGAAGTGAGATATATAAAATAAAAATGAATTTTGTATATTTAACAACTAATTTAGTTAATGGAAAACAATATGTAGGATCTCATAAAGGAGATATAGATGATAATTATTTAGGGAGTGGAAAAATTTTATTAAACGCTATTAAAAAATATGGGAGTAAAAATTTTAAAAGAAAAATAATAAAAGAATGTAATTCTTTAGATAATTTAAAATTAGAAACTAAATACATTAGCGAATATAATACTCTAGTACCAAATGGATATAATATATTAAAAAATGGTGGGCATGTTAATTGGACACCTGAATTAAGACAAAGATTATCTGATAAAAATAAAGGAAAGATATTATCAAAGGAACATAAGAAAAAAATAGGTGATTCTTTAAGGAATAAAAAACGCGATCCAAAAATTGGAAAAAAAATAAGTGAAACACGAATTAAAAATAATTCATATATCGTAAATGATTTAACTAAAGAAAAAATAAGAGCTGCAAATTTAGGAGAAAAAAATCCTAATTGGAAAAAGCCTAGATCTGAAGAAACAAAAGAAAAAATAAAACAGGGAAATTTAGGAAAAACCAGAACACAAAAACAAAGAAATAATATGAGTATTGGACAAACCGGTAAAAAATTATCGGAAGATCATATTAATCAATTACGAAAAAATGGTAAGAAAAATAAAGGGAAAAAACATTCTAAAGAATCTAAAAATAATATGAGCAAAGCTCATATGGGTATAAAACAAAAGAGAATTATTTGTGAATATTGCAAAAAAAATATAGCTGTTAATATATATGCGAGATTTCATGGAGAAAAATGTAAAAATAAAAATATTTAATATGGCATTCGGACCAAATATATTTAAAACTCAACGAATTCGTTTATCTGAATTATATCAGGATTCTGTAAATTATTTATCATCAACTTATGGTAATGTAGGGCAATACTTTACAATGGCTTCTCCTATGGGGCAGTTATTACAAGTGATGTTGAATTATGGAAGAATGATTTTATTTTATATTGAAGATTCAATTACAGAATTAAACATAAAATCAGCTTCTCGTCCTACAAGCGTTAGAGGTTTAGCTGCTTTAACTGGGCACAATCCTTCAAGAGCTATGGGCGCAAGAGGTACTCTTACTTGCACATATAATGGAACTTCTATTGATGCATATGCTAGTACAATCACTATTCCTAATTATACAACATTAACAAATAAATCAAATAGCTTAACTTATACGGTAGTACTTCCAGGTGAAGAGGCAAGAATTAATTTAACAAGTGTTAATAATTTCTTAGATCTTAATATTTTACAAGGAGTAATTGAATATCAACAATCAACCGGAACCGGTGATCCTTTACAATCATTTAATTTTGCTACTAAAAAAGGAGCTTCTATAGATAATTTTTTTGTAAATGTATATGTTAATGGAAAACGTTGGCCAATACAATCATCAATATTAGATATGGTGTTTGATCAGGAATCATGTATGGTTAAAACAGGCCAAACTGGAGGAATTGATGTATTTTTTGGAAATGGATATAATGGAAAAATTCCACCTTTAGGAGCAACAATACTGGTTGAGTATCTTATAACTGATGGTGACTCTGGAAATATTGATACACAGAATCAAAATGCTAAAGATCAATGGATTTTTACTTCTAATGGTTATGCATTAAATGGAGAACCTGTAGATTTAAATAAAATTTTAAGTATTACTGTTAAAAATGCTGTTTTATTTGGAACTTTAGATGAACCTCTTTATCTTACTAGATTACTTGCTCCACATACATCTAGAAGTTTTGTTTTAGCAAATGCTAATAATTACATTTATTTTCTTAGAAAATTAAATATGTTTACTATAATTGATGCTATTCCTGGATTTGCAACATTTAACGATCAATACGCTTTAGACAAATATAATCAAGCTAAATCTGCGCAGGAAATTATTAATTCTGAATATTTAAATTTAGTTGCTACCTATGGTGTTAATTCTACACAAGCGAAAGCGAAAAAAGAATCTTTAGATGTAGCAAATAAAAAAGTATACCAAACACAAGAGACTATAAATGAACAAAAGAAAGATGATAATACAGTTTATTTGTTTTTAATTCCAGATGTTAATAAAAGAATATCACCAGGAATTAATTATTATGATGCTCCTATTTCTTCATTTAAACTTCAGCCAGGAGAACAAACAGCATTACTTGATTTAATAGAAGAAAGTGGCCAAAGAGTAGTTACAATAGATAATGCAATTTTAGAAATTCAATATCCACAATTTGTTCTTAATATGTCTCTTATACTATGGGATGGATATGAATATGATAATGTCAGAGAATCAATTATAAATGTAACCTCTGATTATTTCTTAAAAAATACAAGAAGAGACAGAATTCCAGTTTCAGATATTGTTAGAATAGTCGAAGGCGTTGAAGGAGTGGATTCTGTAAATGTTTGGTTCGACGCAGATAAAAATAATTTTGATATTTATAGAACACATTATGGTTTAGATGATTATGGAGATATTATTTTACAAAGATATGTAAAAGATGCATGGAATAATAATGTTCCAATTAAAGATGTATATGCATTAATTAGAGGTGGATTCGAAAGTTATAATGGTGTTGAATATGAAGATGGAACTGCTAAAAATAAACTTTCTACTATTAATATACAAGTAAGAGGTTATACTCCTAAGGATTTAAATGAAGAAAATAATCAAGCAATTTTAAATAACGTAGGAACAAACGCATGAACAAATATGAATTAAACGTAGATGATCAGGAAAAAAGACAACTTCATAAGATTCGTCCTTCCTATCTTACTCAAGCTAAACACTTGAATGACAATTTCACTAATTTAGGCTATGATTACTCAGGTAAACTGCTTAAAAATGGAACCTCTCCAGAACTATGGGCTAATCCTCAACAAATTACTCTATATGCAAGACTTGAGGGTTTAATCACTTATGTTCTTGAAAGTTCCAAAATGATTAAAAAATGGTATTCCATTGCACATTCTAAAAATACAACACTAATAAATTAATATGTATATAGACAATTGGAAAATATTTGATAAACACGGTTCACCATTGAATTGGTCTCCAGATCCATTTTTACCTTTAAGCTTTTCTTCTGCTACAGGAAAAGGAGCAACTGGTTATTTAATAACTGATACAAGTGGATATATTAATGGTTTAGAAGTAACTAATTCAGGATTTGATTATACAGATCCAACAGAAGTTTATTATGAATTCACTTTTGGAAATGGAACAGTAGAAATTTCTAATGATGTTTCTATTAGTTACGTAGATGTTTCTATATTTGATCCAGATGGAAGAACAACTACAGGTATTGGAGATGTTTCAATTGGAGATGTTTCAGGAAATTTTCTTTATCCAGCAACTACTTTCTCAAGTGCCATATTTCTAAAACCAGTTTCACAGGGTCTGGTTGAAACTGAACATTTGTATATTTTAGAAGAATTCCTTTCCGGATTAGGTCGACCATATGATGCATCTAATCCAGAATTATATGTACAAATGGTAGGGGAAGATGACGAAATTAAATTATTTACAGTAGATGAAGATTTAGCAGATATAACATGGACTAATTCAGTAACTTTTGATTTAAGCGAACGGGCTCCATCTACTCCATTAACTTTAAATATTGGATTTAGATCTGATGATGAAGGTGTTTATGAAAGACGTTTAAGATTTTACCATATAATAGATGGAAAATATTATCTTTTAGGAGAGATATTAGTGAATGCAGAATCAATTGGAGAGGATGAAAGATTTAGAACGCTGTTAGGAAACTTTGGTTTACCAGATCCAAAAGATTTTCCAAGATTATTTAAAGAAGCTGATATTAATGAAGCTTTACCAGATTATGAAATAGTAAATCCAAAGTCAAAACAAATGATTTTGGAACATGATGAAATTATTCCATATATCGGAACTTATAAAGCATTAATAAATGCTATTAAGTGGTTAGGCTATGAAGATATTTATGTAAGAGAATGGTTTAAAAATGTTAAAGAAAACAAAAAACTTTCATTAATAGTTCCTTATAATGCAAAAGATAGAACTCAAACTATTCTTAAATTTTCACCAGATGAAAGAAAGGTTCTAAAAAAATTAAATCAACTTTCACTTAATTATTGTATCACAAGAGAAACCGGAGAGATTGATGAATGGGGAACTCCTGAAACTGAGAATTGTTATGAATATAGTATAGAAGAAGTTTTTATTAAACTAGTCGCTCTTAAAAAATGGTTAGAAAAGAATATCATAGGAGTTAATGCAAGAATCATTGATATCACAGGGGAAGGTATTTATTTTGAAAGATACATTAACCTTGTGTGGTCAACTGATAATGTAGGATATGATTATAGAGAAGAACAATCGTTAACTCCAAAAACTGTTCCAGATTTTTCAGAATTATCGCAAGGTGAATCTTCTATTAATATGACATTATTAGAATTTGAACAATCAAGAATAGGTGATAATGAATATAGATTTTATGATTATATCAATTATGTATGGAATCCAAATGATCCAAGTGTTACATTAAGCCCGGATGATCCTTCATATTTAGCAGATCCTTCATCTTATTTAGAAGTTGGTCCACCATTAGGATTTCCATTTGTTTCTATTAAAGATATTCAATGGAAAGCTTTAGTAGAGAAACCATTTTCTGGAACTGTTCCAGAAGGTTATGTAACTAATCCACTTTGGGTTTATGATAACACTATAAAATTTTATAATGTATTTGATTCATCTACAATATTTTATGATTCTTCAGTTAATCTAAGAGTTATAATGGAAGAAGGGTATATTAGAGATGCTAGTAATAATGATTGGGAAAATTCTATAGAATATTCTATTTACCCAAATGATTATATCAGATTGGATTCTTCAGTAAGAAAACTTTTAACTTATTATGGAATGTATACTGTAGAAGATGGTTCAGGTATTTTATATACTGATACATCAACATTAGCATATAATGATTCTGTAAATCCGATTAGCTTTTTGGTTGAAGTAAGTACCTATGTAGATACAGATACATCTACTAAAATATTATCTCCTCAACAAGAAGGTTATATGATTGAATCTTCTACAGGAGAACTTTATGAGTATGCGGATTATTTTTGGTTAGCTCCGGATACTAGTGGACTTTTACAATATGCAGATGATGAATTATATAGAGTCCCATTATTAAGTTTCAAAAATTATTATACATATGACGAAAATGAATTAGATATTCCATTAGTAACTGATAAATTATATCATTTAGATATATTAGATGGTAAAATATCAATGGATGTTAGTACTAATCCAGATTTAAGACTTTACATTAATTTTAATTATGATACAAGTTTAAGTGAACAAAATATTCAATTAAATGCAGAATATATTTCTCCAAGAATGCCTCTATATGTAGTTGATCCTAGTAGATATTACTGGGCAGATCCTTCAGGATTAAGTGGAGGAGATTCTTCATTAGCTATAGATAATAGCATATATACAATGCCAGTACACCATTCAGGAGAATATACAGTTGAAGCATACGCATGGGATGGATATAATACTTTATATTCTAATACAGCTAGAAATAATCACGATGTATTATTAGCATCTCCAGGTATTTATACTATATCAAATAATCGTATTAAAGGAGATCCTAGTATACTACTTACAGATGTATCAACAATTATATCTGAAAATAATATTCCAGTATTCCAAAGAGAACTACCTTATTTAGGATTAGAATTTGATGAAGATTCTAGTGGATATTTCATAAAGGCACCATCTATAACATATTTCCAAAATCTTCCAGATAAAGGTTCTATTGATAAATTTTATCTCGCTTCAGAAAAAATAAAAAATATTACCGGTTCAATAATTGAAGTTGATAAATTATATGAAGATTTCTTAACTGGAGATGATGTAGTTTTAATTAAAACATATATTGGATCATATATGATGGTTGATGAAGCCAGTGCATATGTTACTTCTGGATATGGTGTGGGGAATTCTCTTATATTAGATAACCCACCAATTTTTTCATTAGATGGTTCACATAATATTTTCATACATAATGTAACAGAAAGAGAAACAAGTAATTTATCTAATAATCCTTTAGATATTACATTTTCTTTAGATGTTTCTGACTATACTTTCTTAGAGAACCAATTAGTTAATTTAATTGTAAAAGACGGTTGTACAGGAGGTGAATGGGGATCAAGTTATAGAGTTATAGATGTATCTGGTAATAATCATACATTCAATATGACATTCCCTCAATTTATAATTGATGGATCTTCTAGATATGATGTAAAAGCTAGACATTCATATGCTTCTTTTGCAAATTATGAATTAGATGTTTCATTAGCAATAGAGAAAAATGGTGCATTTCAAATTTATCATAATAATGATTATAGAGAACATTTTATAGATAATACTTTTGTAATGTTAAACATTTTATTTGATCAAGAACATACTAATGATTATTGGTATGATTCATCTAGCGAATTAGATTCATCTATTTATTATATCCATGAAAATACAACAACTGTAAATATTGGACAATTAGTTATTTTAAATACTATTTACGATCCTTCTACATATCTTCTTAACCAAAAAAATATTTGGACTATTCAAGAAAATTCTTCTAAAGATATTGTATTCAGAGTCTTCAATGAAAGAGTTCCATTTACTTTTGATGCCTCAGGATATTATGATGTAACAGTTGAGAGTTATGATATTTATGGAAATTTAGCTTATAGAAATTATCCAGGATTAATACACGTTGTATAATGAAAAGAATTCAACACACTAATGTTAATGTTATAGATATTAACAAATCATATGTAGAGATTGATGGTGTAGGATGGAGAATACCTCAACATATTAGCATCAAAGAAATAATGGATTTTATGCAATTAGATATCCCTAGAGAATCTAATGTAAAATTAGTTACTTTTGCAGATCAAGATGTGTCAGTTAATAGACCACCTGATACATATCTTTTAGAAAAACCATTAAACTTAGCAGTTGATGAAAATTTCCTTTATGTGTGGATAAATAAGAGATGGAAAAGAGTTCCATTATCTGAATTTTAACCTATTGGAAGAGGAGGTTGCCCGGGAAATCCATAAGTCTTAGAACCAGTAGGTGCAAAATCTGTAAATAAGAATTTTTGCCACTGGAAATTTTTCAATTTCAATTTTTCATAAGCTGGAAATGGGTCCTTTTTAATAGGAGCTAAACCAGGGATTAAACTAGCTGCTGAAATCGCCCCTAACATTTTATCATATTTATATCCTTCTAATCCACCACTAGTCATTAATTTTTCATTATCTAATTCAAATGGTTTAGTAATATTATCTAATTTTGTAGTATCTACATTATCATTCAATTCACTTGCCATATTAATGATAGGTTTTGGATTTTTTAAAGTTAATCCAAAATTAGCAGTGTTAGGTTGTAAAGTAATAGGAAGAGGCGCTATTGTTAGATTTATTTTTTCTACTAAACCATCTAATTTATCGAATTGAGCAGATACAAATTTCTCTGTATCTCCTATTTTTTTAAGAGCTGCATCAGTAGCAGTCGTTGTTGATCCTGCAACTGCAGTTCCTAATGTTGCTGCTTCATAAACAATTTTAAATTTCTTTTCTTCACCCCATTTTTTAAGTTTTAATTCTGTGAGTTCTGCTTTTAATTTAGCATTTTCAGCATTCCATATTGCTTGCTCTTTTTCAAAAGCTTTAGTTCTAGGTGGTCTTTCAATTCTATGATTTTTTATTTGTTCATCAACACTATTTATTTCGGGTTGTAAGTCATTAATAGAAGTAGATATATTTTCTAAATATGCGGTAAATGTAACATTTTTTAAGTTTATAACTATTTCTGATAATGTATTTTTAATACCTTCTATTGTTCCTTTTAATAAAGTAGTAGGATCAAAAATAGGTAGTGCATATTCAGAAGAATAATTAACCATTAGTACCATTGGAAACACCCAAATTCCTGTTATTGTTAACCCTAACACAATAAATCCATAAGGAGTAGTAATAGGTTTAATTGGAATATAAATAGTTGGAAATGGAATAGGAAATGGAGGTCCTAACCATCCTATAGCCCATCCGGTTCCTAAACTAGCTAATGTAGCAAAAGAACAATATTTAAGCCAATATTTCATTGATCCTAAATCAGTTTCTGTAGCTCCTCCTAAATTTGGATCTCTATCAGGTCCCTTGCATTTATTATTTTTGTCAGGTATTACATATATTCTGTATTCTTGACTGTTTATTTCAGATGTTGAATATCCTGTAAATAATGCTAAACTTTCTATTCTTTTTTCTAAATTAGAAATTTCTTTAGGCAAAGCGTCAAATCTTTTCCATAAGTTTCCAAAAAAATCAAAAATATAATTTCCTTCTTTAATAGCCTGTTGTTTATTATCAGCTTCTTTTAGATCTTTATATTTTACATTATTAG
>Ga0307928_10003760_pt1 | contig 11594 bp, 19 predicted proteins | sample AceLakmetagen232_FD_201815 | JGI IMG/M metagenome (GOLD analysis project Ga0307928, IMG submission 201815) | Saline water microbial communities from Ace Lake, Antarctica - #232 | ecosystem: Environmental > Aquatic > Non-marine Saline and Alkaline > Saline | place: Antarctica: Ace Lake...
TGATTGCAGCCTTTTCCATTGAGAAATGACGGGTGCCAGAAGGGGTTCCGCATACCTTCCGCCAGGATTACTACCGCACTGCCAATGTACAATTTGGTAAGCATACCATGCGGCAACAGGTGTGCCAATATCATCTCTCTGCACGTAGGCGGGAAGTTCTGCACTTTGCGGAGAGTCTATGTAGGCGGCGGGGTCTCCCGAAGCCAAGCGGCCAAAGCTGTCCGTATTGACTTCTATCTGCCACGGATAAGGGAACTGTTTCACCCTTGCGATTGGTTGCAGCTTGTCATCACCAATCGGCACCAATTCAGTGAAATGATTGCCAGCCTTTACCGCCATGCGAATAATATTCCACGTCTGTTCCATCAGTCCAGTGTTGTCTGCTGTTTCCTGCATCAACGCCAACGCTTCAGTCTGCAATGCGCCCACATCTTGTGCGCCATCTTTCACAAGTTCTATCTTGAAACCCCAGAAGTCCTCCTTGGGAAAGTAGCAGGCGGCGCTAGCAATAATGTCAAGTCCCCTAGCAATCAACCCATCCCCAGTATCCATGCTGTCAAGGTCTTTGAATACAGAGCTTCTTGAGTGTGTTCTGCCCCACGGGGTTCTCAACTCCATAGCACTGCGACCAACCACGCCTGTTCCTGTTGGAACAATCTCCGCCTTATCTTTTGCTATTAGTGCGGCCCCTGCATTTTTTATCCGCGTCAATAGGCTAGCCATAACGCATTACCCCATTCTCTTCGTGCGCCGCGCTATTCCAACAGGAACATCTCCTATTAGCCGAGATGTGTCTGCTGCTGAACGCGCAAGCCATAGAGACATAATCATGTCGGTTGTCTTTGTATCGTAAGGAAAGCCTAACATTTCGTCAATTAAATCACATATTTCACAACTATGCAATGGGTCCGTGTGGTCTCCCGCGAACGGAAGGTCCCATTGTTCGGCCCGCATCTCCGCGACAAGCCCAGGAAGGCCAATTTCTGGACTCCATTTCTGTTTACCTGTAAAAAACCCTTCCAGCGGAAGTTCCAAGTTTTGAGTGTATTTGAATTCGGCTATTACCCTGATAAGACTGAGCATAGTTTCTTGCGTTGCATTATTTTCTACGCATATATTTGCAAAAGCATATCTGAGATGCATTTCCACTACGGCTTCTGCCACAAATTCTGAAGGTTCTCTCATCCGACTAATTTCCAATATTACTTTGCGTTCATCCTCCATCACACCAATTGCCGCGATGCAAGAAAAGCTTCCAGTATTCTTCAATGATGCCGCTGGGTCAACCCCACAGTATGTAGCAACAATCGGCTCTCGTGATTCTCCAAGCTCTATGTCGGTAGCTTTGCAACCATCAACAATTGCCTGTGTCCACCAAGTCCTATTCTGGCGCAAGCCCTTCAAAAGGAACTGCTGGTCAAATGCTTCGTCGTGAATTTCCTTGCGCCTTTTCTCTAACTTCTTCAGCGACCAACGTTCGGGCCATAGTGGTTCCCCAGCATCATTGGTGGCTGGTTTCCTCCAAGAGAACCACATTTCGTGCGCGACCAAATCCTCAATCAAATCATCTGGAGACCAAGCAGAACCAATGTACAGATGGCTTTGACCGCCGATGTTCAACCAGTCTTGAAAGAACAACTGCTTTATCTTCGGCAGTCGTGCTGGTTCGGTTATAGTCTCCCTAGCACCAATAATATCATCGAAGATTATCAGGTCTGTACGACCGCCCGTAGCACTGGCAGTTGACCCATAGCCCTCAATACTGCTATCTTTTATACCTAAATCTGCATCTAATTCCTTGAGAACGTCCATAGCACTGCCAGCCCACGAACCATTTGGGTCTGGCACCAATCCAGGAAACACCTCATGCAACTCAGCGTTGGAGAGTATGTTCTTTTCGACCTGCGTAATAAACTTGATGGCATTGGTATCTGTGTTTGAAACAACCTTGATTCTCAGATTGGGGTTGATGCCAAGGATAAAAAGCGTCAGGCAGATTACGGTCTCGGTTTTGCCGTGCTCCCTCGGACCTTCAATAACACCGTTGGTAAGCTGCTCGCCATCTCTATACTCAGGCGTAACTTCTTCACCATCTACATAAACAGTGCGACCATCCAGCAAAGGCAACACGACGCTCAACGCCAGCTTGTACCACTCCTTGTGGTGCTCCCCAACCTTCCACTTGTTCTTTTTCTCATCCCTCATCACGTATTCAGCAAAGCGAACAACGTCATCCCGCTTCTCACGGAGGTCGGCATAGCGAATTGCTTCTTGCAGGTCATTGTCAAGCCCACTGCTCAACCTATTCATCAGCATCATCTACTACCGTAAAATCTACATCAATTGCATCTTCGTGTTCGGGCAACTTGCCGCCTCCAGCGATTTCGTTCATTCTCTTGAGCAGTGCGGCCATTTCTTTGCGTTGCGGCGCAGTGCCTTCCTGCATAATTTGGATGAAAACATTGCTCTGGCGAGGCATCATTCCGCTCAAATCCCCCGTCAGTTCTCCAATCAGGCGGATAGCTTTGAAATATGATTCGGCCAACCGTGCAGCCTTCAGCCATTGTCCATCATTGCCCAATTCACCTACGCCATCCCGCAACATAGCGGCAATATTATCAACCTCTGTGAGAACGAAAGATTTCTTAGAACGCAATGTGCTGGCAAGCATTTCCTGCGCCCGCTCAACAGCTACCTGGGCGATTGCTTCTTTGTTTTCACGAATAAATACCTTGACATCGTGTTCGGTAGCATTTAGAACATCGTTTTCCTTCAAGAAATTGACAATATCTACACAACTTGTACCAGATGCACATAATTCCAACACTTTTGTGGCTATATCATTACCTTTGGCTAACAAAAGCATAAACCTACCTCAATTCGTTCAAAACTTTCTCAATCCATTCAGACTTGCCGAATCTGCGTAGTTTCGATTGTTCTCCGATATATCCCACTTTCTTGGTCAACTCAGCGGCTGGGATGATATATAAAGCACCATCACTGCTGCCCAGGTGGTAGAAATCTACGCCATCAATGGGACGAAGGCGAACTTGGTATCCCTTGCTAAGTGGAGAGAGCGCGAATACTTTTATCTTCACATCACCAACAACTAACTCAGGTTCTCCCTGGCGACAAAAACGGTCAACCACAACGTCAACACCCGCATCCCAATAAAACTGAGCAGCAGCGCCCACCATAGGGCGAAGGGAATAAGTGTTGGGCTTCTTGTTAGCAATAGCAGACAATCTCCGTGATTCCTTGCGCTTCTTAGCCTTACACTCATCACAATAGCGAGTGCGATATGAGGCCATTGGCGTTCCGCAGATGGCGCACCTTGGCTCAATGCCATATTCATTAGCAAGGACGCGCACCCATTCTCTACACACCCCAATAATTCTGCCAATCTGCGCAAAGTTTTTTCCCGAATCATAGAGTGATTTAACTTGTTCCTCGGTTGCAGCAGCAGACATAACATTACTCCAGTTTTGTGTAATTGTGCAGAATTTATGTGACAAGTGCTAACATTTTACCACATCACACACAAATGTCAAGGGGATACAAACAAAAAAAAGCCACCCCGCAAGGAGTGGCTCCACACACTATTCCGAAACGTATTTTACTGCTTGACTACTTTAAGAAGACCATCAATGACTTCCCGCAGATTCGGCTTATCACTCAGGAATTCCTTTGTATCTTCCCTCCCAACGACATTCTGAATGATTTTAAGTTGGGCGGAAGCAATCTGCCTTCTGATTTGTGCGTTCGATACTGGATTGACGGTATCACGGCGCTCCGTCATCATTTCAGCAATTTCAGATATACCCCTGCCGAGAATCGCATACTGTACCCATGAATTTATCTCGTATTTAGAGAGAGACTGAAGAATATTCTGCTGCCAAATGCCAGCACTCTTAGCCAACTGCTCTACAGCCAGAATCATTTCGGGGCTTATTGCTTTCATATCAATCATCGTGCGCATCATCCCCACTTTTCATTTCCTCGTCAAAACCTTGCCCTATTGCTCTTGAAATTGCATTGAGTTTCTTCTGCAAGCGTGCAAATTCACGACCAAAATCCCGCGATTGTTCGAGTGGAGCTTGTTCTGCTTCTACGACTGGTTGCACATTTTCAAATTTTATTGTCATGGACCCAACCTCATTAGAAGTCATTACCCAATCAGTTGTCCAAAACGTCATACCATACATAGTCACACTGATTTTTTTAGCACGATGCAAATTCAACACTCCCTAATTTTAGTAGGGCGGGGCAGCATTGAGCGAATGGCCCTCTTAAGAACATCCTGCTGTACTACCCCGCCCAGCACCTGACTGATACTCTACAACCACTATACCACGTATTGCTACAAAAGTCAAGTGAAATCTTGACGAAACCATCAATGTGTGCTATATTGCCACCATGCCAAAACTCAATCGACAAATGGAAGACTTTCTCTGCGCTGTTTACACAATCGAACTGTCCAATACCATCCCACGCAACAGAATGATTGGCGACGCTTGCGACTTACCATGCAACATGGTCACGCATTGGGGAACCAAGTTGGGGGCGTTGGGCCTTATTCAGGTCGGCAAATACACCTACTATATGCTTACTGAGGAAGGATTGCCCGTGGCGAAGCAGTTGTACGAACGACGCATGGCATTAGCAGCAGCGTTGCAGGAAGCGTTTGACATCAGCGAAAAACTTGCGATGGAACAAGCGGATGCGTGGGAACATGACCTAGTGGACGAAGTTATTCTGCTCCCGTATCAATCTTCGGAATAGTCCACATTCCACCATCACCCCACCTAGCAACTTCCACTCCAGCCTCAACTAGCATATCAAGCCCCACTTCATCATATAGCGGCTCGTCCAAGCACACCACTCTTTCGATGCCCGCGTTGATGATAAGCCCTACGCAGTTCTTGCACGGCACAGTACACCAGCAATACAACGTGCAGCCATTTACGCCAACGCCGTTCCTAGCTGCCTGTGCGATAGCGTTGGCCTCAGCGTGTACAGCGGGGCAATGCTCAAGCCCCTCCCCTGAACCGTATCCCATCGTGCGCCTGCGACACTCAACGGTAGGGTCTTGGCAAAGGCTGATTCCTCTAGGGCTTCCATTGTAGCCTTCCGAAACAACGGAACCGTCTTTTACGATAACTGCGCCGATGCTTCTGCTACTGCATTTAGACCTCTTCGATACAACCTCTGCCATCTCCAGAAACTGACGGTCTTTTGCTATACTCATTGTTCATCCTCCGTATCCTTTTTTCGATATTTGTAATAAGCATTTTCACAATCAACTTTTGCATCTTCCAAACACGCGGACAAGCCACTAACTATCAATTTCTTCATCCGTACACAATCACCAAGGTCAACATACTCCACAAGTCTCCATTCCCACTTTTTACCACTTCCAGCGATATGCCCCATTACTCCTTCAAACTCACCGCATATAAGAGCATATCTAGTATTATCATCAAACATTTTGTCCACTACAGTTATTGGGGATGTCCACCCAGAACCAAAAGTGTGAAAAATTGCCTGCAACGCCGCGCTTGTTGCGGTATATTTTCCCTGAACTGTACCCCTACCTAATTCACAACCACTATCATCAAGAACGCGCCAGTTATACGTGTTGTCTGGAAGGCGAACATATTTAGTGTCTTCATATGCTGCACCAACATCTGTAATTGAAACAATTTCTACAGATACTCCATGTTTCTTTCCAACGATTTTCAATTCTTCCCGTATCCGTTGGTCATCATCCTGATGCCGTTTTCTCAAACGTTCTCCAAAATCTTCTGATTCCCAAACTTCTCCATACTGGCGGTCTTTGGCTATGCTCATTCTTCTTCCTCCGTTTTATCACAATCAGTATTGTCAGCTTCAATCAGAAAACCTCCCGCCTGTCAAAAAGCTCCACACATACAAGCCAATTGCAAGACTGATGGCGCACAAGCACGCTCCAACGACATATCGTTGTTCAACAATTGCTTCTCCACACGTATATGCAACACCACAAGCAACGGCGAGCATAAATACGCAATGCACCATGTCGATGACTGGCGGTGGCTGATGTGCATTGTTCTTCATGCCCACATTATACCACTCGTGCATCGTCGTGTCAATAGCCAAAACGGAAAAACCTGCTCCGGAGAACAGGTGCTTTCCGCAAAGGCCCTATGGGCCTTCCACCTCCACGATAGTGGATTGCAGTCAGTATAGCACATATTGCGCCCCGTGTCAAACTTTTTCTTGACAAGCGTTGGCGAATGTGCTATGATAGTATCACAAAGCAGTTAAATCCTGAACGGCTAACACAAGCCTAAGGAGCGATGACCATGTACTTGAACAGTTTCAGCGTCAGGGTGCCAGAGGGCACCGAAAAAGAGTCGGGCTATGTAGAGTTGAATCACGGCAAGCAGTACACACTCGTGCTAAGGAACAGCAGGATTACGAGGTGTGATGCGGATGTCACAATTGACGGAAAGCCAATCGGCACATTCCGCATAGCTGCTAACTCCAGCATCACCCTTGAAAGACCGCTCAACGAGGAGAAGCGGTTCACATTCTACAAAGCAGATACGAGCGAGGCAAGGAAAAGTGGGCAAGCCGATATTCCCAGTGACAGCTTCGGCTTGGTACAAGTTACATTCAGGGCAGGGAGGGCCAAGGCGCATACTTGGATGCCTATGCCTGTCTACAATCCTCCGCACTACCACCAGTGGACCACATTGAGTTCGGGCGCGAATGATGACCTGTCAACCCGCAGCCTATCAGACCAGCCCGAAATCTCTTCAACAACCGACGAGAGGGCCGCAGGCATAACAGGTCTGTCGGGTCACAGCGACCAAGAGTTCGTAACGGTTGGCGCGATGGACTATGACGAATCCTACACGACGACCATCAGCGTCAGGCTTGTGGCTACTGAAAAGCAGCGCAGTGACCCGACACCATTGCGGCCAGTTGCTCACTCCAATCCCGTGCCGCCAACTGTGTATGCGTAACAGTCATTGAGTTGACAACGATTTACCAATGTGTTATAGTGATGTCACGGGGTATGAAGCTGGCACCTTTCCAACCTATTAGCCACCCGCAATAGTCCTTGACGGTGAGCGGCGATGAACGTCCGGTGGTAAAGACGCGGATGCCTTTTCAAAGATAGGGCAGTGTCTGCCCGAATCCAAAGCCTGCGGAGAATCGATACAGATGCTAGATTCGATGAAACAGGAACCTCAAGCGTAAGGGGAGACACTCAACCTATGATGTGCTACGTAGTGCATATCCCCGCACGTGGGCACATCCTATTGGGAAACACATAGGCTGGGGAAACAATGTCGGGCTTTCCTGCTTGAGCCTATCAAGCAGGTGGAGGGGTGGCGCGGGGGTCGTTTGCGCAACAACCCGCTCTCCCTCATCGTACCTTCTGGGGATAGGAAGCGATGAGTAGCATCATTAGATAGACGAAGCCAATTGGGTGGAGTCTACTGATAGTAATTAGAATGCATGGTCAAATCCCCACCTAATTGCCATAGGGAGGAATGCACAATTACTCATGCAGAGACAATCGAAAAGTTGCAGCGCGAAGTAGCCGTAGACCCAGAGAGCGAGGGCATAATCCGGTGGCCCTTGCAGGCAGGTATTTTCATGCGCGGCTATGCGCTGCACACACTCAAGCAATTTGCTGAACTATACGATGTTGCGTTTGACTACTCCGAGCGCCGATGGCTGCTTACGTCAAACATCACGCTGCGGGTGCAGGGCAGATGCCGGAACCTATTGAAATTCTCGACGGCGATTGTGAAGTACCTTTGAGCGCACATAAACCGTAACTGAGGTTGGGCACCCCACTGTCCTTTGTGTGCTCATAGTCTGGGCGTAGCTCAATGGCAGAGTATCGGCTTTGGGAGCCGAGGGTTGAATGTTCAAATCATTCCGCCCAGACCAAGCATACTTGAGATGAGGTATAACCATTATGGGTACTGCGAAAAGAATAAGGCCTATGGTTAAGAGGCTCTGCGCTTGGTGCGGAGAACCATTTGATGCATCACTTGCCGAAGCCAAAAGAGGTAACGCAAGATATTGCAGCCTTTCTTGTGTAGCAAATGATCAGCACAGCAAACGGCCTGCGGGCAAGTGCAAATCGTCTTTAATGCAACACGCACGAAATGCCGCTGTTACCTATGGTATGCTATCTTGCAATACCAAGTGCGAAGAATGTGGGCGAACCGTTGGCACTGGTATAGACATACACCATAACGATTACGACAGAAAAAACAACGCACCGAACAACCTAAGGACGCTTTGTAGAAGCTGTCACATAACACTCCATAATAGGATACGAGGGATGGAGCGCAGGACAATTGCTTCATCTACTGCGTAGAGAATTCACCGCGTAGGACGTGATCTTTGGTCGTTCGAGTACCCAATCTGGAGCGACCACTGCACATTGCCATTGCTGAAACTCGGCCATCGAGCCGTGTGGTGCTGCCAACGGGAGGTCCCGTCACCCTATAGCTTTGGCGATTAGCTGGTGTGCGAGAATGTAACTCAGTGGCGCAGAGTGCTTTGCCTACGGCGGCGAAGAAGTCGGTGGTTCGATTCCACCCATTCTTAAGCATCGGTTTACCAGCCTAGTGTTCCTTGCGCAGGGGGCTTGAGGGGCATATAACCCCGCTAGGCGAAGCTGGAGAGTAACGTACTCTCCATGCGAAAACGGCGGTCACTTTAGCTAAGTGGCCGCCGATTTGCGTTTTGGTCACAAACTTTCTCTTGACAATCAAGTTCCCATGTGCTACAATGTCGACACTATGAAAGATGAACCAGTGAAGCGATGTCCTTGTGGAGCCATGCATTTCAGTTCTTACGAGATTGACGGTGTGCATCACCCAGTGTGGCGAGATGATGGCACCAAACAACGCGTTTTTACCGGCGATGAAACTTTTCTCCTAATCAAGCCAGGGGGTTATTGCCCAGGCTGTGGCGCACTCCTCAATGCCGATGGCACCTGCGGGCCACCAGCACTACAAAACGAACATGGCGAGCGAGAATATAAAAGCGAAAAGGCTGAAAAACTCAGGTGGATGTCGAGGGCGGCTATAGCTTACGCTAAAATAGAAGCTCTTCTCCAGGTAAAAGTAGAGATACGAGACGAGGCTGCATATAGAAAGTTGCGGCCAGAGGCAATCGAAGCATATCTCACGGCAGGCGGTTGGCAATATATGTCATCGCACCGACAGATAGCGCAATACTGGTGTTGGTGCGCTAACGAAGGCCCGTGGCTGCTTCTTCCTTGGAAAAGCTTGCCAATTGAGGCAGGGACAGAACTCGGAGACCAATACGGGCGCATTGTAGATATTGTGCAGGAACTAGCAAGACTAGAAGAGCGTTCTGAACTGGCAATATATTACGACATATTGGAAGGCGGAGATGAGCGATAAAATCTGCCCACTATGTAGTAAGCCATTATCACCCTGCCTAACAGATGGTAAAGCATCACAGCAGTATTGGCGGTGCGAACAGTGCCGCATGGTGTTCTCTGCGATAAAAGGTTCAGATGCAGTAATTTGCGAACACACAATCACATCAATAATGTATCCATTCAACATGTAGCCAACTAAGTACAATTGGCTGCGTTTTGTATCAGGAGCTATGCGATGAGCGAACAACTAAGCAACTTCGACAAAACCGTGGAGTGTCCTTGCTGTATGGCGATTGGGTCTTTGTATCAAGTAGAGGCCTGCTATCATAGTCATGTGGCAAAAGTAGAAGACGATGTGGATGGAGGTGCTGCGTGGAAGTGCGTGAGTTGCCATAGCGTATTTACGGAAGCGTTCCGCACTCACTGTTTGAAATACTACTTCGACCACGAGTTCTACTTCCCATATTACACTCATTGTTGCAAAATATGCGGCTGCGCTAATTGTCGATACAGAAACAGACAAGAATGTGCTGAGAACAAAAAAGACTATTGCTGTCCGCTTTGGGCAACCGACCAAGAATCACAGGATGAAATCTGCGGAAAACCCAACCCCACATGCCCTGATTGTGGCGGCAAAATGCAACGATACCTGCGCACACACGAGGGCATAACTTTACTACTGTGGGAGTGCGATGACTGCAAAGCCTGTCCAATCCATCTCGGGGAGAGGGTCCGGTGACTAGCCAAAAACACACAAAGTGCCCTAAGTGCAGAGCGGTAGACACATTGCGCAATGTCGTCTATGGCCTATTCGTTGCGTGGAAGTGCGCGGAGTGTGGAGAATCTTTTACTGAAGAAATGCTTGACGATTGCGCCACATCTATGGGGAGGCATCCGTTGGGGCATCGGGCGTGGAACATACGGCTGGAGACGGACAAAGAGGAATGAAGGGTTATCGTAATGGCTGATGCAACGGTCCGCACAGAAATACTGTGTCCTGTCTGCGGAGATTATCTGCAATTTACCAAATCATTGTTTAGAGATGGCGCAAAGATAGAAGTGTGGATAACTGCGTGGGAGTGTCCCGGCTGTGGGCTGTTTGCTCCTATGCAACCAGCAGGTTACGTCGACAGGAATTCTACCACGCTCATTGATTCACCTGAGCGCGAAGAATAGCTTCTGTAATTCGGCTATACATATCATCCATATCCACAGGAACGCCAGCACCGCCAACAATCTCCGCACAAGCACGCTCGAGCATCAAGTTGACGTGTCCATCCGCACCTACGTTCCGCATATCGGTTTTGATGCCAATGATAGGCTTGTTCACGCTATAAGCGTAGCCAATTTCCCACGCAGTACCATCATCGACCAAACACCCATCCAGCACCGCGCACATTACGTCGCTTTCGTTTATATGTCTTACGTTCTCGTCAAATACATCCTGTTGCCAACCATCTTTGTCGAAATCAATAGCCAACGACTGTGGAAGCCAGACAGAAATAGTATGTTCCCACCTCATCAATTCCGCCCTCATTGTGCGATTAAACCAACGTTCTCCAACATTAAACAGTGGTGCAGCCCAATATACTTTTATCATTTGTCATCTCCGCTTCGTCCAATTAACATAAGCAGAATTTATCATCCTGTCAAAATCACTTTTGCGCAGAATAACCACTTTATCACCGTCGGCGAAATTATGTTCTATGTTCCCGTCCCAGTAATCAGCAAGCTTACCATGGGTCGGCGTTGTACCCTCTGGCGATATTAATGACGCATAGCACATCATCAAGCGTCATAGCTAGTGTTATTGCTGGATGCATATCACCAAAATACACATCTGTGATATTATCACTGCGACTACACACGCTCTTCACTTGGTCTACGGGAAACGCCACCCTACCTCCACCATCTTGCAGCACCACCAAATGTCCCGACTGAGCTATCATCTTTGCCATCTTCATCAATCCTCTCTGGTTACAGCAAGCGCATAGGCCACAATTGCCTGCTTGTGATTTTCACAGCTCATTGTTTTAGCCCAAGCTGTGATTTCGACCCACAACTCATCGGAAAAATGAGTGCGTTCCATTAGCTTAATAGCAATCCATTCTGCCGCCTGTTTGTAACGGTCACGCTCCACTAATATTTTACCCTCTTGCACATCACGAAC
>Ga0307928_10003761_pt1 | contig 11591 bp, 10 predicted proteins | sample AceLakmetagen232_FD_201815 | JGI IMG/M metagenome (GOLD analysis project Ga0307928, IMG submission 201815) | Saline water microbial communities from Ace Lake, Antarctica - #232 | ecosystem: Environmental > Aquatic > Non-marine Saline and Alkaline > Saline | place: Antarctica: Ace Lake...
AAATAATGTCCAATTATAACTGGTGGTTGTTGCTCCTGTGGGACAATTAGTCGCATTGTATCCGTCGACAGAACAATCAATGGCATCAAAAGAACTATTGTCTAGATTATGACAAGTAGAAAAATCCTTGATATAAAACTTTTGGGCTACTGGGGGAGGAAAAGGAAGAGGACCAATGCAATCTGGCGTAACTTCGCATCTCCCATCAGAATCATTCGCATCACAATCATACCAATTTTCATAGTCATAGGAACATAAAAAATAGGAATAAGGATAACAATGATATTTAGTGAGAAAACCATCAGAATCTGATATCCATTCAGACCATATCTCACCTGTATGTCTCACCTTAACTCTCCAATAATATACTCCCCCACCCCATAAGATTCCATTATAGGGGCTAATATTACAACAATAGCTACAAGAAGGAAGCCAGCTCTTGCTAGCTGTATTATTGATCATTTCATATATAATTGGATCTCCTGCCCCTCCACATCCTTGCTCACTACAAATCTGTATCTGATAATCATAATTAGGATCTGATCCTGAAACTTCCCATGATAAGTCTGGGATTCTTGATTGACTACAGGGAGAAGAATAGGAATCAGAGAGATCAGAAACGGTTGGAGCAAAATTAACTTCGCTTATAACCTGATAGTTTATAGAAGAAGATGTATCTTTATCATTAAAGCTCAGCCAACCAATTACTTCACTGCCAGAAACCCCTTCAGGATCTCCTCCCCAAGCAAAGCCTTCAAACTCATTACTTGTGCTGTCTAAACTTACGGTCCCTGTCGCTTCTCCTGTATCCCAATTAAATTTTATCCATCCATCCCAACCACCGCTTTCGCTTGAAGAGGCAGAAAGGGCTTTCGCCCATCCCAAAACTCCATAAGGTTCAACTGTAGATATTTTAGCAATATAGCTTTCCGCTTGATTATATGGGATGGCTGGAGGAGTTCCTGTTTTTGTTTTATCAAAACTAATCCAACCAATTCTATCCGACCAAGCATTACCTGAAATTTCTCCCGAAACATTATTTATATTTACTCCATAACTCGAAGTAGCACACCAACTCTGATTGGTACAATTAAAACTAACCCAACCAATATTTTCTGACCAAGCCCAACCTGAAACATTATCTGAAACATCAGCTCTAACTTCTGAGAAAATACAAAAACCGGCTAACGAAATAACAATACTAAAAATTAAAAGGGTTTTTTTATTCTTCCTCATAATATAAAAATACTTCTTATTTTATTTTACCAAAATAAGGATTTAACAACAATCAAAATTGTAAAATCTTATTAATAAAAACCCGCCACGCAGTTCGTGACGGGCCGAGCATTTCAAGTTTCTCTTTTTTATACTAAATACTCTATACTCTTGTCTGCTTTTAGTCATTTCAGTATTTGAAAATTAGAATTTGTTTCGGATTTCGTCCGCCAGCTGGCGGATTCGGATTTCGAGTTTTTTCTACTCTCTATTTAACTATCATCGTTCCTACTTCTCCTCTTGCAACATGACCAGGCAAATCGCAGAAATATTAATATTCTCCCGCATTTGATATAATTCTAAAAACCTCTGCCCTGATTTTTATCACCGACAAATCAGCATTGAGATCAATATAAGTGATCGGCCCTTCTAAAATATTATCGGGATAGCTTTCTTCAGCAAGTATCTCATTTCTTTTAAAATCAATCTTACCAGCAAAGAAAAACACCAGAAAAACCATTAAGAATAAAAATAGAAATAGGTATGATTAAATATGATTTATTTAAAGATTTTATATTCTTTTTTATCGTTTTAGGCTTTTTTATTACATTCTTTCCGAAATCAATTTACAGGTTTTCTTGAGGCACCAAGACATTAAATTTTGTAATCCTAAAAGCAGTAAAGGTTTCTCGGGTCAAAACCTCATTAAATGTAGATTCGTTGACTGCTGCGGTAATCTCATCGCCTACCATAAGATCTTCCAACTTTAAACTTCCCTCTTCCTTTGTGTCCATATTATAAGACATAAACTCTGTGTCGGGAGAGATCTCAATGGTTTTTACCATTTCTTCGGCATCTGAAACAATTTTAAAGATTCTGGCGTTTATCTTAATGAACGGAACTTCCGACTCTAAGTCAATTTCAACAATTCCTCCATCCAAGACATTATCGGGATATCCTTCTTCAGCAGGGATACCTTCTGCATGCTGACTTCCTTCTTGAGCAGAAGAAGGTTCTTGCGGTGTCGGTTCTTGCGGTTCTCCCTGCGGAGAATTAAACCCGAGAGACCACACCAGAGCTCCTGCTATGATTACAAGAAAGATAATTAAAAAAGTTTTATTGTTTGGCTTCATATTATTTTGCACTTTTGATTTAAGACCTTTTAATTTATTATAGCAAATTTAAATTTTTAAAAAACACCATTAAAGAAATTTAAGATAATAATCAAAATTGAATCTCTGGTAATGAGTGTTATCGCCGCTCCCAAAAACATAAGCGGGGCAAAAGGAAAAGTTTTGTAAATCATTAACTCTTTATCCTTTTCTTCGGCGAATGAATTCTTAATGAGTTCTATCTGCTCTTTAGTTATCCCTTCTGGTCTTAAGGGGTTTAATTTTTCTGCTATTTCCTTGTTTAAACTCTGGAGAGAGAGAAACATTCCTTCTTTTAGTTCCTGAACTCTCACTTTAGAAGTTTCTTTTTTTTCAATATATAAGTCTAATAGTTTACGAACAAATCCAACCAAAACCATAAAAACAAAAGCAAACTTAAGAATATTTAAAAGAACACCTGTCTGACCACTCAAAAGCAGATAAAAAGCGTATCCCCCTCCCGCAATAGCCAAAAAAAGGCTAAGCAGTTTCTGTTTTGAAGAGAAACTGAAGATGAGCCTGTAAGCAAAAAATAAAAGCAAGAAAATTAAAAAAGGATCGGGGATAATCTTGTCAAATATAATAAACATTTTATCTCTCAATAATTGGAGAACTACAAAGATAAAGATAAAGACTATATAAACCTTAGCACCACTAATCATCCCAACCTTAATCTTTTTTAACGTTTCCCTGTCTGGAAGTTTCTTAAAATCTTTTAATGTTTTTAATAGTTCCTTAGATCCAAAGATGAATGCTTTTATCATCAATATCAATAACAAGGGGATAAATACATTTATTAAAAGTAAAAATGAAGGGAAATAAGGAAAGTACGATTTAGAATAAAATTCCAAGGGAATAAGAAGCGCATATAGGGTAAAGAGTTTGGCATCTGCAGCAGTCCATAACCTAAAATGCCACAAAAGATATCCTAAAATAAGAGTAATAAATCCGTTCAGCAACATTTTTCCAAAATAGCCAATATTTTCCATCTGTCCGAGGTAAAAAAAACTGTAAACCCCTAAGAGAATATAAACAATCAATACCCATACCAAACCAATAAGAATACATCCATTCTTTATCTTGCCGTATTTGATATCAGTATAACTGCAGACAACACCGATAATTAAAAGGGGCGCTAAGAAAAGAAAGCTAAAAGGCATATTTTATTTCTTATAAACTTTAATAATTGGATGGTGAAAACTATTACCTTCTTCAATAATAATCTTTTTAGTATTAATGGGTTTAAACTCGCCACCACCTACTTCCTTCAGGTAATGCTTATGAATACCCAAACAATATTTCTTGTAAGGACACTTATTGCATGAAGGGAGAAAGGTCACTTCGCTTTCAGGGAGGGTACGCCAAACATAAGGCCAAAGACTGTAATCAATGGTACAGAGAGGAAAATGGTAAAAACGAAGGTCTTTAAATTCAGGAATCCATTTAGCTATTCTCGGAATATATTTACTGAAGGCAGTATGAGTAAGTCCAACTATCTTGAAATTGTCTCCTGCCTGCCCCTCCATCTCCATAAAAACAATTACCACTCTGTCTACCTCGGGAAAACGATCTTTAATAAGCTTTAATATCTTTTCTACATATTTGCAAGTAATCTTGGTAATAATAATCCTCAACTCTATATTGTTTAATCCCAGCTTCTTATATTTAAAAATATTTTCTAATCCTTTGATGGTTTGGTTAAAGCTCTCTGGAGTTCTGGTGACGGCATCATGCGTTTTTGCATCAAATCCATGCAAAGAAATACAAAGATTTATGTTTTTAAAACTCAAAAGCTTTTTTATGAAAGAGGGATAAAAAAATCTTCTGCCATTAGAATCTATCTCTATGGTAGACCGAGAAAATTTTTTCCTGACGAAAGACACTATCTTCAAAAAATCAGGATGGATTGTCGGCTCCCCTCCCGTCAAGCAGACCTTGTCATCAATTAGATTTCCTTTTTTATCAAAAACATCTACAGAACCAATCCTTTCTTTAAGTTGCTTTAAGCTGTAGCCATTATAAGGATTCTCCATCTGAAAATCCAATGGATTACTACACATAACACATCTATTATTACATTTGTTCCAAACACAAAAGACTGCCATTTTAAAATAAGTTCAATTTAAGAGGGATCAACTAATATCGCTGATTGTTTTCCCCTCTTAACCTTGATTAATAATTTTTTATCTTTGTATACTTTAATATTCTTTTTCTCTATTACAAGCCTATCTCCTTTTACCATACTTTCTATCTCTTTCACAGAAGGAGAATTAATAAGTTTAACGGCCGTATTAATGGGAAAATGAAGATGAACTTTTTTATAATTTAACACGTTATTTTTTAATTCTCCATCAAACACAAAAACAGTTAAAGTATCTGACAATCCAAAATTACCCTGTTTTCCGTTAATCCAAAAAAGCAACGGCTTCTTTAAATACTTTATTAGAAAACAATAGTAATCAGGTATTTCCTTTTTAAAAACTTTAAGTATTTTTTTATTCAATTCAATAGTTTTTTTGCAGTTAAAAGAACAAAGACTATGACTTGCGAGACGGCAGTTGCTACCCGTTCCGGTTAATAGAATGTTGGTATAAAAAAGGATTTTATTGCAAGTATAGGGCTTTAAGCTTTTAAGAATATTTACTTTGTCATAATTCTCAACACAACAAGATGGATAACCAAGTAAAAGCCCAAATTCTTTAGAATTATAACCCTCATTAAGAGTGAAGCCGCGACGCACCATTTTCTTGGCTTTATTAATCAACTCCTTCTTTTTGGAAATGAATATATTATAATTATCATTATGTTTCTCCCTATCAAGAAACTGGTTCCATTTTTCATCCAAGCTTGCATCGTATTTTTTAAAATCGAGAATTAATCCTTCTCTTTGACAAAAATCTTTCAAAGCTTTAAGCTTTTTTTTTGAAGAAGTTACAGTGACAAAGAGAGGTTTTAAGGATTCTCTGACGGCTAACAAATCATTAATTGAACCCCAAAGGTCTTCGTATTTCTTTTCTTTGCACCAAAAAAGAGAAGAATTAGATTTTTTAAATTTATCGTAAATTTTATTTGCTTTGACGGTCATATTCTTTTACTATTTAATTAAAAATCTATTTTGTAAAAGCCAAAGTCTGAAAGTGAGTCTTCGTAGTATCTGTCGTAAGAAATGTTGTGAGAAAAGCGACTGGATTTTCCTAAAGCAGAAATTAACGCACCCCTCATTAAATCACTTCTATTCTTGGCTAGACTGTCTTTATGGTAAATCAAAAAAGGAGTTAGTTTGTAATCTTTTTCTATGCGCTTGTAATTTTTCTGCCACTTGGGATTAAAGCTCATGCCGGGGTCGCATGTATAATCCTTAAAAAACAAAAGGCATTCTTTTGTTTTAAAAGGCGTTGGATCTATGTCCATTTGATCTAAAAAATAATCACTCTCTATGACTTTCGAGCCAATAACTCCGCTTATCATAACCGGCAGATTAGATACAATGAGACAATCGTCTGATAAATGCTCCGCTGCCAAATGGGCAATTTCTGCTTCCATCCTTGCTTGATGAAGAAAGTTAATTTTTCCTATCACTTTCCCTATACAAGGCAAAAAACTCAAGAGAATGACAATTATTAATATTAAGGTCAGTATCTTTTTAAACCTTTCGTGCTTTATTAGATTGTTAACGAAATAAATTCCGCTTCCGGCAAAAATAACAGTAATCGGATAAAAATTTATAAAAAGCCTGGACTTGGGATTTAACCCGGGCCAAGATACGAAATAAATAAAAAAGAAAATTAGAAACCAAGCCCCTAAAAAGATTAAAGCCCTTTTATTCTTCTTTATAGCATAGATTATTCCAAGAATCAAAAAGATTGAAAAGATCAAAGGATGATATTCCCCATCGAGAAGATGGCTGCCCTGCCGAATCCAATTATAAATAAAATTGGATACTCCCCAATTGGGAGCATATTGTCCGGTGTCTATCGTATTCCAGTTATTAAATAAATAGAGGTTAAGGTTATTGATAAGGTTGGGCAGGCTCATTATTAATATAAGCCCTACTGAAGCAATCTTAATGAAAACGGATTTGAAACTGTCTTTTTCAAAAGGATTTACTTTAAAAATGAAAAGGCCTAATAAAAATAAAGGCAAGAGAAAGTAATTTTCCATTCTTACTTGAGCTGCAAAAACGATAGCAAACAGGGAGAGCCACAATAGAGAGCCGGTTTTTTGCTTAAAATACAGCAAAGAGAAAAACAGAGCTAACGTAACGAAGAAGACTGAGGGAACAGCCGTTTCTGCCGAACCGGACCAAGCTATATGTACGGGAATCAAGGAAAAAAGAAAAGCAGACCAAAGGGCAATCTTTTCTTTTTTAAAAAGAAGTAGACTCAAACAAAAAATATTAAATACCGTCAATACTCCCAACACCGACGAAGCATAATGGGCAACTAAATTATCTTTCCCAAAGAAGAAAAAACTTAAGGAAATTATAAAAGGCCAGCCAGTTGATTTGTAAATACCGCCCGAAAAATAATTAAAGTCAGCTTCTAATACTTTTTCAGCAGTATCCATATACCAGCCCTCATCCTCAAACATCAAAGTTCCGTGAGGACTGATAAATATTCTTAAGAATAAAGCAAGGAGAATTACTAAAAGAACTATCCACCATGTTCTTTTTTTAATTTCTCTAAAAAAAGATTTGAATTTTCTAAAATTAAAACAAACGAAAAACAATAATAAGACAAAGCTTAAAAAGGTGAGGGGAAAAATCAAAACACGAGTATAGCTGTTGATTAGTTCAATAATTTGTTCAAATAACATTGTGAGTTTATTCTTTAAACATGCTGATAAAAAGCAAGAAAGCTTGGCGAATAAGTGTTTTCAATTCATTAAAGCTACCCAAACAAAACATTTTTTTTAATATGTATGAAGGACGAAAATAAAAACTTCTGATAGCTTTATTTCTTAATTTCCATAATTCTTTTTGAGAAAGACTCTTGGTTTTTATTGCGGGATAGGTAAGAGAACTGTCTGTTCTAAATAGCTTGCGAGAAGTTAACCATCCCTTCTTTTCTGCTTCTCCCCTTAAGTTGCTGCCTATCCTTGGACTTGCAATATTGAAAGCTGCAAAATCACAATTCAATCTCTTAGCAAAATTTATAGTTTTTAAAACTGTTTTTTCATTCTCTCCCGGAAGTCCAATTATAAAATGCCCCATAGTGCGAATGCCGATTTTCTTGCAAAGAAAAAAAGTGCGCTTTACCTGCTCTAAAACAAATCCCTTATTATATCTATCTAATATCTCTTGACTCCCGCTTTCAACTCCGAATTGAATAGTATGACAACCGCTTTTCTTCATTAATCTGAGTAATTTTTCATCAAGTATATCAACTCTTGAAGAACAGGACCATTTGAAATTAAATTTCCTTTTTATCATTTCCTCGCAAAGCTTTACAACCTGTGTCTTGGAAGCTCCAAAAGTATTATCCTTAAAACGAACTTCTTTTATATTTAATGATTTTATGTAATCTAATTCTTCTATTACGTTATCAGTCTTGCGCAATTTAAAATCCAGATTCCCATAAGTACAGAAATGGCAGTGGTAAGGGCAGTTTAAACTAACTATAACCGTTGCAAAAGGAAAAGTTTTAACAACTGGACAATGATATCTATCTAACGGAAAAAGATCAAGACGGGGCAGAGGCACAGAAAAGATATTTTCTTTCTTTATATTTTTTTCAGGGGAAATAATCTTTTTCCCTTTCCTGTAAACTAAACTTTTAAAACTTCTTTTCTTCTTTTTAAGAAAATCAACAATATCAGAACTTGTAAAATCAAGAATAATAGCGTCTAAGAAACTATTTTTTCTTAAAAAATCTTCACTTTCAAAAAGAAATACATCGCCCGTTCCTATTAATTCTACGTTCTCCTTTTTTTTAATTTCTTTTAAAAACTTTTTATCCTCATCCCACGAGACAGCTCCGCTAAGAAAAATTATAGCATCGGGCTTAATTTCTAAAATTCTGCTCAAGCAATCTGAAGATTTTACCTTTTCAGCTAAAGCGTCAATAACGCTTATTTTAAAATCCCGATTAAGAATTCCACTCAAGACAGTCAAGTCAAGCGGATGCCAAGTAAAATCACCTTTAGAAATAAGGCTACAATAATAATCTCTGAGATAGGGTTTTTTGCCTGGCAGGTTTAAAAGTAATACCTTTCTCATAAATTAAATGTTATCTCCCAAATATAGTATCTTTATAAAGAAGTATCATCTCTCTTAATATTCCTAAAACAACTTTAAAATCAGATGCCCTAGATTCGCTTTTTTCTCTCGGAAAGTATTCTATTTCCATTTGAGAAACCTTATATCCCCTTTTAATGCCCTTTATCACTAATTCTGCATCAATAAAAGAACCTTTTGATTTTAAATTAACTTTATTAAAAATTGATTTGCTAAAAAGTTTTACGGGACAATTAATATCCCTGACATTAACTAAAAATAAAATCCTTACTAGAAAATTATAAAAGAAGGAGTAAATAGCTCTTTTCGGTTCTTTGGAAAATCTTCCGATCCGATAGCAACAAATAATATCACTTCCAGTTCTTTTTAAGAAATCGACTATTTCCGGAATTCTTTTAAAGTCAAACGGCAAGTCAATATCAGAATAAAAGATTAATTCTTTACTTGCACCATAAAATCCGGTTCTCAAAGTTTTTCCAAGCTTCTGATTCTTTTTATGGTGAATAACCTTTACCTTGCTATTTTGCTCTGCTAGGTTGTCTGCTATTTTGCCTGTCTTGTCTTCACTCCCATCATCAACCAAGACAATCTCATAATTATTCGTAAAAGATTTTAACACCTCATCTGCTTTTAAAATCGCTTCTTCAACGTATTCCTGCTCGTTCCATGCGGGAAAAACGAGAGATATCCCAACGTTATTTTTTTCTCTCATGTTTTTACACTCTATTTTTTCTGAGAGATGTCAAAAGTTATTCCTTTCTGTTCCTCAATCTCGGCAATCGTAGCATCTACAACCTCGTAAAACTCTGCTTCTTTCTTTAGTTCTTCTTTGGCAAGTAACATTGCCTCTTTTATGTCGGGAGCCATAACATAACCTAAGACTTCATGATGCTCCTGACTTAGGTATATGACAACATATTTTTTGAAAGTTTTTTTAACCATATTAGTTTTTGTTAGTTTGACAATTTATCGACTTTTAATTTTATATAAAACATAATCTCCTTCTCTCTTTATCTCTTCTTCTGTATAATTATCCACAGTAAATTCGCAGAATTTTCTCATAACCTCCAAAGTTGAACAATGCCAAGTTGAAATAAAATAGTTATCTTTTCTCTTTTCTGTCGGTAAAATAAAAAATTTAAAAAATTCATCTCCTTGTTCAAAATAAGAAATCCTGACCATATCTGTAAAAGAAATAACTTCGTCGTATCCCATGAACCTAAGCATCATGGATTCATTACTATGAGGAACTACAATAAAGGAGTCCTCTGGAAGAATATTAGACAATAAGGTTTCTAACTTCCCATATTCTTCTGTCTCAATAATCTGAAAACTATTTTTATAATAATTGATTGTTCCAATAGAAGCAAAAATCAAGAAGACGATAATTATAATCGATAATATTCTAAACAAGAATCTTATCCTAGTATTGTAAAGTTTTTCCGTTAAAAAATCAAATGCAAAACCGGAGAAAATAACTAAAAGACCATAGCTTGGAATTGCATATCTTGACTCATAGTAAGCACAATCTGCCAGGTAGATAAAAGAAAAAATCAAGAAAGAAATCAGTAAATAAAAACATTCTTTTTTGTGTCCTTTTAAAAATGCAAAGATTATGCCCAATAAAATAAAAGGTAAAACCAATAAAAAATATTTGGAAGTCCAGAAATTAAAAAGATTAGGCAAATCATAAACAAGATAAACAAAGGAAAACCTTTCGTTTGTTATACTTTTTAATACCACATCCATCTGGTCTAAAACAGGCAAGCTATAAGAGTACTCTTCTCCGTTATTAAAAGTTTGAGAAGGAGTTCCACACCATCCATCTTTAAAACTCTCTTTATGCTCAGTATTGCTTACGAAAAAAGGACAAAAAACAATCAAGAAAATTATCAATAACAAAATTATCTTTTTAAAAGATAGGTATTTGTATTCTTTAAAAACTAGAAAACAAAGCAAATAAGGAAAAAACAAAGTGAAAAACTCAGGTTTAAGCTGGCTCATTACAGCGAGACTCAATAAAGACAGAATATGCAAGCTAAGCCTATGATATTTAAAAGCTAAGATGCAAAATACCGCAACCAAAAGCAAGAGAAAGCTAGCTGTCATAGGAAATCCCATTCTGAAATAAGTAAAAGTGATTATTTGAAAATTAAAAGCATAAAAAGTACTTGAGATAAGACTTGGAATGTCTTTTTTAAAAATTATTTTAGAAAGCAAAAAAACCAATAATATAGATAAAGCGGCTAAAATCAAATTTAAATAAGAGGCAACATACGGAACCAAGTCAAATATTTTAAAAGAAAAACTTAAAAGCAAAGGATAAAGCATTCCGTGTCTTGTGGGAAAAGCATTATCGCCACCCAACATTTCTTTTGCAATATTCAAATATTCCCACTCTTCGTCGGAGGGAGAAAAATAATTAAGGCTTGTCCCGTATAATAGGCAAAAGAAAAGAATGATTAGCCCTAGAATAACCCAACTTAGTTTATCGGTATTTTTAAATAAATTTAGAAAGAATCTTCTTTCTACTAAAAGAATTATAAAAATCAAAAGAATCATTACTATGGGCAAAATAGACATTATATTACCGGGATTTAAAATTAAAAAGTTTTGAATACTTTGAAGCATCTTAAGATTAATTACGTTTTATTAAAAACAGAGCTATACCCAAGATAGAAAATCTTTAGCCGCTCGGAGAAAACTTTTTAATTCACCAAAAGATCTTAATTTTCTTAATTCTCTTAAAATTGGTTTTATTCTTAAGTAATATTTTAAATAAAACTTTCTTTTAAGGCTCACGACCTGAGTTGCTTTTATGGTCCCGATATTTAAAACGGATTGAGACTGATTAAAGTTCTGCCAGTTATAATCTTTTATCCAATTTTCCTTTTTCGCAATTTCATATAATTCCGAGCCGGGAAAAGGCACCGCACAATAAAATTGAGCATAATCTGCATCCAACTTTTTAGCAAAAGACAATGTTTCAA
>Ga0307928_10003762_pt1 | contig 11588 bp, 25 predicted proteins | sample AceLakmetagen232_FD_201815 | JGI IMG/M metagenome (GOLD analysis project Ga0307928, IMG submission 201815) | Saline water microbial communities from Ace Lake, Antarctica - #232 | ecosystem: Environmental > Aquatic > Non-marine Saline and Alkaline > Saline | place: Antarctica: Ace Lake...
TCGTTGCCGCAACAGTAGATATATATTGTAATGGGCGTATGATTGTACAAGATTTTAGCTGTGCATATGCTACGAATTCACTCAATGGTGACCTATGTTTCTGGCAATATGGTATAACGCAAAATGTTGTGTTGTCTCTAGATAATATTAAGGTAAGTTCTAAATTAAATCAAAGAGTGACAGATAATCTTGAACATGTCTGGAGTACAAAACGAGATAGCTCGCAATTTGAGCGTACCGTAAGACTGCGTACTACGGAAAGCTGGGACACATCAACACAAACATGGGACGATGGCAATAAGTGGGATACTGGCTTTGATTTTGGTACAGATTACTTTATATCTGAAGAAGCTGATATTGGTAGCTTACAAACAGATGTTCCAGTCAATGCTTCGCTATTAAAATATGAGTACGAAGATGACGCTACGGCAACAATTGAATGGCGATATCGTGTTGCTGGTGCAGACTACGGGGATTGGGTAATCTTTACCCCAGGTGAATACACATTGCGCTACTGTCAGTTTCGAGTCAAGTTAATTACGGTAAGCACAACAAATGAAGTAGGCATCTACGCTCTATCTGTACGTATTGATGTTATAGATTTAATAGATAGAGGTAGTGCCAGTATAACGACAGCCGCTGATGGTGTGGTGATAACATACAATCAAGCATTTACTACAACACCAAAGATTACTGTCTCAACAGTAGGTACGTCGCCCTATAATCCAATTATTACAGCGAGTTCATCGAGTACGTTTACGGTGAAGTTGCGAGACCCAGAAACGACGGCATATAAAACAGGAACAATAAATTGGCACGCAATTGGTTATTAAGAAGGAGAAAATTAAGTGAGTAAAGCTACTTTCGATTCCACAAAACCTGAAGCAAGTGGTAGCTTTGTTAGCAGTGATATGCGTAACAACTATCAAGCAATATATCAAGGAGACATAGCGGCGCTACGTCCGAGAGCACAAACAAGTCCAGATATGACAGTAGCTGTAGCCGGTACATTGGTCGAAGGATTTTATAGCCAGGTCTATAGTGATGACTTAGTAGTACCTCTTACGGTTGCGGCGGCGAATAGCCCAACAGTCATTGCGCCTGTTTCTAATTCCAGAATCGATGTTCTGCATGTCAGTGGTACTCCAACTGGAGCGTTACACTGGACAGTTGGTGCCGAGGCAGCATCGCCAACAATACCAGTCATACCAAGTGGTACGCTACCAATATGTGCTCTGTACTGTAAGACAACGATGAACAGAATTTTAAACTATGAGGACAAAGATACTGATGCCACTGAAGGCTATCTCTATCGTGATTTACGACCCATCATACGTGCTTCATCAAATAAAATAGTTGATATTCGGAACACTATAAGTTATGCGATGAAGGACAACGCAACATCAAAAGCTATACCTATTGATGATTCTGTGCCTGAGATTACTGAGGGCGATGAGTACATGACTTGCTCTATTACACCCAAGAATGTTAATAATCTCTTGAAGATTGAGGTCACTATTGTACTTAATGAGGATACAGCGGCAGATAATAAGATAAGTGCGGCGCTGTTTCAGGACTCTGACCAGTATGCTTTAGCCGCTGTATGGGGTACTACGGCTGGTGGTGACCATGTAGTCACATTGTCGTTTACTCACTTTATGACAGCAGGAACTACCAGTGAGACTACCTTTAAAGTACATGCTGGTGGTGATGCTACCGCGCAAATCACCATGAATGGTGTTAATGGTGGTGAAATCTTTAATGGTGTCTGCGCATCATCAATTATCATAACAGAAATACGAGCATAATGTATATGTGGAAACAGTTTTTACAGTTTGTAGCTAATAAAGGTGTTTCGTGGAGCTACAGTACGGGGAAGCCTTTCAATCCAAGAAAGCAGAAACGTACTGATGGCTTACGAGACATCATTGAGTCTAACCAACGCAAAAAGCGAGGTAAGCATGGAAGCACAGGGCAAAAAAACAAGGAAGAAACGCAAGCATGAGCAAATGCTTTGCAGTAATCTTGCCCCTTGTGTTTATAAAAGTTATTTTGGGGATAGGTGCATAGCGCACAAGCATGTAATATGGAGAACGTGTAGATTCAAAACAAAAAGTGAGGACACGCATGAACAGAGTCAGCCCGCTGAGGGAATTTGAATACGGAGAAGATAGAGTAGTTGTTGCAGACATGGCGAACAGAGATAAAGGGTATCTTCATCTTATGAGACTTAAGATTAATGAGATTATTTCTTCTCTTGATTCGCTGTTGGTACATCAAACAACACAGGACAAAGAGTTTGAAAAGAGAGTTTTAAAAGCTGAGAAAGAAGCCGCCGATAAGATTGTAAATGCGGCTAAGAAGGGGGATGGGGACAATGTTAAAAAGGATAGTAACTAAGCTTACATCTGGTAAGTTCCTATTGACTGTCATGATGGGTGTTGCATTTTGTTATGCAGCCATGACTGGTAAGGTTACCGCAGATAATCTTATGACAGTATTTCTTGTTGTGCTCTATGCATACTTTAACAAAAAGCAATAGGGGTGCATCATGGCTGTACTTGGAAAATTTCTAACACGTCTCGTGGGGCCATCAGCCATTATCTCAGTGCTTAAGCAACAGGATCCAAAAGAACTTGCTGTTGATATTGCACGCATTGTTGATAGGTCTCTCGATGCACAGTTTGGACATAAGAAATCTGAAACAATACAAGAGGTAATTATACCTTTTGTAAGCGAATTTGTACGCAAGTTTAACTCGACGCTATTGGAGGATAAAAACGATGGGGTACGCTGAGTGGATGTGGAAACACTTTGGAAGTAAGTTGCAACCGATGTATAAGAAAATTGATGAGTGGGAGTGGCCTTGGATGCAAGAGCTGTGTGCTGATATATGGGAGAAGCTCCCTAGTGGTATGCAGAAAGAGCTATTCACGCTTATCTCTAATTTTGTTTCGAAGTATGGTGCGGATAAAGCCAAGGAATTAATTGAGAAACTTATTAACGCACTTAAAGAAATTCTGGAGAAGAACGACTAAAGCCACCAAAAGAACTTGCGTCTTATCCTCAGTAGAGGCGACGCTCGTTTGTACTTAGCACACTCAACAACGTGGTCTGAGATAGGTTGCTTGACTATCACATTATGCATGTCGTTGTCTACAAGATTACAGCCGAAGGAAACGTAGATGTTTTGCTTTCCTTCGGCTTCAAACTTTTTAGAGTACTCGCACGTTCTACATAGATGCTTTGGTTTATCGCTCATGTCTTGCGCTCGTTCTCATTAAAGAGATACTTATGGTGTCGCATCATCGATTCGAACAAGAGGCGATACGAGTTCTTCGCTTCAGCTCCTAGCTCTTTGTCGCTATTGATAAGACGATTATAGAAGTTGGGATACTGATGAATCAGATAGCAGTAGCGACCCTCGATAAATTTAATAACATTTTCTTTCGGTATCTTTTCCTTGAAGATGTAATGCAGAAGATGATGCAGTATATAGATTTGCCCACAGTAATACGAATTGATAATTCTATCTTCTTCGCTATCGTTACTTAAGTATTGAGGGTCACTTCTTTCTTCGTCCATTCTATGTCCTTATTTTTGCGCTGGATGATATCTCCATTATCAAGTTGTACAAGACTGCGAGAGAATCCCTTTTTAACAAGTAATGCTTTTTGTGTCGTTGATACATACTCGACACCATCAAGCTTCTTCACCTTAACTCGTCGGTGTATTACTACCTTTTTTGACGGGGGTTTGGGTGTCTGACTGTCGGTCATGAGTAGACTCCAATCTATTCTGTTCATGCAGTATACCTGCAAGAAGCCACAAGTAATTCTGCATATCTATGATGCGACCTTTGATAGGTTCGCTGTCACAATAATCGCCACGTATAAATGCGTTGAGAGCATCGAAGTGTTTCACGAAGTACACGAACCATGCTTTCTCAATAGGTACATCTGCTAGTTTAGCACAACGCTTAAAATTGTCAAGAGTATCTTCTCGTCCTGAATAAGCCTCGCCTTTAGTCTGCATGATTGCAAGACTCTCAGGCAAGATGGTTTCATGTATCAGCTTATATAGTTCTTGACTTGTCATACACATCTCCATTTTCTTTGATTTTCTTGTTCTCATATGGTGCTATCAAGCGACGATACAGTTCTTGCTTAGCACACTCTAAAGCTCCAACTACCTCGTTGTACGCTGAATACGTTTCAGGATATGACGTAAGATATCCATCGCATAGACGTGTGATGGCGTAATTCAAATCACCACACGACAGTACATCTTCTAATGCTCTGTCTATACCCTGCTTAATATGTCCTCTCCTTGTCTCATCAATATACGGCATTTATAACCCCCTTATTATAGTAATCGATTATCCCGTCCTCCAGCAGTGAGTTGACATCTGGATAAAAAGCCGCTATGCGCGAATAGAACGGGTGTTGTTTGTACTGGTCTTCATCTGTTATCATAATGACTGGCTTGTCTGCCCATATTGCCCACGCTACCTCACTAATCGTGCCCACTGAGACGCGCTCACAACCAAAGCGATTCATATTGGCTATGAGTAGGTCGGCTTGATATACTGACATCATATCTCGCGTTAAGATACAGTCGGGTGTGCGATTCGATTTCAGTCCATCGCTCGTGATTTTTGAAAAATCTTTTCCATTCAATGGGTCAAGCACAGTGATGTTGCTATCGTGATAATATTTAGCGACTGCCTTACGCCACTCAGTACACGATATAATATTCCTACCATCTATATACCCCGCTAAATATATTTTCATACTGTCTTGCCCCTTTCTTCAGCTTCTTCTTCCAAGTGTTTCTGATACTCATGATAGAGCTGTGTAAATGGAATCACTAGCACTTGATACCCAGTGATGTCGAGCATGTTAAACATTGCTGTCGAACCAACTGGGTTTTGTGAGTGGATTACAATGTCGGATTGCTTCTGTAACATGTTGTCTATCAACCACTTAACAAGTTGTGTGCCAGTGTTCTCATGTTCGATATCGACATACTGTTCACCGCCTAAATCATGGTCGAGGAACAACATACTGTACTTGTTGTTGCTGAGTAGTTCTCGTGCCTTCTCTACGGTTTCAGCAACTTCCAGTGTACAGCCAGAGCCTTCAAAGATTTTACTAAACCACTGCAGGCGCTCCTTGTTATCTTCTAAGATAAAGATGCGTTCAGAAACACTCTGTCCATGACCTAAATCTATTCCTGTTCCTCTTGGGTTGCCTATGTCGCTCATAGTTTCCCCTTAATGTAGTAGCCTCTATCATAGAATGGCTTCCAAGATGTTGTGAATTCCGTGATAGAACCATCGTCAGCTTGCGCAAGACGAATCACGTAATACCCCACGTGGGCTTGTATCTTACGCTTACGCATGAAACGACTCTGGTCTGACGTACACGCACAGAGTACGCTATGTACTTCACGTGGATAAAACACACCCGCCTTATGATAGTGACCGCAGAGTACAACCTGTGGTTTCTCGCCTCCTTGCAGACTCTCAACAATCTTTTGTAGCGCGTATGATATTGCGTATGCAGTACCACCACCTGGATGCATGAGACGCATGATACTGCTTCCATGTTTCGCGCACAGCTCTATGTCAACCTCTTGATATCCTAGATGTACTAAGTCTTTCCTCCCTCGCTTCTCTGCTTCAAGATACATGTACCTACCGAAATCTATACCTTCTCTTTGGAACCACCACCCCTCATGGTCGTCAGCGGTGATGTAGTATGTCGTGATACCGGTTCTCTGTGGGTAGTGGTCGATAGCATACAGAGTTTGGTCTGCGATACCATGCACTCGTATATCATACTTATTAAAGCGACACTCGCCCTCCACAACGTTACCAGCATGATACACTGTTGTGATGCCACGCTTTTTAAAATCATCATAAGCGCACTCTAATACATCGAGGCGTTCATTATAACTACCAAGATGTGAATCGGAAACGACACCAAACTCCCGTGTCTTGCCCCACAATCTCTTGGGGTCTATCTTGAATGGCTTGTAGACTGGTATTCCACCCATGAGCTTGACAAAGTTACCCTGCCTATCGATGATGTAACCTGAGTCTTCCAGTGATGAGATAAGATTGACAGCTAGAGTATTGCCAATGCATAGCTTGTCAGTAATCTCTGATAGCATGGCGCCATTGCCACGTATCATTTCTATGAAGCTCATGCGTAGTATTGGGGCATTGACGTCAAGCTTTCGTGTCTGACGTGTGTTGGACTCACCAGCACATGCGAGCGAGCAGTACCTTTTCCCATTACCTACATAATGCTTACCACAATTGTCGCAATTTCTATCATACGTCTTTGGCATATATCTCCTATCTATAGCTAAATAATTTTATCATTTCTGGGTCTCTAAACCAGTTGTAATAGTTATCAAATTTATCCTCTGCATAAATTATGTGAATGGGAAGACTGAGTTGTTGTCTAAGCCATAGATATATCATCCTTCCAACTCTGCCATTCCCATCAGCAAAGGGGTGTATAAACTCAAACCACACATGCGACATTTTAACTTTCGCCTCCTTGTTTGTAGTGTCATGTGTGATATTCATATCGTCAAGCCAGTCAGCTAATGATTCGTTAAGTGTCTCATTTGGGTACCCTTCTCGTCCTGCGACAACAACTTGATAGCGTCTAAGCTTACCAGCGATGTCACGATTTTGATTTTTCATGATTGAACGGTGAGTCTTCAGTAGAATAGGTAAGGTGAATGCATCTTGTTTGTTGAGATAAGTCCAAGCATGCATACTATCAAGCAGTGCGCTACTATCATACACTTCTTCGATAGCGTTACTTTCTTTTAGAAAATCTCTTACTTGCGTCAGTGGGAACGATAACTTTTTTACCATATTTCTTCTTCAACTCCTTTCTGACCTGTCTTAATGTTTCTTTTTTAAGTATATATTTTTCAAAGTCTGTCTTTGCTTTCGGGGCACCGCGTCTAAGTTCAGCCAACTCTAGTAAGATATTGAGAAAATCTTTTGCCTGAACACATATCATCCAGTCTTCATGGCTCTTACGAAATGCTACACAAGGTATAAGCGGGGGTCTAGCGTCCCTGATTGCTTGGCGCAACGCGCCATGGATATTAAGTTTCTCTACACGCTTTACCTCGTAGTGAAACTCATCGGCTATTGTCTTTGGGCTACCATAGGTTCTCAGTAAGTCGCCTTTTAAATCCAAACCCCCGCTCAGTGGTGTCCTAGCATAGTGCGTATGAAATGTCTTGTTGATGATATCTCGCCACTCTCTTTCACCTCTATTACCCTTAGACCGTGAGTTGACACCCATAATGCTTGGATTCCTTTATTTATTGCTTAAGACTGCTTTCACAATGTGTCGCTAGCCTCCCCAGTGCTCGCTGGAGAGCTAATCAGAGGAGTACCTATCACCAGGTAAGGGTTCGTATCTTCCGAGCTTGTTGACCCTGCTATGCGAATGTACAGCCTTTTGTATTTCTGATGCGTCTATCTTTTTGTACATCTTACGACAGTCACACACTTCCCAAAGGACGTTACAAGGTTGGGTGAGGTAAGTTGCATACTTAAACCTATTCTTAGACATCGTTTGCAATAGTGGCTTTTTCCGGATGATGAAGTTCCATCTGTCTTGGTCTATTCTAATTTTGTCATCATCATATATTACCCAAGTTTTCTGTGCCGTCATTGATAAAAGTCCTCTATATTTCAAAGTATATCACATAATTTCGTATTTGTCAAGTCTTTAGAGCATAAATGAGGTAAAAAACCCTCACCTATGCTCTAAGACTGCTGATGTTACTTCCCTAACTCAAGTATCACCAGCAAACACACTATACACGCAACACAGAACAATATTACCTTTGACACCAGAGGTGTCATCGAATGCCAAGCTGTTTCTTCTGTTCTTCAATAAGAATCTGGTCTGCCTTATTGAGTTTGTCTTGGACTCTTACGACTGTTGCAAGTGTTGTGTTGGTATACTCACGTATCTCTTTGAAGGTTTCCTTGCCTTCAATTTCTACTGTAATGCGGAACATCTTTATTTCTTGACTCATGTAAATCTCCTTGTTATGAAAAGTTAATTGCATTCAAGCCGGCTCACTCAGCACGGCTAGCTAGGGTATTATCTTTTTTCAATGCATAGTAGTTCCTCCAATAGTTTAGGATATCTTCCAGAGTTTTATCAAATGGAATCTCTGGCTTCCATCCAGTGGCTTGTGTGAATTTATCAGCACACAGTATCTGGCGCGTCACATCTGATGGTCGCAGACGCGCTGGGTCAATTTCTATTCTAATATCGTGTGCACGGGGCGACAGATAGATAAGTTTATAGAGCATTTCCTGAATGGTAAGCGTCTCAACGCCACCAATATTATACACTTCACCTGGCTCGCATTTATGTACCAGTATCCAGTAGGCTCTCACCGCATCACGTACATCAAAGAACGTGCGTATGCTGTCAAGATTCCCCACTCTAATCACAGGTTCTTTCGTAATACCTGCTTCGATTGCCGCAATTTGCTTAGCAAATGTTGACGTAACAAAGACATCGCCCTGTCTAGGTCCCGTATGCGTGAACATCCTGGTGCGTATTGTCTTGATGTTCCAAGACTTGAAGTACTGGTACGCAAGCATGTCTTCGCCAACTTTGCTCACTGCATATGGAGAAGCAGGCCGCATTGGATTTGTCTCACGTATAGGTGTCTCATCTGGCTCAACTTGACCATACACCTCTGAAGAACTGCAGATGTGGACTATCGGGTCATACCCACACTCACCACGTAAGTCACGTATCGCCTCAAGTAAGTGACATGTCCCAATGATGTTCGTTTCGAGAGTCATTGCAGGTGCCAAGAAACTGAAGTCAACATACGACTGCGCCGCCAGATGAAAGATGATAGATGGTTGCTCTCTACCAATCACCTCTTTGAGTGACGATAAATCTGTCAAGTCACCTGAGCATAGCTGTATCTTGTTCTTGATGTCTTTGATGTTTTCTTCTGGCGCTCTCCATCGCACCAACCCAAGTACATCGACATCGGGGTGGTTGTTAAGAATGTATTCAGCTAGGTGTGAACCAACGAACCCAGTAATACCCGTGATTAATACTTTCATTGCAATGGTTCCTTTCTCAAGACTTTGTGTGTTGCGGTAATTTTTACTTGGTAGAGTTTACTTTCGTTATTCCAAACATCGTAGGTAATGTCACCGAATGTGAATTGTGCATCATCATCTTCACACGCCGCCATAAACATAGCCATGTCGTAGAACGTGCTGAACCCCGCTGTAGCTTGAGCAGATTTTACTACATATTCTTTTGTGTCACTAGTGCCAGCATTAAGCGACCCAAAGTACGCTATCATCGCAAATACCCCCAGAACTACCACCGCAGAATGTTTCATCATAACGACCTCCTATTTGTCACGTTCATACAATACTTTTTCCCCTGGCTGAGCACCTCTACTGTCAGGTATTTTTTCTATCATTTTATAGATGTCTATTCCAAGGTCAATCTTCATGAAACGTCTTATGATTGACAGCATCTTGTGCGCCTCTTTATAGTTCCAGAATGTTTTGTCCGATAAGTTCACGATGTCTTTCACATAATCATATACCCGCATCTGAAAAAATCCTCCAATTTTTGAGTCCGGAAGCGACACAGCTCCTCAGGAACTGGCTTTATTTTCTCATAACAATTAAATACTCATGAGACTTCGCGGTAATCTTTCTTTCTTCGACTTGGCTTGCGAAGCATGCGCCAATAGCGGAAGCCCACTTCACAATCACAATATCGTGTATATAGAAACCTGCTTTGCGCCCTTGGTTAAGTAAATCAACGTGATATGCGTAGTACCAGCCACCTTTGCGAAAATCATTGATGTTGAATATACAGTAGTGATTGGTCTTGAGTGTGCGGTGACATTCACGTAATATCTTGAAGATTCCATCAAGAAACTGCTCATAGCTTTTACCATAGCCCAGTTGCTCAGGTTCTTCGCCATAGAACTCAATATCCCAATATGGTGGTGATGTGTATATCATATCTATACTATTGTCTTTTTCCTCCAGCTTTTCCGAGCTTTGCTCACGTAGCGTTATCGTGGCGCTTGATGGCTGAAATAGGAGCCCTTGTGCGTCGTTTCCAAGAATCGTGTCTTTTACTTTTCTGTTGAACTCCATGAACTCTTTGCTGACATCGTATCCAATGTAGTTGCGCTCAAGACCATGCGTAACTTGCATGCGGGAGTTATGACCAGCACAAGGGTCGAGCACAGTCTCTCCTTTTTCTGAATAGAACTGCACTATCCATTTAGCAAGACCCGGTGGGAACGTACTTAACCCTCCAGATTTACCTCGTACATTTTGTGACGACATACCAAATGTTTTCGATAGTTCTTCTTTTGATAAGCCCTTTTTGCCGGTACCGTCCCATGAAAGGTGAGTCTCACCATAATTCATTTTCTCGTGTTTCTTTTTCGCTACCGCTTGTTGCTTGCGACCATCATACTCTATGACATGCTTGCCCCACGAATAGTCAGGTTCAATGACTGATATTGGGACAGCACCATACTTCTCTATTACTGCTTGTCGTATCTCACGACTTCTTGCAAGGTCATTCGTGTTTTTTGCCATTGCAATCCTCTAGCTGTTGTGCCAGTTGGTTAATTCTATCTTTCATGCAATCAAACTCTCGCGCAACACTTTTCAGAGCGCACATTTCTCCAAAAATACACCCTAAAACAAACATTACAACTCCCACTATTACAGTCATCAAGTTCTCCTCTCTTATAAGATTCTCCACAAAAACCATGCTATCTTACCATAGACAACAAGTACAAGCATTGGTAAGACCATAAGAAATAGGACAAAGATTATCTTACACACCACCTCAATAAAGTCTTTCATGCTTTAAACTCCTTTTGTCTGACACCCCTCGCAATCGTCTCCATCAATAAAACTTTCTATATGACGACATTGGCTTGCGAACCTTGCCCTTGTCATTATCAGTACACAAAACCCCTATGGCTGTATCAGCCTCTTTGAGTTTCTGTTCAAGTTCAGCGATGCGGTCTTTATACCGTTTCCTCGCATCATCTAATATCAAAGTTAGGATGTTGAGACGTTCCTTGAGTTCAACTATCTGTTTTGCCATATTCTTCCTGTTTGATTTATCAGTCATTACTTTTCTCATACCCGTCCTCATACATTACACAATCTTTATCACACCCCTTGCACCCAACAATGTATTCATAGCCATAAGCACCAACACATTGTTTAATATCTTTATTCCAGTTCACACATCTCTTGGGTTTCATCACTCCCCACCTCCGTATTCTTTAATAATTTCAGTGGCAATTTCATGGCATCGCTGACACCCCTCGCAATCGTCTCCATCAATAAAACTTTCTATATGACGACATTGGCTTGTGAACCTTGCCTGTGAGTGCTTTGACCCCGAAATCAAGATTCCTCCTTGCTCGCTTAAGGGGATAGAGTCCTTCCTTGTATTCTCGTATATCTTTCTCCCACCCATCACATACAGCAATAAGAATATTCC
>Ga0307928_10003763_pt1 | contig 11587 bp, 18 predicted proteins | sample AceLakmetagen232_FD_201815 | JGI IMG/M metagenome (GOLD analysis project Ga0307928, IMG submission 201815) | Saline water microbial communities from Ace Lake, Antarctica - #232 | ecosystem: Environmental > Aquatic > Non-marine Saline and Alkaline > Saline | place: Antarctica: Ace Lake...
ATAACAGAAGGTTCTGAAGTCTTCATTGCGGTTGGAGATCAGATCCATAGGAAAGAATATTCTCTGAAGGATCAGTTTGGCGAGAGTCCGTGGAGTATGTCTGATGAGAAATATAAAACGATGGAAGAAGTAGAAGCTTCTATGTAGAATAACAGGGCGGTAGGGCGGTTTTGGCAATCGCATCGGACTCATAAGCCGATCAACTAGGTTCAATGCCTAGTGCCGCTACTTTTTAAAGAAGATTTTGATTGAACCTTTTCTTCGTTTTTTAGATTTTTTCTTTTTAGGAAAACTATAATCGAATTTGTAGCCAAAGTATTCAATATCTTTTTTATATATTTCAGCGATTATATTTTTGGTTTTTTTATTGTAATATTCTTTAAATGGCTTGTGATCAGTTTTATTTTGATGTGGAAGTTTGCGTTGGTTAATTCCTATTTTGTCGCATACGACATTGAAGTCTTTTTGTAGGTTTTCGAAGTGTCCTATAAAATCTACAATGAGATTATCAGATTCATCGCAGATCCATTTGTACTGAGGTTTAAAGTGCATCTGGTTGAATAGGGAATCGTCTAGAAACCCTTTTTTGATAAATAGATTAAAATCGCCATTATATTTTTTGATGTATTTGTTTTTGTCTACAGTATCCAAACCAGCGTTTTCTCTGTTTAACCAGTAAAAAGCGGAAACTAGTCTTTCCCAAGGATTTCTAACAAAAGTAAAAATAAAGTTTGATCTATCATTCCTGTTTTTTAAGTATTTAAAGTTTGGATTACGAACGTCGTGTCCTATGATTAATCCTTTTTTGACTAATGAGTTAACGATACTTGTTCCTCCTGTTTTAGGAATGTGTATGAAAATAAATTTATGGTTTGCCATTATTTTATATTAAATAATAAATGTCGTTTTACCTTCAAAAAGTTCTTAAAAAATCTAATATAATAAAATTATGAAAATGATAATGAGAACTAATCGTACTATTTTATTCGTTTCAGGCACTTCGTTCTCATGGAATCTGTCTCTACGTATGTCCAACAATTCTTATAATTCTTTTTCTTCTTTTTGGATGGGTAGAAACACTTCTATTAAAACTTCCTCTCACAGAAAATTTCACGGTTTTTGTAGCTATTTAGGCGAAGAGGTCTCATCAAAAAATTAACTCAAAATATTATCGGATGTCACCAATGCTGTCACCTTCGTTGTGATTTTGCATTCTATTGCGTTCATAGTGATGTAACAGGTGCTAGAGGACTAGATGCGTATCAAGAAAGTTCTGATCCGATAAGAATAAAGATTCCTGAATGGTGTCCCTTAGAAGAGGTTGCTGAGTGAAATATATATTAAAATCAAATATAATTGCTATGTCTAGAAATGAACGGTTAAAATATAAAAGTTCTAATGGGAATAGATGTTCCTCAGGCTATAGTCAATCATATAGTTCAAAACATTCATCTTCTACTGCAAATCTAGAAGGTAGCAGATCGTGGGATTCTAAACAAAAATGTTCTTTTTATAGGAATTCCATATTTTGAAAAATATATTAAGAACAAATGCAGAGCCTATGTCTGTTTCTAACATTATATTTACGATGGGAGAAGTAGGGTTGCGATTACGTAAATCTTTAAACGGAGCAAATAGATCAATATTATTTTCTATAGATCGTTCGAGAAATTTTAGTGCAAATATGATATTGTCATGCAGTTTATTTCCTATGCAACAGAATAGATCATGGTCAACTCATTTAGGGAACTGTAGGAGTTGAAAAATGAAGATGATATTTAAAAATTCAGAACCGATGTCTCGGGGAGCAAGAAACTGCATATCAGAGGCAGAAAAGTTTTGTCACTATTCTATAGCGTTTAACGAAAAAGATAATGATTATTCGAGAGGGGATATGTATTCAAATATTGATAAATCTAGGTCTTGGGATAGAGGAATGTATTACAGTGAAAATGATAATTAGAACTAATGCGATGCCAATGACTGAAAGAGGTCATACAGAATATCCTTGGCATGTTCAAAGAATTCGGTGGTGTTACTCAAACTATTCATCTCATTCGTTTGGGTTAGGGAACAAATGGTCTAGTAGCATGCATGAGTTTAAATGGAGAAGTTTATCTTGGTCGGAATTATCAGCAAGAGGAGCGTATAGCGATGAGAGGATAAATGTTTATTAAATTTTCGCAAAATATAAAATTATGAAAATAATAATGAGAACAAGTGCGATAGCAATGAGTGTGGCAGGAACTACTGGTCCCTCTTATCAGATTACGCGAAGTTGGGTATCTCATTAAAATAGTGGTAGAGCTAAGGCATTTGGAGCAAACGGGCACTGGTCGCAATGGTATGAAAGATTTGATATAAACAGATCATGGGCAATGGGAAGAATACATAGCCAATGATAACATAAATATATCTAGATATATTCGCATATGTAATAATAAGGAACATATAAATTTTTATTTAGATTTCGCAAAAAAGGCATAAAATTATGAATATGATAATGAGAGCGAATGCAACACAAGTGTCTGTCTCTACTTGGAATATAGACGGAGATGGCTGGTCTTCTCCTTTTATTTGGTTCACTTCGTCTCAGAATGGACTTTATAGAAATATTAGATCGTTATCTAACTTCGGATATAGCTCTTGTTGGATGAGAATTGGCAATTATAAATCAAAAAGGTTTTTAAAATGAAGATGATAACAAGAGCAAATGCGATGCCAATGTCCCAACAATTAAATAAATATAGATCTTCCAAATATACTAAAGGTTTAAAAATGATAGACCAATGGGAATTTGCTGTTATTAACGACCGTCTCTGGTCTTGTAACAATAATGTCTGTTCATTCTCTTGGTCTGAATCAAGATCATATAGTTTAGAAAAAGAGTGACAACAAATTAAGATATAATATAACTATGAAGATGATAACAACAAGAGCAAACTCGAATCCTATGTCAACTATTGGATTAGGAAAAATATTACAATCAACACACGGATCAAATATCTTCGGTGGATGGATATGGATCTGGTCCATTTAGATCGTGTTCGAGAAACAATAGAGCAGAAAGATCAAAATCTTATGCTGAATGGTCTTTACATAGACCACCGATAGCACCAAATTGATGAAAATGATACTTAAAACAAATGCTAAGTTTATGTCAATGCATAGACCAAAAGAATTCATAGTTGGATGTGAATTCCGTTCTATGTCTTTTGGCGAACGATTTACGGCAATAAGATGGCAAAGATCGAAGAATAATAGCATGGCAGCTTGTTCACAATCATGGTCAATGTCTGCGACTTGCGGAGATCATGAAAGATTTAATATGCTTGGGATGCAGTCTCACAAACAACAAGAGACCGTTACTATTCGACATTAGGAAACTTAAACGGAACAGTTCGTAGTGCTAGTGCTCCTTATGTTTGGGAATCGCAGTACACTGACTGGGACGGGATTGTAGTAGAATGGGACGAGTTATATGAAATTAATAATTAGAGCAAACGCAGAGCCTTTGTCACTATCTTTTGATATCGGTACAGATCACATATTCAGATCATATTGGACAAACGGATATGATATGTCTCAATATGCAGATAATCTATATCTGAACATTCAATCATTAAACGCGATTCATAGACGAAAATCACGAAATAGTAGTTACAGAGAATATGCTTTTTAGGAGAAAAATGCCAAAAAGAGAAAATATAATAACGCAAGTAACAGATCATGACTCAGGAATGTACCATCACTCTATTATTCACTATGGACAATCAATGATTAATATACAACTCAAAAGCTTTCAGTAAAAGTATATCGAAATCAGTATAAAACCAAAATTCAACCACCTAACCAAAAAAACGCAAAATGAAATTTATACTCAGAACAGCAAAACCAAAATCAATGTCAACGCAAGGAATAAATATGTTCGAAACATCCTCATGCGTAACACATTCTCATGACTCAACAGAAAATGCATTTGAAGACCGATTGACGAAATCTATGGCGAATTCAATGATTAAAGTAATTACAGAACACGTTGAACAAATGGAAATAAATAGCCACTTTCCAAAAATAGAAATACCTAAAAAATACCCTTTAGTTAAAATCTCGAAAAACAAGAAACTACCATGAAAATAATCACCAGAACAGCAATACCTATGTCTCAAACAACAAGAGAACATCAATCAAGAAGAGCAAGAAACCATAGATGGAATCCGTTCTCGTATTTCAAAAATGACTCAAACCCTCACTCAGAATACAAATAGATTCATTACACACTCCTTCTCCTCACAAAGATATAAACTCCTATACATACAAAATAATAATAAGTAGCTCAAGCAATAATAACAACCTATATCGTTAGAATAGGATAACACCAAAATTTATAACCCTAACTAAAAAATGCAAAAATAATGAAAATTATCACAAGATCACATGCAATACCAAAATCCGTCAACACCGGATATTACAGAGTATCAAAACTATTTAATACCAAGACTGAACTGTCACTAAACTTCAGTACAAAATATCCCTACTCCTTTATAACAACAAATAGATGTAATGCTATGTCAAACTGCTAGGAAATGAATTATTGGTGTAGCACCAAAACCGCATTAGAACAAGGAATTACAAACCTCTTTCCTCTTTAAATTTTCGCAAAATAATCAATGAAAATAATCAACAGAACAACTGCAATACCTATGTCAAGACCCTCTGTCTTCAGCGATACAAGATCACAAAACCCCATAGGACAAACATACTCACAATGGAACTCAAGAGGGATAGGAAAACATATGTCACAAATATCATTACATACAGGGAATAGATACTACTGCTGGACAACATATATCTCTTTTAGCTCCTATAAATACATACATAATACATAACACCAAATCACCGAAGGAAATTATAGCACTGAATTATGAAAATGATAATGAAAACAAGATTCAATATGTCATACTCTCATTTCGTAGGGAATGGGGATAATATAGCAAGATGTTGGGCAGAAAATATCTCCATGTCACAAGCTAACTATATTATCAAATCTATTTGCTGGACAGAAATCAATCGGTTGTATAAACATAACTCCTTCTCATGGATAAATGGAAACTCTTATTCATTATAACACCGAAATACCTAACGATACCTTAATAATGGTCTATTCTTTTTACCTCATCCTTACTACACCATAAATAACCTCCCGTATCCTTTTCACCTCTTTGTATCAGAAAATTAACATCATTCCCTATTCATTCTAAATAACCTCTCTGTATCGAAAAATTAACATCATTCCCTATTCATCCCTACCTCATCCCTACCTCATCCCTATTCATCCCTACCTCATCCTAAATAACCTCTCTGTATCGAAAAATTAACCACCTGTCTAATTACACTTTAATTCTGAGAATATTCACATAAACTATGTCACTCATATAGAATAGCACTCAAATTTCAATAATCGAATCGATAAAGATTATTTCTTAATCGGGATTATTTATTTTTCCCGATTAAGAAGTTTAACATTCACAAAGCACTGAATTACTGATTTCATATTAATTATAGCACTGAAATGGGTTAGGTCATATTAATTATAGCACTGAAGTCACTACTCTTAATTGATTTATGTCAAATTAATTTCGGGAAGATTTAATAATCCCGATTAAGAAATAATCTTTATCCGAAATAAAAAACTTTAATAATTTTGGAATTATTGGGATTTGTGTTAGGATATATGTTATATTGGCGTATAAGTTAGTTGTTTTTTATAGGTCTCCTTAGACTTAGAGGCAGCAGGAAGAAATTCTTGTTGCTTCTTTTTTAAAATAAACATAATATTATTGAATGTTTGTGATATTATTTATGGTATACTATCTATATAATTAGCAACTATAACGAGTTCAGTGACGTTACGAGGCTGATCAAACGTAAAGTCAATAGTACTTTGATTGAACTGTAGATTATTTCGAAGGTTCATTGGGCAGCAGGGAGAGATCCTTGTTGCCTCGTTTTTTATTGAAAGGTCGAAGAGATGTGGATACATTGGTTGTTTGCTATCATTATATGTTTATTACTTGTTCATCGCGTGTGAGTCGTTTTAAGCTATCATTTGTTTAGAGTGGGGTCTGAGGGTATCTAATGGTTATTTAGTTGCTCTGTGAGGGAGTGTGGGATATTTGGAGGGTATCTATAGATAGATGGTGATAGGGTTTTCTTCTTTTCCCGATTTTATTTAAAGTTATAATGTATATGTAGGGGATTAATAATTTTGTGAAAATTTGGAATTGAGGTAGAAGAAGATGGTTAAGATATTATGTATGTTGTGGTCTGCTGTGATAACATCTGGATGGTGGGCATATGGATCTATTATAGATATCCCTATTAGTGAGTGGGATAGTGGACTTCAATTTTTGTGGGCGTTATTCTTTTTTGCTAATGCTTGGACATTGTTTTTTATAATTTATGTAACTCTTGATTTTATAAAGAAGTTATGTCAATGTTGGAAAGATTGAAACTATATTTTCACTGTGAGAAAAAGTTTTGTTGATGGTTGTTTAATTTTGCGAAAATTTAGATTAAAGGAATAGAATTATGAGTAGGAATAAGCAGGTAGACAGGTTACGTGATGGATTGAAAGGTAATGATGCTCCTGGAGTTGATGAAGATCCAGTATCGCATGCTTTAAGAGTGATCAACGAGTATAAAGAAGAGCTTTTTACTTTATCTCAAAATAGAATTGAGGACAAGAAGTTTTTTAAATCTTTGCATTATGAGATGGTTCATGCAGGATTTAATGAACAGCTTGTTATTAATCGTCCAGGTAAGACTCCAGTATCTTTAGCTACATTAGGATTTAACAGATTATATCCTAAGATTGATACTGCTGAGGATAGAGATAGACTTATAGCTATTATTGGCATGGTTATTGTTTCTATGCGTAATCAAATTTTGGATGAGAGACAGGTTTCTGATAAGGACTTGAATAATTTAACTAAAAAGCTTGAAAGTACTCGTGAAAATCATAAGAATGTGGTGGAATGGAATAATTCTGTTATAAAAGATTTGAAAGCTGTTGTTCAGTTAAGAAATGATGAGATAAACAGGTCTTGTGTTGTTATTAAAGACATGACTGAAGAGTTGAAGTATCAGGTTGCTGCTACTAAGCAGTATAAAAGAGAGTTAGATACTTTACGTCTAGATATCATTGATAGAGAGATTCTTAGAGAAGAGTTTCATAATTGACATAACTATTGATTTATAAATAGTTTATGTCAATTTTCGGGAGATTGCAAACTATGTTTCACACGGGAGAAAAAGTTTTTTTGATTATATTTTAATTTTGCGAAAATTGTTTTAAAGGGTTGAAAAAATGAGTATTTATACAGACAAAAACTATGATGATTCTTGTGAAGGTTCTCGTGATAAGCGGAAGCGACTGGCTTCTCCTGATGAACATATCATGAATAAGGATGAGGGTAAGGTGATGCGTCGTTTACAGAATGATACTGGATTAACAGAGAAAGAGATACGTTTGGTCAAGAAATATCGTATTATGTTATCTGCTGCTCAGGTTGCTGGTACGAAATGTAAACGTGGTAGAGTTGAGAAGGTTAGAGACGAAGTTATGAAGTCTATTTGTTCTGAGTTAAAGTTGCCTAAAGGACATCCTGACGTAGAGAAGGCTTATCGTAAGGAGTGGAAGCGTCGAGCGGCCTGGCCTTGTGTTTGGGGTAACATTTATAGTAGAAATACGCCGTACAGGAATCAGGGAGAGAAATTAACATAACTATCGATTTATAAATAGTTTATGTTAATTTTTGAAGAAGTTCAAACTATATTTCACACGGGAGAAAAAGTTTTTTTGATTATATTTTAATTTGCGAAAATTTAGATTAAAGGAATAGAATTATGAGTAGGAATAAGCAGTTAGACAGGTTACGTGAGGGATTGATCATTCGTGGTGAGACGTTTACTGTGAAGGAATGAAGAGTTGAGGTATCAGTTTGCTACTAAGCAGTATAAAAGAGAGTTAGATGTTTTACGTCTAGATATCATTGATAGAGATTCTTAGAGAAGAGTTTCATAATTGATATAACTATTGATTCTATATAGTTTATGTTAATTTTAGGGAGATTTCAAACTATGTTTTACACGGGAGAAAAAGTTTGTAGATGGTTGTTTCCCCGATTATTTTAAAAGTTGTAATATAGATGAAGAGAAGTGGATTTTGAGTTAAAACTAAACACAGGTGTTTAATTTAAACTTAGAATGGTCATATTCCTTTAAAAAAAATATTATTTTGCGAAAATTTATTTAAGGTTTAGAGAAATGGACATAAATGATATATTTGGTATTATACCTGGTGAAGATTTGTTTACTGACTTATGGCCTAGTTCTTTTAAGTTTGTAAACTTTGAATATGATATCTCTGCTGCTGACAGGTTAAACACTAGACGTTTGATCTTAGCTGATTTACAGATAGCATATGGTTTCTTAATAATGGGATATAAACCGCCAATAGATGCTTTTGAGGGTATTACTAAATGTATAATAGCTTTAACATTGATAGCTAATATAGAATATAAGGAAGAAAATGATGTATAGATAGTTTTTCTTTTTTGCGATCTGTTTAAAAATTAACATAACTCTTGATTCTATATATAGTTTATGTTAATTTTAGGAAGATTTCAAACTATGTTTCACACGGGGGGAAAAAGTTTTAAGTAGGTTTGGATAAGAAGTTGTGATATGGATGAAGAGAAGTTGATTTTAAATTTAAACTAAACATACCTGTTTAATTTAAATTAGAAAAGGGTAAAATCCTTTAAAAAAATTATATTTGCGAAAATTTATTTAAGAGGTAGAAAAAGATGAAGAATGTAATGATATTTTTGTGGGGCATGCTGATAGCCTCAGGTTGGTGGGGAATTGGTCTTATGAGCTATAATGGTATGGAGAAGTCTGAAGGATTTGCTCCTTTAGCTGTTTTACTGTTTGCTCTTAATTTTGCAACTTTTTTTTATATCTTTGTTAAAGTGGGACTATGTATGACAAAATTTTGGGATGATTAAGAGGGTGAGACGAATCACCGCTTCATTTAAGTAATCACCCGATTTTTAAAAAAGTTATAATAGAGATGAAGGGCATCAAAATGTTGATGTCATTAAAAGGTAGTCCTAACTAAAATCTAAGGAGATTAAAAATCATGGCTACAAAAGTATTGAAAGACAGTGAAGTTCGAGCAGAGTCGTTTAAGCCGGTATCCGAGCGTCGAAATATTGTCGTTGGTCGTAAGATCAATGGCGAGGTTCAGATGCGTAAGCCTCGTCGCTACGCATTGAAGCCGAATGAACTTAAGGAACTTCGCAAGGTTGCTGGTGGCGATTTTCCGAATCCGTTCCGGAATGGTGGTGTCTATCATGGAGCAGTCCAAGCTCTGATAAATCTTGGTCTTGACAAAGCTCACACTTTCTCTGACGTTAAAGCAGAGATGCAGAAGATCATGAGCAAGATCGAACGTCAGGATACGGATGCATGGTCGCTCTTCGCTAATCGTCCTCCGAAAAAGGATGCAAAGAATCCGAAAGATCTGAATGGTCGTATTCAGCAGACTTTCACGGTACTACAGCGTCTTGGTGGGAATCACAAGTATGGTCAGAAGTTGGCTCAGTTGAAGTCCTGCATCGATGTTCTCAAGGGAAAAGACGATCAGCCGCTGTACATGTTGCATACTGGTTTCTCGGAAGCTCGTACCGTCAAGCCTGCAAATGATCTTAAGGGTCATCGTCGTAAGGTCGCTAAGCCGAAGAAAGCTAAGAAAGTTGCTAAGAAGAATGCCAAGCCTGAGACTGTAGAGGCGTAAGTCTAGCATTTTTAAGGAGAAGAGAGGATATCGGTGCGAATTCCGCTTCATTAGAAGCTAATTCCCGATATCTTTCTCTTTTCATAATAGGTTTGGAAGGAAATTTTTATGGCTTTACATAGTTTGAATGACATTGAGAGTACTAAGGTATTGCGTCTTAGTACTGGATTTGATTTTCTGGACAAAGGCTTTGGATCTACGATGCATGGTAATATCGAGTCATTTGGTATGCCTTGTGGTAGGATAGTATTTGCAAGTGGTGAGCCTGGCGTTGGTAAGACTCGATTTGGCATTGCTGTCATTAAGAATATTAATCGTCGTGGAGGCAAAGTTTTAGTTTTTCAGGGTGAGGTTCCTCCTCAAGAGTTTAAGCAGTGGACAGGTGAAGTTAAGTATCCTCATAAATTTTTTGTTAGTGATGATACAAAGATTGATCAGATCATAAAATACATTAGGCAAGAGGTTCCTGCATTTGTAGTCATTGATTCTGCTAACATGATTGATGATTATGAGAAACGATCTGAGATTAGGAAGATTTTGGATGATTTGAAGGCTGTTGTATCGGATACTGGTTGTGTTTGTTTTATGATTGGTCATTTAACTAAGGATGGCAAGATGAAGGGTAACGCTGATGTAGCTCATCTTGTGGATGTCGAATGTAGTATAATTAAGGTACATACTGGGAACATGAGGAGTTTTGACAGTTTAACTCTTTCTGATTCTACGAAGGAGCAGGCATTAAATCAGGCTCATTACAAACAGGCTATGCAGAGAGTTTGTGAGTTTATTCCTGGAATGTTTCGATATAACATTGGTAAGAATCGTTATGGTAAGAGTGGTGGTTGGGCGTTGTTTCATCATACTGCTGTTGGCATAGAGTATTTGGATGCTCCTGGTGGAATTAGTCCAGTAATGACTCATTTGATTATGAAGCATAAAGAGGGATATGTTGAAGAGGGTCAAAAGCTTGGTTTTTGGAGTTGGTTGAAAAGATGACTTTACATTATAGATATTCTGGAGTTAAGGAATACGGTACTCATGAGATAATTGCTGACAATTTCCTTAGTGACAATCATGCGTTTATTTTTGCTGCGAAGTCTGCTGACAAATTAAGATGTCAAAGTAATCCGAAGCATTACATTCGTTTAGAGATTGAGGATTATAGCGGTCAGCCTATTGATAAGTATGTTGATCATGTTTGGTTAAAGTGTGGCACTTAAAAAATCCGTTCTGAAAGAGGTTTCCCGATTAATTTTAAAGTTGTAATAGAGATGAAGGTCAAACATAGAATATTTAGAGGAGTCTTAAAATGATTGATTGGACAAAACCACAAACTGAAGAATTTATTGAAAAACATCAAGATTTAGTTAATTGGTTTGACATTTCAATATATCAAGAGTTAACTGAAGAATTTATTGAGAAACATTCTAATGAAATTAATTGGGATTACATTTCAATATATCAAAAGTTAACTGAAGAATTTATTGAGAAACATTCTAATAAAGTTGATTGGAATCTAATTTCACAATATCAAAAGTTAACTGAAAAAGTTATTGAGAAATATTCTAAAGAAATTTCTTGGTTTAACATTTCAGAATATCAAAAGTTAACTAAAAAATTTATTGAGAAACATTCTAATAAAGTTGATTGGAATCTAATTTCAGAATATCAAAAGTTAACTAAAAAATTCATTGAGAAACATTCTAATAAAGTTGATTGGTTTAA
>Ga0307928_10003764_pt1 | contig 11586 bp, 13 predicted proteins | sample AceLakmetagen232_FD_201815 | JGI IMG/M metagenome (GOLD analysis project Ga0307928, IMG submission 201815) | Saline water microbial communities from Ace Lake, Antarctica - #232 | ecosystem: Environmental > Aquatic > Non-marine Saline and Alkaline > Saline | place: Antarctica: Ace Lake...
TGATTGATAAAATAGATTTAACAGCACCAACTGATCCTATTCTGTTAGCAGTATTCTCAGGCAAAATTACAGAACATGAAGGGGATGAGTTATTCTGTATAGTACAGCAAGCAAGAATGTCTTCTGCTACTGCATTAAAACTATTCTTCATTACCAGAAGCATTGATAAAGTATGTTACTATGGTGGAATCTTATCAGCAGGTATTACGGTTACATCACTTCTAAATGATGCTATACGTGACAATAATGGTAACAATATATCATTAATAAATGACATAAATAGCTTCAAAATAGCATTTTACGTTGAGAAAGAAAATGCAACGATACCCATATATATATTATCACCTGAAGATATTAGCAGCATGGCAAGTACTATTACTGATAGAATTATGCAGTTATCAGATAATCTTAAAAGCGATAGCAGAATATCAAGAGAATGGTTGTTGCAAGTTTGCACGAATTCTATTGTTGAGAAAGTTGCTAATAAGTTTCATGCTGTAAAAGATAAAGATAGTATTGAGATTAAAATAAAGGATAATGAATAATGAAATTAACACTAAACAGGCAAAGGAGTAATTATGCCAGCTTACAAACCAAGTACTAAGAATACCTGCAGCGGACTATTCGCTAACAAAGAAAATGAATCTGGATTCCAGTATTTCTGTGAAAAGAGTGGAGAAGAGACAATAATGATTTTTGCTGCTGAAATCATACAGTTACCTGGGACAATGAAAGTATTAAATGAAAATCTATTAAACTGGGTTAAAGCCGGTAATGTAATGCCAACTGTTACTTCACGTGAAAATATCACATTAATGCAAGAACTTGACATTGATCAAAGTAAGCTTGTAGGCGTTTCTATAAGCTCAGAACTCAAAGAAATCAGTAGAGGTAAGTTTATAAGAAAAATTAAATCTACGCAGCATAAGCGTGATCTCTACATTCTTGATGAGCATTGTCAGCTACTACAGAAAGCAATAGTAGATAATAATGATCTTGAATTATTCGCAACTAAAGGTAAAAGAGCAGGTTTCTATTTAATAGGCAGCAATGAAAGAATCTATGCTTATATTCAAGAGTATATGAAAGAACAAACTGAATTACCACTTGATGATATGGTAAAAGCAGAAAGCGAAGAATAATGAAAAAGGTAATATTATTATTGATGTTAATCGCTATGACATCATTAAGTGGATTCGATTCTACTACTATGAACGATACAGTTAACCATGAACACGAAGAGATTGATCCTGGGTTTATTGGTAATCCATATATGGCAGTTGATGATAACCCTCATTTCGATAATTATGCTTACCATTGTGGTGAATATGAAGTAGTGTATAATATAAAAAGCGAAATACTCACTATTAACGGCGTACCATATATTGATATTGATAAAGGGTATTATCATAATTATGAGATATATTTTGAAATAATAGTATCTACTCCTGGAGTAATTTATGGTAATTCTTATTTTGATTATGAGGACTATAACTACGGAAATACAATTAGATCAAGTTATTTTGAAGTTGTTATGATAGATAGTTTATTTGATCAATTAATTTATAAGAGAATAGAATATGAAGCCGAAAAATTATTAACTAGTAATTACGAAGGGCGTGATACTTTTGAAATAAAATCTATATCTATAGTAAACAGAAATGAAACAATGATACCAATTTACAGGGAGAATAAATGACAAAGATATTAGTGCCGTTTAAATTTGATGCAGATTTTAAGCTTAAGCTTGATATGATTGCTTATGATAATAAAATTACAAAAGAAGGTCCGGGATCTGTTGTAGGTTTAGTGCGTGAAGCTCTGATTAAAACATATCCAGCACTTAGCGAAAGTATTGTAATAGTCAATGATCGAGTTTGTAAAGAAACGAAAAAGAAATTTAAAGAGAAAGTAGGTGCTTTTTAATGAGACAATTAAAAGAATTAGCTAACAGAATTGTAGAAACTTACGCAGCAGCCAGATCTATTGCAGTTAATTACACTGAACTTGAAAAGATGAAAGCGAAGTTTGACAAATCTAATAAAACAGCTAATAAGAAATAACTTAATCAGTAAAGCCTGGGGAGCAACGCAACCTGGGCTTTACTTTCCTTAATCGAAATCTTATATTACATTTCTTTACTATTAACTCTCAAATATCAATTCTAAGAGCATATAATACTGAAAACGACTACAAACACATATAATCAATTTAAACTCTCTCACGTGCACTTTTGATGCTATGAAGCTGAATATCAAAGCAATGAATCAGATACAATCTCAATATTACACGTTGCAAAACACTATAAAATACTCTCAAAAGCATCATATAACGCATTTACATAATACTTATATAATTTCTATATAACTACATAGTAACTGTATATAACTATCAGTAATCATAACGATATAGCTCTACAGGGTCTGTATAAAGTCTCAATTCATTCATTTTATATTGTAATGAGATAACTTGTACATATCTATGATGTTGAGCTATGTATTGAGAAGAGCTAAATTATTATGATGTAAGAAGATGAGTAAAAGAGAAAGAAAGTACTTGACAAAATAAAACCTCTTTTCTTTAATTTATTCATGAAAAGCAAAAGACAAGATTGGAAGCCTGAAACGCTGAATATCAGGGCATCTGTAACATTTAGCAAGAAAAAATATGTTGAATATTTTCGAATAATGCTGAATTTACTTCACCCTTCGTCAATGTGTTTCAAAATAGATACAGAACCAATAGACATAAATTGTCTTTCATTGTTGTTTAATAGGTGCGAAGCAACAACAAAATCATTCATAAATGAAGCTATTAAATTAGAATATATAGCTCAGGTTTTAAAAGGTAAGAAATATATATATTTTGCAAACCCTTATGTGTTCAGGTTTAGAGGCAAAAGAATGAATAGAGCAGTTGAATTACTTTTCGATAAAAAGGAGTTAATTAATGAAAAGCCAAGAAATCGAAACAAGAGAAAATTGTACTGAGTGTGGAAAAGAGTTTTTGATGTCACACGTTTGTAACGAATGTAGGCAGAAGAGAAATTTATTAACAGAACATAACCTATTACAAGTAAATGGTATGATGAAGCTAATATCAATAAAAGATATTAAAGATGGTGATGTAATAGTTTTAGAATGTAATAGTGAGTTAGCCAATATTGAGCAATCAGAGCTATTCTATGAAGCTGCTAAAGTAATACCTAAAAAAATACTCGAAGTAACACAAAAGAAAATAGTATTTATAATATTAGAAAAAGGAATGAAGATAGAACATATTCCAGAAGCTAAACTCAATGGTATAGGGTTATCTAAGGTTAAAAAGAATGATGGTAAAGGTGCTGACATATGGTAATACGAGTAAAAGAAATTGCAGAAAAAACAGTAGAACTTGAAAAGAAAATAGTAGTTTTACGTAGATATTTGTTTTTTGGTAAAAAACTAATTACATCAAAAAAGAAAAAGGTACTAAAAAAGCTAAATGCCATTTTGCTGCAATTAGAAGAATTATGTGAAATATGTAAAAAAGAAGGAGAATAATATGAGATTAGTAATAAGTGGAAACTACGAAGAATTTGATAAAGCAATAAATGAGAATAAAAATATTGGAGTTTTGCTTAAATCAAAAGAAAATAGAAAAGTTACTTATATAATTAGACATAAAACCTGTGAATTTGATGGAAGAGTTATACCAATGATAATCAATGATAGATTGATTTTAGGTGTTGGGATAGACCTTGAATATGCTAAGAAAAATATTGAAATGATACATAGCCATTATTTCAGTATATTTGGAAATGAAGATATACTTACAAAGAAATTGGATGAATCATTACGCATAATACATACTGAAATTAAGCAATCTAAAAATGAGCATGAAGCAATAATGCCAATTACTTATGAAATGATTGAAGATGTAATTGATAATATCAAGAAATACAATTTATGCGAAATAACTGAAATAGGCTTATTGCGTGATGGATTCTTTCTGAGAATTTACAGTAAAGATATAAGTGATTATAAAACGATTGATATTCTCATGGATGATAACTATTCAGTATTATTTGAAAAAAGAATAAATTTCATATATGGCAGAGAATGGATGTCATATTCTAACCTGTTTTTCTGCTCTAAATTCAAGATTAGACTACTTACACTAAATGAGTTCAAAAGACGTGAATTTGATAAGCAAATGGACGCTGAAACAGGTAATACGATACCAGTTAACTTCAATGCTAAATATATACTCACAAGAAAAGCAGTTATAATAGCTGGGTTTGAAAGAACAAATGAAAAATCATTAGTATATAAAAAAGGTAATACACGAATAACTTTTGATGAAAATTGCATAACAGCAACAATAAAAGTTAATGGCATATCTTACAAGTCAATAAAATTATCAGATGAACAATTAACCGGATTCCTTGAAACTGGAATAATAACGGAGATATCGAATGAAAAAGAAGATTAAAGTATATAACCAGGATAATCTGCCAACAGTCAAATTTGTAAAGCTTGAAGATTTTCAAGGTGATCTGAAAAAGATAAATGAGAAATCACTTAAAAAGCTAAAACAATCAATTCTGGAGCATGGTGTATTTGTGCCTAAATTTGTATGGAAGAATAAGAAAGGTCAATATCTAACTATTGATGGTCACCAAACTAAAAAAGCATTGATAGACCTTGAAAAAGATGGATATGAAATACCGGAAATACCAATTGTGCAAATACATGCTGAAAACAAAACTGATGCTGCTAAAAAGATATTACAACTAAATTCTAATTATGGTAAATTTAATGCAGATACAGATTTCTTTGAAAGATTAAATGTGCCTGTAGAATATCTTAAGAATGTAGAAATAGAAGAACTTGATATAAAAATAGAAGTACTTAATTCCGCAAGAGATGATGAAGATGATTTTAAACCAACTGCAAAAGAGAAATGCGTACTCAAAGAAGGTGATATTATTGAAATTGGTGATCATCGTGTAATGTGTGGTAATGCTAATTCTACAAAAGATATAGATAAACTATTTGGAAGAGATAAAAACATCGGTTTCTTGAAACCGTCAGCAACTAATGTCGCACGTATGGCAATACTCGATCCTCCATATGATATTGAGGAATATGATTGGGTAAATACTATTCCGGATTACATTGAAAATGCTTATTGTTTCATAATTTGTGATGATCAGCAAGTTCAAACAATACTTAAACAAACAGAATTGCATTTACAGAGATTCTTTATACTCGATCATACATTTAGCTCACCAAAAGGCAATGATGTCTATGTAAGACACTTATTGATGATGAGACTTGCTTGTGGTAAACCAATTCCATTTAAAAACTTGAAAGATGGATTTCAGACAATTATCAAAATGAATTATCGAGGATTTCTAAAGCGAGAAGAGCAAATATTACATCCACACCAGAAGCCAGTTTCATTGTACAATAAGTTCATTCAGCATTTTAGTGATGAAGGTCATGTTGTAGCAGATATGTTTCTCGGTTCAGGAACATTGCTGATATCATGTGAGAGAATGAATCGTAAAGCCATAGGCATGGAATTAGACCCATTATGCTTACAAAATATAGTAAGTCGCATCTGTAAAGAGAGAGCAAATTCATCAATTACGCTTAATGGAACTGAAATAGACTGGAATATATACCGTAAAAACCTTAATGCACTGACATTTGACGGTAAAAATTAGTTTGCATATATATAACCCGTATTGTTAAACGGTAAAAATACAGGCATAAAAATTTATCATTTAACGATACGGGATATTAGTTAGTTAATATAATATTAATATAATATAAGAAGTTCAAGAAAGAAAAGAAGTAAAAGAAAAGAAAGAAGTTCTTTTTTTTTCGAAGGAGAAGTTCATGAGTAAAGCTATTGATGTGTCGTGGAACTGGGAAGAGTTATTTGTTACTTATTGCACCAGGGATATTTCATTTAAAAATTTGTCTGATGAGTACAGATTAAGACATAACAATGAAGGTCCTGCAACTGGTACAATATTCAATAAATCAAAAGCTGAGGATTGGGTTGCACGTAAAAAGAAGTGGATTGCAGAAAAACAAGATTCACGATTACAGGAAATAAAGAAATTTGAGATTGCTGAATTTCGTAAAAGTGTAACTGTGATTAATGAGATAATTGTTAAAATGAGTAATGACGTGCTTAATAAGCTCAATATTCCAAAATCAATAGTAAAGGTCGATGGGATAGAAGAACCTCTTGTAATAAGCAGATATGATACTTCATTTAATGATCTGGATAGAGCTATTAGGCTAAAGAAACTTATGCTTGATAGTTCAGATCCAATTAAGAGTTTAACATTAACTCTCAATTATCCAGTGATTAATATGAGTGATGATGATAAACGTGATTATGAAGAATTTGTAAAAAAGGATTTTGCTGAAAAAGCAATTGATGTAGAATTTGAATTAGTTGATCCAGATGATGAAGAGTTACCGGAAGAAGATTAATCATGGTAACTGAAAACACTAAAATTTATAATAAGAATATTAACAAGTCACTTGCTCAAAAGTTTTTACTTGAAAAAGCACAAAAGGTTAAATACTCAAAATCAACATGGGAATATCTTAAAAAAGATGATCCTCATTTTTTCAAAGAAGAAAGAAAGCATTTAAAGCTAATAGCAACATTATTTGATATGATTGATTGCAGAGAAATATGGAATCTAAGTTTTTCGCTTCCACGTAGATATGGTAAATCTTATACCACCAGTAAGGCTATTGCTATTGCTATTGGAAGAAGACCTCAAGGTTCTATTATGAGAAATGCTTATGGTGCATCTAAAGCAGAAGATTATAGCAGAGATACTCAGGCATTTATTAAAACTGATTTTTTTAGGAAGATATTTCCATCAATAAAACTTGGTAAATTAACAGCTATGCACAAATGGAGTTTAGTGACAAGCCTTGAACACGCTTATACGTGTGCTGGTGTTGATGGTTCTCTTACCGGTTCAGGATGTAGTAATTTATTAGTTGGTGATGATTTGATCAGGAATATGTCAGAAGCTATGAGTGCTGCTTCGATGGAAAGACTTGATAAATTCAAGTCAGCAGTACATGAATCATCAATGGAAGATGGTTGTGCTCACTTGGAAATTGGTACACGATGGACACGTAATGACCCACAGGGTGAAATAGAGCAAAATGAGAAATATATAAAATTCGATATGCTGAAAGGTGATAAATTAACAGATGAAGGAATTGATGAGTTTGTAAAACGTATTCGTGATGCAATAGCACTTGGTAACTTTGATCCTGAGTTCGATTGGATACTCGTAAACATTCCGGCTCTTGATCTGGAGGGTAAATCTACATGTGAGGGAATTAGAAGCACTAAATGGCTTAAAAAGAGGAAAGATACTCTATTTAGAAGGGGGCATGACTATATTTGGGATAGTATGTATCAGGGAGCTCCATTTGAAGCTAAAGGACTGTTATATCCAGCAGAAAGTCTTAATTACTTTAGCCTTGATGATCATGAATATCTTTATGGCAAAACAATGATATACATTGATTATGCAGGTAAAGGTAAAGATTATCATTTTGCAGGAGTTAGTAAGAAAGTTGGTGGTAGAGTTTATATGACTGATGTACTTATGACAAAAAAATCTTCAAAGTTTCATTTTCCAAAAACAGTACAATTGATATTAAAACATCATCCAGATGTAGTTATTTTTGAAACGAATCATGGTGGAGATGAATACAAAAATAGAATTATTGATGAACTTGCCAGGCATGGATATAGAATACCATTAGTAATTGCTAAGTTTAACACCATGAATAAAGAAATAAGAATAAATTTATATTCTGATCTTGTAATTGATAACTTCTATTTTCTTACTGAAGTTGATTATCCAAGAGATTCAGATTATGCACTTTTTATAAATCACTTGACAAATTTCAAAAAAGAAGGTGGAAACCTAAATGATGATCCTGAGGATGCAATTTCTGGGTTATCTGAATATGTACAAAAAGGCGGTTCAAGCAGAGTTGATGTTGATTCCGTTTAAAAGGAGAATAAATGAAAGATTTGAATTTCAATGATATTAGAAATGATGCTCCGGTAGAAAAGAGAAAGACAGTTAGTGGTCAAGGTGGGCGATTAACACCAGAATCAATAGAATATGGAAATGCGAATATTTATGCTTTTGACTTACAAAAACAAGACTTTTTGCCAATATTGCAAACAGATGGGCATGTCTCTGATGATGTAAGTAAATTGGAAGAATTTGGAGTATTACCACAACCTGCATCATTTAGGCTAATGTCAGATTTATCATGGATGGATTCTACACAAAGAGCATCTATTAAGGCAACACGATTAATGGTTTCAGGTTTAGGATTCAGATTTAATAATGAAGAAAAGTATAATAAACAGTTAAAAGAAGCTATTAAAAAGCCTTCTGATAACGTGTTTGAGACTTTTCATAAGATTATAAAAGACTTTACGTCTGACTATACAGAGTTTTATAATGGGTTTATTGCATTTAGAAAAAAGATTGGTGAAGAAGGATATTCTTTTAGTAGATTAAATGCAAGAGATATGTTCCCAGTTCCGCGTAAAAAAAGCGGAGAGATGGTTGGAGGCTATCCTAAAAGATGGGCTCAGATAACTCCAAATTCAACTAAGCCTAAGTTTTACACACCATATACAGGACAAGAAAATATTGTAGCAGGAAAGAATTATGTTGCTCATTTATGGACTGGAAACAGCAAAAGTTCATTCATGGGATTGCCAGATTATTATCCTGCTTTAACTGCTATGATTGAGAATATACTTATTCGCAGATACGGGCTAAAGTATTTCAGGAATGATACAAGACCTAACTTTGCTATTATCATGACAGGAGGCAAACTCAATCCAGACCAGAAATCAATGATCGCTAAACAACTTGAACAGCATCAGGGAGTTGACAATAAACATAAAACACTGATAATATCTATTGAAGATAGTTCTGGTAAAATAGAATTAAGAGAATTATCACAAAAGATTGACGGTGATTTTCTGAAAGAGAGAGATGCCAATAGAGATGAAATAGCTCGTACATGGCTAATACCACCCAAATTGATTGGTATATCTGCACCAGGGTCTCTTGGTTCAGGTAGTGAAAGTATAGGCTCTTTAAAGGTGTTTGTGGAGCTTGTAGTAAAGCCAATGGCTATTGATATACAAGATTTCTTTAATATACTACTTAGCACTTTATACAATCAAAAAGACGTTGATATGGTATTGAATACAATGGATTTAACAAGTGCCAAAGATGATGCAGTTATTTATTCATTACTATCAAAGATAATTGCAGAAGATGGTGTTGCTGCTATTACTCCTGCTGAAATAAGAAAGCTAAAGAAGTTTGATGAAAAGCAAAATGGGAAACCAGCAGTGCAAGGTAGTATTTCTTCTAATTCAAAAGGCGACGCAAGAACAAATGGGAACACAGATGAAAGCGGAAATAAGACAGGTATGCCTACTACGGAAGGTGAAGATGGAGAAGATTAAAAAAAATAACTTGACAAAACAAAGAAATTAAGGAGTAAACCTTATTCAGTTGTTTATAGGAGTTTTAATGTTTTTAAAAGAATATAGTTTTAAAGAAAAAGCCAATGCTTGCTTTTGGTTATGTGCCTTTACGATCTACAACGTAAACTGGAGATTTAAATGGTAAAAATGAAAAAGTATGTAGAGCTTCATATTTCTGCAAATGCTCTTGTGCCAAAAGGTGCAGTTGGTGTTCAATCTGTATTTAAAGCAGATGGCAATTTCGTTAAAAATGTTCCTATCATGAAATTTGATGATGAGAAAATGGAAATGTACACTATTCTTTATATGCTTAATGATGAAGACAACCAGGGATATATTTGTGATGATCCTGCTGTTTTAGCAAAGGCAAGAGATGAATTTGTGCAGAATGGCGGAATGAAGAAAGTGAAATTGCTTCATGATGGAATTGACCTTAATGGAAAAGCATTAACTTGTGAATTATGGACAGTTAAGCAGGAAGTAAAGAAAGCCGGAGAAGAACTTGATAATGAGATTCTTAAAGAAGATACAGTATTGAGAGATCCAGTATTTCCAGATGAAAAGTACATTGGGGCTTTAGCTGTTTGCACTAAATTTAGTGATGAAGGATTATGGAACAAAGTTAAATTAGAAAAGTGGGAAACATCAATTGAGGGTACAGCTAAATTTGTTGAGTTTGAAAATGAAGAAGTAGAAACCACTGAAAAGCAGGTAGGCTTTTTTAAAAAAATAGCAAATTCAATACTTGGTGAAAATTATGTTAATCTCAGCAAAGCAGTTCAAGAAAAATTATCGAAAGATTTTTTACAAATGCTTGAAAATGACAAAAATGATTTATGGAAGTATGTTGATTTATTATGGTATGCTCTATGGGATATACAATATTCAGCCAAAAATGAAAATGTAGAAGATCCTGCGATACTTGTTAAAGAAAGTATTGCTCAATTCCAAAAGCAAATATTGGAAAATACTGATATATTTAAGAAACCAGAGACCGTTAAAAAAGGAGACGATGATATGACTAAAGAAGAACTTGTAGTATTCTTAAAGTCCGATGAAGGGAAAGGTGTACTAAAAGAAGTTTTAGGGGAAGAAGTCATTAACAAGGCTGATTCTGAAACTCAAATACAAACTGTTGTAGCGAAAATGGTAGAAGATGGAAAAATCACTGCCAATGTAAATGAAGATGTTTTAGCTAAAATTAATAAAACATCTGAAGACCTGGAGGCAATGTCACCAAAAGTTGATGAAATGCTTAAAACATTAAATGATGATGACGAAGCTATTGCCGATTCTAAGTTAAATAAGCATGCAAATAGAAAACCACTTTCTATTGAATCTTCAATTTAAAAGGAGTAACAAATGAAAAGTAATTTAAAGTTTGATACTGAAACTATTCTTAAAGCCTTATCAGTGGGGTTAGAAGCCACTTACAGTAAGGATAAAACAGAACCTGTAGCAAAAGACTATATTAATCCTACAGCAGCTACGTTGCTCGATATAGCCGGTTATCCGGTAACGTATCAGGATGGTACTCTTGTAGAAAAGACTGCTTTTGCAAATTATACACGTAATAACCTTATAACTGGAATAAGAGCACGTGACGTGCTGAAACTTGTATTTGATCAAAGTGAAATCTTGAAACATTTTACATGGATAACCGGTGATGAGCTTACAATACCTATTGACGTTTATCGTGGATTGGTTGAACAGTTAATTTCTACTGAAAGAGCAGGTGCTCAATTAACAGCAGGCGAGGAAACGGATCTGCTTTATATCATGGGTACTGAACTTTATTGTCGTAATATGGAACGGCAATATGACATTTCTATCAAAGACCTTTATAATAACTTATATCGTCCTGGATTCGAGAAAGATATTGAGCTTATCATAAATACTGAAATTGCTAATGACTTTGCAAAAGTATTTACAAGTGGTTACACTGATACTCATGTTAAGGGTAGCTTCTACACATTGCAAACCGGTTATGAAGAAATATTGCAAGCCGCTTGTGGA
>Ga0307928_10003765_pt1 | contig 11583 bp, 18 predicted proteins | sample AceLakmetagen232_FD_201815 | JGI IMG/M metagenome (GOLD analysis project Ga0307928, IMG submission 201815) | Saline water microbial communities from Ace Lake, Antarctica - #232 | ecosystem: Environmental > Aquatic > Non-marine Saline and Alkaline > Saline | place: Antarctica: Ace Lake...
TGGGCCGATTGCATATGTGTCAAAGTCTTCAAGGTCTTCATCATATAACAGATCTGGTATGTCTGCTGATAGGTCTGTTTTGAATGTATTTAATATTTCGTTTATTGTTTTCATATCATCCGCCCTTTTTATATTTACCCATAATCAGGCTTATCTTTTTCTGAAATATTTTCTTGTCAAAATCGTTTAATATGCCTTGCATCTGGGATTCAACCTTTCGAGCGAGTGGTTCAAATACTTGTCGCGGTGCTGTCCCTTTTGTAAATAGATTTGTCGGGTAACTTGCTATAGTAACGCGGGTATTCCACCGTATACTATATGAGGCTTTACGTCTTCCGATTGTGTCCATCCATTTGCGTCCCTTGTTTTTATATCCTCTTCTCATCTGTAAAACTTGACCATCAAGAATATCATTCATTAAAATATGCTTAGATTTCCAACCAATATATCCGAGTGCTTGACTATTCATTTCAGGAATCATTTTTTCAAGATCAAGCATCCATTGAAACTGATTCTTTGTGGCTTCTATTCTTAACTGAGCCATAAAACTTGAGCTCCTGTTTTGTCGGGCGTTATACTTCTGATTGTGTGTGTCTCCGCTCTGTCTGTAAGGTACAATTCCTTATTTGTATATAGGTCAAATGTTATTATCCCTGACACTATAAATCTCGGTTTCTTATTCTTGCTGTAAACATTTCCGGCATCTTTGTTTTCCCTAATCGGGCTATCATCAAAAATACCATAAATGATTTCAGCAGAGTCAGACGGATCGAAAACCGCCTGCTCTGTGAAAGCTCCGTCCTCTCCCAATTGAGCGGAGAGGTGAAGAGCATAAATTTCATTCGCTGAAGTTGTCATTTACCCTATGACTCCGAAGTAAATGTTCCGGTTGATCTTGCTGTGTGGTCAACGTTTGCAGGAATCAAAGCATATCTCGTTTGACTTCTGATGTTCTCCGCCACAGGGTCAGGTGTGCCGAATGTGTCAAATACTACTTCAGTACCTGTAAGTCTTACGGCTCGACCGGCATCAGTGAGGGCATCAATTCCACCGAAAACTCTATAACGTTTATCAGTTGTTGAAAACATTAGAGCCTCATCTGAAGGAAAGAAGTCCGCAGCTGTTGCACCTTTGTATGCTGTGAATTGATCGTCAGGCTCATATCCAAAAAATTGTATACTTGTCAATGTTCCGGGTACGAGATATTCTCCGATAAATTTAAGACCCTGAATGCTGTTAAATTCGGGAGGATTCATATTCTGACGGATAAGAACGTTTGCGGCGTTAGCCTGCATTCTTGTCAAAACATCATCATCTGTTTGCATTGAATTTAACCAGTCAGTACCCATCAATACACTGATTCCTGCTGTTGGGCCATTCTTCGCTCTATATGCAACATACAGCGCTTTCATAGCCACATCAAAAGTTACGTCTGTATCCGTAAAGTCTGCGGTTATATCAAGAGTTGCATCTCTGTCAAAGTCTATTTCAAGACCGCCGATGTCCGCACCGTTCTGTCCGAGAGGTGAAAACTTTCCTGTTCTCATAACATCAATGGCATATTTCCATCTTGTTGACTCATGCGCAATTGTATGCTCTTCCATAATTTGCATTATTCTGCGAGCGGCACTTTCTGTAAATCCTGAACCTGTTGCACCTACTACAATCTGATCTCTCATGCTTTCTGTGATAGGTGTTTTCTCAGATGCGTGAGGGATGCTGAAAAATTCCCCTGTACCGGGAGTGTATTCCCTTACAACAGATCCGGTGTTAGGATGTCTAAATGATATTCCGTGTGGTGTATACACAAGTTTATCAAGATTAAAATTTGCCTCTGTTGACCTGTCATCAGTGGAAAAGAAAAATTTATCTATTCCACTCTTGCCGGGCATAAGGCCGTTCCTTACTTCTTTGTAAAATTCTTTCAGAGTCGAGAGAATTGTTAGATTGCTATTAGCCATTTATATCCTCCTTATGACCTTTTAATGAATAGACCGTTTGTTGCACAAGCGGCTATCATATCATTTGTTATTGTTATTGCTACACCCGAATCATTTACGATTCCCGCTTCCTGAATATCGCCGAAAACAATTATACTGTCTCGATCTTCGCTGACTGCAATCACTCTTGATGATGATACACTGTCGCCAAGATAAATGGCTACTGTCGCAAGTACACTCGAATCATATTCGTAATAATTACTTGATGACGCTGTGTACTTGAGTGGCATACCTCTGTAATATGTGTCTACGGCCATAGGAGCCTGATCTGTTTTAATATCTCCGGCTATGAGTTTTTCAGTTCCATAAGTTGTTGCCATTATTCTTCACCTCCGATTTGCTTAAAAACATTCTTGACGTTTTCTTTCATTTTCGCCTCGTCAAATTCTGCGTTTGCGTTTGCTTCTGCGGCGCCCTTTGGGTCTTGCTCTCCGGGGAGTTGTTTCGCTCCGATCTTGTCGAAAACGTTTGCGGGCTTATCTGCCCTTTTACCTTTCTGTGCGGCAAGTTCAGCCTTTGCATATTCTCCGGCATCAACTCCTGTTCCGAGTGCAGCTTTGCATTCCTCTGTAAGTTCAGTTCCTGCAACTGTAAGTATGTCTACAATTCTTGCACGTTCTGTGTTTACAATTTCTTCAGGATTTGCAATCTCTGACTCTGCCTTTACGTCCTTCGCCTTCGCTTCAAGGAGGGTGTCAACATCTGCTTGGGCTTCAGGATTCGCTTTTAGAAATTCTTTTAAATCCATCGTTACCTCCGATATATTATTTTCCGGTTTAATTTCCGGTTTGTGTTCTGATTTTTCAAGATTAAGAAGGGCTACCATTTTACCCATTTCATCATTATTCTTTTCCCAATCCTCGAGAGCTTTTTCTTCAGCCTGATACATCTTTTCTTTCACTATGTTTTCTTCTTGCTTATTTTCTAATTGCATGAAGAATAAATCCCATGATGGTTCCTCTTCAGTTGGCTCTGGAAATTCTACATCTGAGGGACTGATTATTTCCGAAATTAAATTGTTTTCTGTTAGCTGTTCCCACCCTGTCATGTAGAAATCTTCACTCATAAGTGAAAGCGCCTCATCTCTAGTTTTACCCATATCAAGAGCAAATGAATCAGCCATTATTTGATTCACACCAGAGAGCCTGTCATAAATAGTTTTAAAATCTCGGGCTCTTCCTCTGATTCCTGCGCTTGCTTCATGTATCATCATGCTTGAATTTTCAAATGCTTTTCTGTTTTCTTTGGGAACTGCCATCGCTATATATGCGGCTGAACTCGCCACCATTGCACCGAGTACAATTTCAACTTTACCCTTGTAAGATTTTATAAGATTATGAACTCTTATACCTTCAGCAACACCACCACCCACGGAATCAAGAATAATTCTTGTTTTCTCTGTGGATTTTTTAGGCAATTCTTTCTTGAGTGCTTCGGCTGTAATCTCTTCACCCACAACTCCGAGTAAATATATAGTTTTCATTCGTCTTCCTCCGTTGGTTTCTTCTCATCCGGTTCAGGTTCTGCCGGTTCTTCATCTGTATCGTCGTCTGAGTTATTTAGTTCTTCTTCCTGTTCCTGCAATATTGATCCCTGTTTTGCAGGTGACGCCTCGTTCCATTCTTTCATCTGCTGTGCCCACTCTTCAAATTGATCGTCCCATTCATTATCATATACAGCCGCCGCATCTGCAGGTGTCATAAATGCATTATCCTTTGCTATTACAAGAGCATCAGCTTCAACTTTTGGATTGATATGTCCGGGGACAGGGCCTAACCAATTACCGGCAAGAACTGCTCTCTGTGCAATTGGATTAGTAAAGAAGTCGGCTGCAGGCATTTCAATTATATTTTCCATGAATGCCCATTTAGCAATCTCGAATAATACAGGATAACAAACCTTATTAACAAAATTTGCTCTCTTCTTTTTGATGATTTTCATGAAGTCATTCAGAGTTCCTTTGTGTGCCGTAAAACTCTGACCATAAGTTGAAAGTATAATTTCACGGGGAACATCCATGCCCATACCTACCATGTCGAGATAAGCAAGTTCTAATTTATCAAAGTTATTAGCTGGTGTTTTCATGTCCATAAATTGCATTGATCCACCGGACTTGAAATTATAAAAACTACCGGGGGCACCGTTGATTAAATTTGTACTTTCATTTATTCCAGTAGAGGGAGATCCTCCGTCCTCGTTTATCACTGAGTCGGCAAGTGTATCAGCCTGTTGCCGTGTGTCTTCTCCATCGGTCTGAGAAAATCCGAGTATGGTAGCCTCAAGAACTGCACGGGCAAGCATTGCATCCCATTTTCTGTCATGGTTTTTCGCGGCGGCAATTATATTATATGCTGTAGGGTAACCCCTTAGCTGTCGAGCCATTGTTTTATTGAAGAACTGAATAGCGACCTGATCGTTATTTGCATCTCTGAAGGGGACACGCTTGCCATTTTCAGCTTGGATAAATCCCTTACGTCTGAGCATTTTGTCATGTATAATTCCGAGAGTGACATCATCCCCGGGTGCTTGAAAGTCTATTGAATCACCGCCGACCTCAATAAGATCGAAGGGAACACCATTTTCTGTTTCTGTGCGATCAAATAATAATAGTGAGTCTCCCATGATTCCCGCAGTGTCAAAAAGTATACCTTGCTTCTCATAGAAATTCATAATCAGAAATGCATAGTGTACGATCTTTTGAAATCGCATACTCCAATCTTTTGCAGTTTTTGAATCAATACCGAGATACTCGTGATCCGGCTGTGAGCGAAAACGTAGACCGGGGCCTATCGCGTAGACTCCGGTCTTAGTAATCGCTGAACTAACAGGAGGATGAGTATGAAAGAGCGTTGTGGATCTCTGACAGAGTACGTCATATTTGTATAGGAGTATTTCATTCGGATCTGTTCCCATGTAATCCCATTTATTGAGATCACCGGGAATTTTCTCTCCGGTCATTTGTTTCGAATTGGAGTATGTTTTCATCATACCATTATTTATAGTTATTATAGGCATATTTTACCAACTTGACCCGAACCGCATAGCTCGTGTTCCGTTCACGGTTGCGAGTTCATTTTCTAAATCTTTTCTATCGTCTTTGAGTGTCTTATAATCTGCCATAGTAACAGAGCGAGAAGTTCCCGCACCGGATGCCGACGTGAAAACATAAGCCTGACCGGCTTTTCTGATTTGAGAAAGGGTTGTATTTATTTCATCAATTTCTGCTTGAATCACTGTTGCGGTTCGTGCCATTATTTACCCCTTTTACCATACAATCATATATATGCAAATTTGTCAAGTACTTTTTTTATATTTCAGAAAAAATATGCAATTTTGAATACTTTATTTAATACACTTCTGGAAACCTTTAATATCATCCGGATAAAGCTTACTGCATAGACTCTTGATTTTTTTAGCCATATTATTCTTACGGGCAGTACAGCACTTTTCATATACTGTACCTATAAATGCAGAGTCACCCCCCTGAACTGAATAGTATTCAAGCACATAATAAAAATCCTTACATTCGTCCGGCTGACCTTCCATATCGACACGTTCAAAACTGTTGCATGACGTTAGGATTAAAGAACATGCTAAAATTGTTAATAAGTGTTTCATTTGTCGTCTCCTTAGTAAGTTACACAAAAATTTAATGTTGCTGCACATAGCCAATAACCGGCATGTCTCCAATCGCCGTTGAATGTGTATGGAACCGCTGCTGCCGCTGAAATTATTATTAACACTGTAGGGAATATTTTCTCACTCATACCTTCAACTCCTTAAACCGATTCCGTATCGTATTCTCTGAATATCCGAGTAATTTACTCAGTTCTGCTTTGTTTTTCTTCTCCCAAAATTGCAGAATAATTTCATCCTCTTTGGGTGTAAAAATAATCTTGCCCGTTGTGCCGTCCTGAAGAGCCTCAAGTTTGGAAAGCATCTCTGCTGATATTATGGCTTTCATAATATTTTACCACACTTAAAACAAACTTTTTTAACATGCATTTTTCTTTCGGTTGTCATATCTTTTAAATGGCAAATAATTGATTCGTGATGACAAAATAATTCTTTAAAAAATTGCTTAATTATTTTCATATCTTAATAACCTCCTGTTTTTTATGTTTTTTAGATAGTTGTAGAATCTCCCTATCATAACTAAAATGACCATCGCTATAAATATCAAACCACATAAGACCATAATCATAAAATCCCGTACACTTCCTACCGTGAGAAGTCCCTTTAAATTGTAGACACGGTGTTATGCAGGCTGTGCAAATTGATCTATCAATAGTCACATACTCATGGGCATGAGACCTGACATATACATTTGCTTTGACATTGCCGTCTATCTCATCATTAAGCATCTGAACCAACGCCGACCGTTGTAGGGATGTTGCTGATCCATATACAGTGCCACTCTTGCCGGTTGTGTGTCGTGCATGAATTATACAACCGTTTATATCAATCTTGAGTTCGTCACCGATCTTGCCTTTGAAATGTCGAGCAATTTCATTTTCATTTTCACGGTCTGTTTTTACGTGTACCGGAGTTCCTCTGACAAATACATATTTTTTTGCTTTGACAATTTCTAAACATTCATTTGCCATTTTGACCTGATCTTCTGTATTTGTGGTTATATATTCACGACTTCTGAATATATCAGGGCCATCAATTAAATCTCCATTACACAGGCACAAATCAATCTGACCGAGTTTTTTTATTTGTTCTATGTAAAAATTCCACCCTATTTCTTGTATTTCTTTATATGCTGGATTACTCTGCCATATTGGAGGTGTAAGTCCGAGGAGATGACCACAATGTGTATCTGCAACAATCAAAACCCTCTTAAAATTACGCTGTTTTTTCGCTGACATTCAGCCTCTCTTTGTATTTTAGCATTTCACGATCCGCAAATTCCTCTTTCTTCCCGGCGTTCCACTGATTAACGGGGCGAAAATAACCGACAACTCTACTATAACATTCAACAGGTATCTTTATCAAATCTATACACCGCCATGATATGATATTGCACCGGTGTAAAATCCAATACCTGCAATTATCGCAACGGTTGCTAATATCGAAATCAAGATAATCATAACACGCCTGAATTTTTTCTTATTTGAAAGTATGTCCTGAAAAGCTTTTATCTCTTTTTTATCCACTTTCTATACCTCAATAAGTGCATCGAAATTTTTACGAGTAACTTTCTTACCACCCCACGTGTCAAATGTAATAAACTTTCCCTCATGTATTGCACATGCCATAAAGTGTTTGCTTCGGAGCCCTGTTTTTATCCTGACTTGATAGATACTATTTTGATTTAGTATTTCAGGATTTTCAAATGTTGCATAATCTCTCATTATTTCCATTTCAAAATTGACACCCATCTTCTCACAGAGTTTTTCTTTATCATAAATATAGCCCTTCTGAGTGATGTTATTTCTCCACTTGCCACCGGAAAAAACCTTCTGATTGTAGCCGATTTCGAGGTATTCAAAGAAACTGATATCTATGAGGTCAGATGCGAATAGACACATATAAAAACTGATGCAATTACAATATGTCCGAGCGAGTTTCTTCGCTTTTTTATATGAGCAGTCGAAAACATCTTGGATAGTCCTATTTAAATAAGAATCTTCTTTCTGATTATAATCTTCTGCGAGAATTTCAAGTAGTAATATTTTATCTGTCATTTCTTTCTCCTGTCTTGTTTATTATCTAATTTTCTATTAAATTCATTGTGGTCATCTCTGTTTTCTGAGAATCTGCGATCTGAGTTCTTGATATGGTCTCTATGTATAAATCCAGCAAGGCCGCCGATACAAATAAACAGCCCGCCGCCGCAACCCAGCATATAAACAATAATTTTAAGATATTCGGTCTTATCCATTTCACCTCGTTATGCCCTCTCGTTATGCCTTGTAATATCTTATGTGGCCTGCTAATGTTGCACTTCCGGTTTCACTCATTTTGTTACCTCGCTAATTATAATTTGCACATACCCTTTCGCCTGTAGTCGCAACGCTCGTTCATATTTCATTTTTTTTATATCACCCGCACGACCTCTCACCGCCTTTGGGTTCATCAATTTTTTTAAATATTTTACTCTGACTTCACTCGGTTTTACTTTTGGATTTCCTACAGGATTCTCTCCGAGATCGAGACACCACCCACGCCCTTTGCCCTCCTGCGCTTTGCATACTATCAGGTCATCAATCCAATTTATCAAGAGCTTATCTGTGATCTGTCTGCTGTAGTTATGATCTCCCGCGCGCGATGCCCACCACCTGCCGAGATTCTTATGGTCTGTGTGTAGAAAAAAACATTCTGTCTGAAAACTGCGCTGACCCTTCCATGTCTTCGGCCATATGTTCCCGTAACCACGGTCTGACCTTGCAATGTTTATATGATTTCTTTTTGAACCTGCAACAAACTTTTCCAGGGCGTCCGGTGTTGCATACATATCATCGTCATCAATAAAATGATACCAGCCTCTCTCATCCGGTATTGCATCGAGTAAAGCATTATTGTATAAATTGTAAGTGCCTGAACCTACTGAACGCGGATATTTTGAGCCCTTAATTATAATGTCACCGGTTACATATTCGTCATCTTCATTATCAGTGTGTACGATGGTTATAACATTTTCATAGGTTTGACTTTTTATAGACTCCATCATTTTCTCAAAGAATTTCGGTCTGCCTGAAGTCCGGATTAGTACATAAATAGGGTCAATATTATTTTCCATTATGATAATACCATTTCCATTTTTATTGTCATAGGCTCAATTTTATAAATTCCTTTTTCTCTTGCCTTGCACATTTCTGCCCATGACTGTTTTCTATACGGCGAACCCATACCGGTTTCTTTCTGTTTAGTCAGTGCTTTCGGGTGTGATCTTCTGTAATATAATGGCTCTTTAATTTTTGTTATCTCATAACCTGCCATTTCAACACGCCTCATAAAGTCAGTGTCTGCAGCACATTTATATATCTTAAAACCACCTACAGATTTTAAAACTTCATCAGTAAATGTCATTGCACCGCCATTCTCTACTTTCGGCTTTTTTTTTGGATTTAATTCTATATCACAATTTATTTTTGCAACCATAACTATTCCAGTTTTCTCTAATCCGATAAGGGATTTTTTTATATAGTTAGGGAACATCACGTCATCACTATCAAAATATGCGTAAGCATCTGCGGGGAATTGATACATCAGACTATTTCTGATTCCATAGTTCGTAATATTTTCAGGTGATAGGTAAAATGGAATATTTCTTTTAATGAGAAATTCTGCTGTTTTTTTACAACCGTCTACACCTATTAAAAATATATATTTCCATCCTTCGAGTTTTTCCTGTTTATACACAGACTCAATGCATTCTAATATAAATTCTGTATTATCGAATGTAGGTATTATTATATTGCATGTTTTCATATTCCATAATCCTCTAAATTTATATTTGATACATTTATACCATTTATTTTATTACTGAAATTATTGCCATGTATTACCTGCAGTGAATAAAGATCATCAACTTTGTTTCCTGTCATATATTTAGATATGTTCGGATGATTATATTTATAAGGTATACACTCAATCTTGTTATCTTTTACTTTCTCGTAAGTCGATACAAACGGTGATACAAAATTATTCTTATATAGTTTCATTTCATATATTTTTTTAGTTTTAACATCATAATTATGGCAGTTTCTTATATCAATATATTTTTCTTTTCTATCGTAAAAATGTTTTTGAATGTTATTGACAAAATCATACCGCATACAATCATCACGGTCAAGACGGGTGATTATACAACTATCACAACCGGATTCTCTGATATAATTATTTATTCCATCAATAATTTCTGTCCTCGGATATTTGTTATGTGATGGATTTATTTTTATTATTACTTCGTTATCAAGTTTATTCCCTACATCAAAAACTGAATTATCCACAATTGAAAGCAGTGTGAAATTCTGATTGCTCTGATTTTTTAATGATGGTCTACAAAATTTATCCATGAGTGATATACTATTTTCCAACCATTCACTCCATATGCCTGTGGTGGATACATTTATACCATTTATAGCAAGTCTGGATATTACAAGATGTTTCATATTTCCCTCTTGTATAAAAATATATTATTCCGATACCATGACGGTATTGATTTATCATTTTTTAATATTGGTCTTATTGGATCGGTCATTTTAAAGCCATGACTTGCAAACTTCTCATGCCAGTATTTATGAGGCTGTTCATTTAGATACCCTTCTCCTCCTTGACCGGGTGTTGCTGCAGAAAATATTATATAATCATTTGCAGAAAAAACCAACGATTCCACAAATATATCTGCTGATTTTTCAATTAAATGTTCAGCTACTTCAAGAGATATTACAAGATCATATTTGATTTCGGATACATAAGAATCTGAAAAATTAAACTGATTAAAACATTCTTCATCTATCTTCAAATTATCAGGCTTGTTAAAATTTAACCCTTTAAAATTATCATCAGTGACACTACCCTCATCAACTAAACTCTTCAGAAAGTACCCACACCCACAACCGAAATCAATTATAGATGTTGGTTTAATTGTCTTAATTATGAAAGGTGTTATTTTCTCTGATAATGATTTCTGGAAAAATAGGTTCCTATCATAGAAATTTTTATCATATGGCATAATCTTTTTACCTTTTCTTCCATCACAGTGTGTAAGCGTCGCGGGATAATTTAACCCTCCATATATTGCACCCCATGTTTCTTCCTGCTTTGAAATTACTCCCTCTATACCGTGGCTCCCTGGTTTAACTTTTATAAATTCTTTTTTTATAAATTCAATATATTTTTTTCTGTTTATTATATGCGGATTATTTGATAATATAGGGGTTTTACAATAAGTAAAATTATTACCCTTGCATTCTGTGAGACCGGTGTCCCATCCATCTTCTGTATTTTGTCGCTTGTTAAATCTCAAATGATATATCCCGTTTAATTCCATTTCTGCGATAATTTCAGACAGTGAATGTTTTATTAAATCGGTATTGAATATCCAATCACCTTCAAGCATAAAGAGGTGATCTGCTGTGCTATTCTGCACTGCTTTTATATACCCATCTGATAAAGAATTGGTTACCTCTAAATTACTAAAATTTTTAGATAGATTCCTTCTGTATTCTGAGTATTTCTTTTTTATAGGATTGGGATCTAACCATACTTTTATTTCTTCAGTATCTGCAAAATCGTCACCGAATGTTTCGAGAAAGGAATTATATGTATCTCTTACAAGAATTGTCGAGGGTGTGAATATATGACAATTAGTAAAAATATGCAAATCTATACTCATATAATTTTACCGCACTTCAGGCAGAACTTTTTATTACAGAGTATATTTATTTCTACACCGTGCCTTTCGTCGTAGACCGAGTGATCTATATATTCTCCGGAGTAATCCCACTCATGTTTGCAAAATAGTTCTCTAAAAAAATCTGTTATTCTCATTAGTTTCATATCATCTCACCTTTTTCCTCAAGTCCTAATTTCTGCAATCCCTCGTCTGCTCCATAATTCTCTCTTGCAT
>Ga0307928_10003766_pt1 | contig 11579 bp, 35 predicted proteins | sample AceLakmetagen232_FD_201815 | JGI IMG/M metagenome (GOLD analysis project Ga0307928, IMG submission 201815) | Saline water microbial communities from Ace Lake, Antarctica - #232 | ecosystem: Environmental > Aquatic > Non-marine Saline and Alkaline > Saline | place: Antarctica: Ace Lake...
GTGAGGATAAAATAAAAAGCCATATGGAAAAAAAAGGTTTTTTAATCATTATGATTAGCACAAATTTAAAATGATAGAAATTTTAAAAGAAGTAGTAAAGGGTTTAAATGAATGTGAGAAACAAACACTTATAAAAAAAGGATATACAAACGAAGCATTTTTTATAAATGGTATTTTAACAGAACAATATAATTTTAATATATTGGAAAAGAAAAAATATTTTTATGTTAATTGTGGAGGTTCTGGGGTTTTTATGATTGATAAAACAGGAGAAATTTTTAATATAAAAGGATACGGAACGCCAGACAAAAACAAAAAACTAAAATCCAATTTAGGCAATATAAAAGATTATGTTTTTACGGAGAATAACTTTTTAGATATAAACAAGATAAAAGTTTTACATTCAAAAAGATATAATTATTTAAGATGATGGAAAATATAAAAATAATCGAGCAAATTTTAAAAGGAAATCATTTAAACGAAATTGAGATAAAAAGAGCAAAAGAAATTATTAATTTATTAAATTTAGAAATTAAGAAAAGATAAAAAATATATGATGTGTTAGTGTTCGCATTAAAATTAAATCAAAACACAAAAAACCTTTAAGAGAAAGACAGAAATATAATAAATATATTTCAAAGTAATATTCAAACTCTTTTAAAGGTTTAAAGAGAGGGGTTTTATTACCCCTTTTTATAATTCTTTAAAGATTTAATAAAATGGAAGACCCAAAAAAACAAAATAACAATATAAAAGATTTTGAAAAAATGAAGAATCTTGCAGAAATAAAAGCATTAAGTAATTACTCTCTTGAAAATCCTTTAAATGATAAACAATTTAATAGAATGATGGAATTAAAAAATATCTTTAATATTAATATATTGAAAGGAGGTAAAAAATAAAAATGGGAAAACAAAATACTATTCAAAATACTATTGATGAAATAAATAGTTTTGTAAAGAGATTTGATAAAGAAAAAACAGAACAAGATAAAAGATATTTGTGTCAAGAAATGGCGAGAGCAATAAGAAGATGTGAAGAAACATTAGAAAAAGAATAAAGGCACGGCATAGTCGAGCCAAATAATTAAATGATAGGAGGACAAAAATAAAATGGAAGATAAAACAGAATTAAGAATTTCAAAACACGAATTAGATTGTTTAAAAGAATATCAAGAAGCATATAATTATCTTTTGGAATATTGGGAAAGTTTTGAAAAAGAACAGAAAAAACAAATAAATAAAGATTTGAATAAAATATTTGTTTTAAATGATGGAGAACAAATAAAGGAATAAAGGCACGGCATAGCCGAGTCAATAATTAAATAATAGGAGAATAAAAATAAAATGGAAAAGTTAAAAATAGATGGATATAGAAACAATAAGGGAAAATGGATATTTGGAATTTTCTTTATGGATAATAATGGAATGAGTATTTTATCTAAAAGTCCATATAGAAAAGTTATTGAAAAAAGATTAAAAGGTTTTCAATATAATTTAGATAATAATATGTTTTTAGATTGTGATAAATCCGAGAGCATATATTAAATTTTCTCATAGAGAAAATTGGAAAGATAGATTAAAAGGATATAAAATAAAATGAAAATATATATAATAAAATTAAATAAGAGAAACTTTATAGATTTAGTCAGAGATAAAAAAACAACAGGGTATTCAATAATCTCTAAAAGTTTTTTAATATTTTTAAAGGAAACAAAGAGCAAGAGAATAAAAAGACAAACAATAGAACACGAATTAAGTCATATTTTTGATTTTAAAATTAACCTTAAAAATAAAATCAATAAATCAGAATTTAAAAAGGTTTTAATTGATAAGAGTTTTAGAGAATATAATAAAAAATTATATAATACCTCCTTTAAAATAAGGGAAGAATATTTAGCAGATTTAATAAGTTATTCTATTTTTGGAACTAAATACGAAAAGAAACATATTAAAACCAATTATCCAAAGAGTTTTAAGATAATCAACAAAGAATTTAGAAAGTTTAAATATCAGTTAATTTATATTTAAAATGATAATAAATATTTTGAGTAAGAAACAGGCAAAAGAATTAATTAAAGAAGAATTAAGAACAACTTTTAAAGAGATTTTTAGAAGATTGGATAATCTTAACGAGAGATATTTAATATTAGAAGAAAGGTTAAAAACAAAGTTTTCCCATAGGGAAGATAAGAATTAAATTTGGAGGAAAAATAAAATGGAAAATCAACAAGAAGAATTAGATAGAGAAGAAGAAACTAAACAGAAGTTTATTAAAATATTTAGTGAGTATAATTTAGAAGAACTTTATAGGGTAAGAGAAGTTTTAGAAGAAGAAATTAATAAAGTGAAGCCAAGCCAAGACCAAGTATATTAAAGGTTTTATAGAAAAGCAAACATTTATAAAGTATGATTTCCTTAAATGTTATACTGAAAGGTAGTAAAAAAATGAAAAAAGATGATATTAAATTAATTATTAAAAGTGATGGAAAAAAATATTCTGTAAGGTTAAGTAGAAATAGGATTTTTTTTCCTGATGAATGGAACTCTTTTATAAAAAATGTAAGGGAAGGAAAAAAAGATTTATTTGAGTTTTTAATAAATACAGGGGCAAGAGTAAGTGAGGGGCTTAATGTTAAAAAAGAAGATATAGATTTTAAGAACAAGACAATTCTTTTAAGGGTTGTTAAAAAAAGATGTAATTATTCAATAGGTAAAAAAAGAATAATCCCAATATCTTCTCAATATTTAGAAAAGTTAAATATTTTATGTTCTAATTTAAATAATACTGATTATTTATTTATTAGTAATTTGAAAGAATATTCCACAAAAAATGATTTAAAAAAAGAAATAAAAAGTAAAATGGTATCACATTCTCAAATGATGAAGAGGGTGTTAAAGAAAAGTAAGGTTAAAGATTATTGGAATTTTTCATTACATAATATTAGAAAAACTACTGAATGTTGGTTAAGTTTTCTTAGGGTAAATTATTTAGTTTTATTATCTCATTTTGGGCATAATCAATCTACGGCATTAAAACATTATTTAACAACAGATATTTATAATAATAAATATAAATTTAAGGCAAGACAAATTTTAGGAGATTTATATATTTAAAATGGGAAACAAAACAAAAGAAGATAAGTATAGATTTTTTTATCCACCTGAATATGAAGGTATGATTGATTACTTAAATAAGAATGGAAAATTTACATCAACATTTCAAATTAATACAGGGGGGAGAATAGCAGAATGTAGGGGATTTATTAAAACACCTGTTTTTGATAATGAAAGAAAAAATATAACCTTGATTCATACAAAAGTTAGAGCCAAGTTAAAAGAGAAAGCCCCACGAAGTAGAACAATCCCTGTAAGCAGATCTTTTTTTAATCAATTAAAAAAAGATATAGATTTGAAAAAAAGAAGAGTTTTATCTACTAATGCCTTTAATATTGCTTTGAGAACTGCCTGTATAAAAGCCAAGATAGATAAACCAGAACAATTTTCAAGTCATAATATAAGAAAAACTTTTGCTACATGGATGTTAAGTTTAGGTGTTGATGGTTTTAAATTAGCAAAACATTTAGGACACACCCCAAATGAATTAGCCAGAGATTATGCGACGAATGATGTTTTTAATCATAAGGATAAAAATATAATGAGAAGTATTTTAAAAGATTTACCTGAAAGAATCAAATAAATTCTGTGATACATTATTATAAAGTATCACAAGTAAGTATAAATCATAAAGATTTTTAGACTATATGTGATATTTAACTAAGCAATTAAATCACAACAATCCTTATAAACCCTATCTACTTTTAAATTACAATATATTCTTCTGAATATAGGTGTTGTGATTATATAGTTAAGAAGAGGGGTATTAACTATAAAGTCGTCGTATAATTTTAAAAGCAAATTTTTCTTAGTATTTCTATTACCTCTTTTTCCCCAAAAAGAACATGAGGTTAGTTGATTGTTTAACTTCACTTTCTTCTTGGGGTTTAAAGGTGAAAATTTAAAAGATGGAAACAAAAAAATTAACAGAAAAGGAGATTGAAGAATTAGGAAGTTTATTATGTTCTTGGGAAGATGATAATATCTCTGACTTTGAATATTGTAATAAGGTTGGAAAGATTTTAGGACTTGGAAATTGGACTTGGAAGGGGAGTAAAAAAAAATGAAAACACCAGATACTAAAAAAGAGATCAAGGACAGAATTAGAGGATTAAAAGAAAAAGAAAAGAAAGAAAAAAATCCTTATCGCCAGAAGAATATAAATAAATTGAGGTTGATGTTATAATGAAAAAAATTGTAATAAATGTTTGTTTTGGTGGATTTAGTTTGAGCAATAAAGCCATTAAAAGATATTTAGAATTAAAAGGAAAAGAATGTCATACTTATAAAAATGATTTTTCTAATAAAATATTTACTAAAATAAGTGATGATAATGATTTGTTTTGCCCATTTACTTTTACTAAAGATTTTGGTGATGAATTTGAAGAACCAGAATGGAAAGATAAAAAAGGAGTAAAAACAAAAGAATATAAAAAAGTTTGGGATTATCATTTTTCAAGTAATGATGTTAAACGAGATGATTCTATATTAATTAAAGTAATAAAAGAATTAGGTAAAAAAGCAGATGGTAAATGTGCTAAATTAAGTATTGTAGAAATACCTGATGATGTTGAATGGGAAATTGATGAATATGATGGTATGGAAACTATTGATGAAAAACATAGGAGTTGGAGATAAAATGAAATCCCAAAACTTCAGAGCATTAAATAGCGAAGGAAAATTAATTTACTTTACAATACCAAAAATAAATTTATCTTCTGGGGTAAAGGATAAAAATGATATTGAGATCTTTACAGGAGACATCCTCTTAATTAAAACTTGGGCTTTCTTGAATCATAAACAAACAGGCGAAGTAATTTTTGAAGATGGTTGTTTTATGTGTTGTGAAGAATGGTTGGGTAATTGGACAGATATTGAAAAGATAGGTGATAAATTTTCTAATCCAGAATTGTTAGAGCCAGAACCAGAAAACTTATTGGGGGATGTTACAGAATGAATCTAAAAAAAGCACAAGAATTAATGAAAGAGATTGAAGAACGCTTTAACTTTTCACCTTCAAATCAAACTAATGGAATGGTATTAATTAAATTAGAATCAAAAAAACAACAAATGCTCATAGATGCCGAAGATGAATTGAAGTTTTTGGAGTTTTATTTTGGTAATGAGAAAGGTTATGATTTAATTAAGATGAAGATAAAAGAACTAAAAGAAATAATTAAAATCTTAGAGAATAAAAAATAAAATGGATCATACAATAATGAGTGAATGTGATGTTGAAGAATTAAATAAAGAAGAACTTTGTGATTTATACGATATTGTAATAAAGGAAGTCGCTAATAGAGAACTTACTAAAGAGTTTGACGAGAGGGCTGAATTTTAAAATGAATGTAAAAGAAATTTTCAGATTAGAAGGTTCAGAAGAGACAATAAAAGTTATTTTTGAACACGAAGGACAGAGAGCAGAATTTACTTATACACTAATAGGTAGAGAAACAGGGATTGATGAATGTTCTTATGAAGAAAAGGATAATGAAGATATTTATTCAGTAATTCACGATTGGGTTGAAGAACATATTACTTCTAAAACAGAAGTATTATTTGATGGTAAAGAAGTAAATTATGATGGAGTTGTTTTAGAATGAAACCAAACGCCACCCTCTTAAAAATCTGGGAAGATAAAGAAAATTCCTATAAAGAATTTTATGAGTTTGAATTATTATCAAACGAAGAAAAAATGAAAACATTTGATTTAATCCAAAAAAGAAAAATTGCTTTAAGAGAAATCGGACTAAAAGATTTGGAAATCAAAGATAATACTCTTATACAAGGGAATAATGTTATGAAAGGAGGTAAAGAAAAAGATGAGTAAAGGAAAGTTCCAAATCGGAGATAAGATTTACTATTTAGCTTGGGGAGTTTCTAAACAATATGGAAGAGTTAGTGAAATAATAGATAATAAGTTATGGTGTAATTTATGGACACCTAAATTAGAAGATATTGATAAAGGGGGTAGTAAAGGTTGGATGTATGAAAAAGATTGTTATTTAGTAGAACAAACCCCAAAACCTAAATTCCAAATTGGAGATAAAGTTAGAGTTTTAGATAATGCTACAGCTTTGTTGGAAAATTATATTGGAGAAGTTGGAGAAATTGTTAGGTTTATGAATGATGACTTAGCAGATATTGAATTTGAAAATGGAGATATTGCAAGAGCATTTTCAAAACAATATAATGAATACAAAGTTGAAATTGAATTAATCTCTGAATCTAAATCGCAAGACGAAAAACTCATCAAAAGCAAAAAAATGGATATTAAAGATATACAAGAATTTGATAAAAAAGCATTAGCAGAAGCAAAGAAAGAAGTTCTTAAAGAAAGATCAGAAGCACAAAAGGTAAAAGGCATGGAATTTTTACGAGAAGTTTATGCTGAGAAGGACAACGCAGAAGAAGTTATTAAGGACGCTAATAAAAAATTAGAAGTCGCTGATGAGAACTTAAAGGTTTTTAACACTAAGTAAACAAATTTAAATTTTTATTTTTTTATTTTTTGAAGTTAGTAATAAAGAGAGAGGTGGAATGGGGGATTAACGAGAGGTGGAAGGAGAAATCAATAAAATGATATATACAAAAACAAAATGAGCAAAACAAAAAAGTATGGAATATGTCCTCGTTGTAATAGGATCTTGGTAAGAAAAATGAGTATAAAAATTAATAAACCAAAGACAACAACATGTAATAATTGTGGATTTGTAATTAAAAATCCTCACGAAGTTTTTAGTCCAGATAAAATAAATATAGAGGATAAAAAATGAGTTTTGTTCAAGTAGATGATTTTGAATGTGATTGTGATGGTAAGTTAGGTTTAGCAGAATTAAATATGAAAACAGGAACTTATACTTGTTTAAGATGTGGGAAGGAATATGGGGGGATGTTTAAAGATGAGTAATGAAGAATTTGAAATACTACAAAAAGAGAACGAAGAAATAAGAGAAAGTATTAATAAAGAGGTTCTTCAAGAAGCAGGAAATAAAGAAGCATGGTTAAGAATAAATGAACTTGTTGAGAATGAAATACTACAAGAGAGGTTTTGTGGAGAATGAGTAAAACAAAAATCGTAAAAGCGATAGTAGATTTATGGGATGTTAAAGATAGAGCATTAACTCTAAACAAACAAGATGAACCTTGTTCAATTTGTGGAATTAATAAAGGAATAATTAAAATTCACGACGACGACGAAAAAGAATATTGGATTTGTGAATCTTGTGATGAAAATATTAAATGGGGGAGTGAAGAATGAAAAATAAAAGAGAAACATTACAAATTATAAGGGATATTCTTATATTATTTAAAAAAGATATTAGGATAAAGAAAACTAAATTAATATATAAATCAAATTTATCTCAAGACATGGCTAATATATATTTCTTAAAATTAGTTGATAGTGGTTTGATGAAAGAGTTAATTAATGAAAAAGGTAAAAGAGAATATAAAATCACACAAAAAGGAAATGATTTTTTAAAGGATTACAAAAAAGTTTATGAAAAATTTTTAGATAAATATGAAATTAAAGAATTTGTGGTGAGGGAATGAAAAAACAAAGGCAACCAACAGAAATTATAAAGGATATTTTAGAAATAGTTAGAAGTAGAAGGAAAATTAAAAAAACAAGATTATCTGTGGCTTCTAATATTTCCCGTAATGTTTCTAAATCATATTTTCAAGGAGTAATAGATAGTGGTTTAATAAAAAAAGATGGTAACCAATATTTATCAATAACAGAAAAAGGATTAGAATTTTTAAAAGAATATAAATCATTTGAAACTTTTTTAGAAAAATATGGACTTAAAGAATTGGTGGTCGCAGAATGAAACCAAAAACAATAGAAAAATACAAAGGAACTTATTGTCTTAATTGTGTTTACTTTGATAGATGTAAAGAGCAAGGTTTAACCGACGACTTAATTAAATTGTGTAGGGGAGGTTATAAATGGAAAACAAAACAATAGTTGTAAAAAATGTAGATGTAGAACTTTTGAGAGAGCAAAGAGATTTTTTATTGGGAAAATTTGAATCTGGAACTTGTGAAGAAAGCGACGGATTAGTAAATCTTCTTGATGAAATGTTAGATTATGCAGAAATAAATTAAATTAAATAAAATGGAGAAAAAAACATGGAAACAAAGAAACTAAAATGTCCGTTTTGTAAGAATGAAAGATTTACTCGTAAGGCAAGTGTAGTAATAGAAATGTTTGAAGAAACAGATTTAGAAGGAAACAAAACTATTAGGGATGATGTTATCAGCGAAGATTACGAAGATTATTTTTGTTCAGAGTGTGACAAGGTAGTAACAGAAGAAGAATTGGTGAGGGAGTAATTTTTAAAATGAACAAAGAAGACATTTATCTTAAAGTAGCATTATTTGGTATGTTATTAATAGTCGTTGTTGAGATTATCCTTATTATAATAAAATTCATAGGACTCTTAAATTAAAATGAAACTACAAATACCTACAACAGAGCAAGATCAAGAAGCAGAAAAAGGATTTGAAAAATCATTAAAGAAAGTAACAAAATCTTCTGTTTTAGATATTCTTTATCTTACTCCAAAATTTTTTATAAAAATGGTTGGTAATAAGTATAGGAATGGTTTGATTTTATGGGGAAAAACAGGATTAGGAAAATCGTATTTAGTTAAAAATACTTTTATGGAAGAGAAAATTCCATTTATTTATCACACAGGACACATAACAACTTTACAATTATATCAATTTATTTACAAACATAAAGATGAAAATATTGTTTTTGATGATATTGATTTATTGAGTAATGAAATTAATTTAAACATTTTAAAATCGTGTCTTGATGATGATATTAAAGGAGGAAGGGTTGTTTGTTATTCAACAACTTCAAATAAACTCAAAGTCCCAGATAGATTTATCTTTAATGGAACAATTATACTACTTATGAATGAAAAGCCAAAAAGTAATGCGAATCTTTCGGCAGTTGAGAGTAGGGTTATTAATTGGGAATTGTCTATGGATTATATTACCAAAATTAAAGTTATGTTTGAATTAGCAGGAAAACCTTACAAAGAATTAAATTTAGATGAAAGAATAATGATTGTTAATTGGATTAAATATAATACAAGCCAAGTTACAAGAAATCTTAATTTAAGGTATTTATTTTATATATTTGAGATGTATAGATTTGATAAGAAAAGATGGAAGGGTGTGGCTAAACAGATGTTAATAGAAGATGAAGAAATGAAATTAAGGATTGAAGAAGAGAAAATGATTACTGCTGGTATGGGTTGGAAGGAATGGCAAGAAATAACAGGGTATGGTCGTGCAACATATTTTCGTTGGAAAAAACAATTAAAACTTAAGAATGGTAACAAAAAAGTAGGAAAAAGTGATACTAATGATACTAATGATACTCTTGATGATACTTTTAAGAAGCCAAAAAACAAGGTAATTAAACCTTCTAAACCCAAAATTAAAAAATTGGTATCAAAGTATCATCAAAATGGAATATCTAACATTCAAGAAAATGCTCAAAAACATGAGGGGAGGAAAAATAAAATGGCAGAAGATGAATCAGAAACAACAGAAACTAAAGAAGAAGAAACAACAGAAGAAGATTAATCAATTTCTTCAATAAATTCTATTTTTTTTATTTTTTCATTCTCTTTCTCTTCTTTTTCTAATCTCATATCTCTTTCACCAATAATAATAATTAATAAAACTAAGGCAAAGAGGATCATAACAAACCAAAAGGCAATCTTTGTTTCTAATGAAGCATTTACAATTATTATCCAAATATAATTTATATCTTGATTTTGATATTCTAAAAATAATCTTAATAAGATTCCTATAAGAACAACAATCGCAACTTGTTTTTTAAATCCCATTTTAATAATATTAATTAATTTTCTTGTTAAGCAAACTCCCCTGTTAACGATTTCTTATAACAAATATATTCAAACCTACTTCTTCTTATACAATATTTACAATGTTCAACTGCTTTTTCATATCCTTCATTTTTAAGGCACAAACCATCTTTCTCATAAACGGTTAAATCTCCAGGTAAACCTTCACACATTTTAATTAATCTTTTTTCAAGTATGTTACATTTCATTTTAATAATTATTTATTTTCCTCCTTACTTCTCTTCCTACATTCTTTATAACCATAATTAAAACCAGTTATAAAACATTTTACTTCTTCAGGATTTATTTTTCGTTTACTTCTTTCTTCAAAATCTTTTTTAAATATATCAAAACAAACCATCCTTGTATTTGCTTTATGTCTATTATAATGAGGATATTTTTTTCCATTCCTCCAAAAACTTCCTTTTGGTTTTTTAGGTTTTTCTTGTTTCATTTTAATAATATTATTTAATTTTCTTAAACCCCATTAAGAAAACATCCTTTTTAAATCTTCCTATTTTGTGTAACCATTATATAGTGATAAGAAAGATTTATAAACCCCTAACTCTATAGTTTTTTATGAAAGAGAATAATGTATTGAAAGGAGGTAAAAAAAGAAATGAAAAAAATATATAGTATACCTTTAATGTTGATTTTAGGAATTGCTTTAGTTGCAGCAGGAGTTGGATATTATTCAATATTATCAACAACTATTACTGTTTCACCATCAATTGAATTGTCAGGAGATTGTGAGGACACATTAACTGATGTTTATGACGGAGAAACTTATCTTGGAAATGATTGTGTTTTAACAAATAATGCACTATCAGAAAGAAATTTAGTAATTACTACTAATTCTCCAAATGGAATTGATGTTACTTATGTTGGAACTTTAGAATTAACTAAGAAAAATATTTTAACTTGGGAAACAATAGCAGATACAAAAACAATTGGATATACAATTATTGGAGATACTTTTGAAATAACAAATATTCCAGATGGTTATACAGCAATTTATTATCCAAATACAGAAGGAGATGTTTTTGCAACTAATGTTGAAAATGTTTTAGTATATGGTAGTGATAATATTGGAAACTTACCAATTGCTTTAGATGTAGGAGATGACTATTGTGGTAATGGATTAAATTTAGGTACATTTCAATGTGTTGGAGCAAAGCTTTGGTTGATAGAAGGAACAGAAAGTGAAGCATTGGCTAAATTAAGTAGTTGGGATGCAAGTGAATTTTACTTTGAAACAAGTTTAATTCAATATAATAGTGATGGAGAAATAACACTTTCACCAGGAGCAAGTTTAACAATTACACCAGTTTATGAAATTAGTGCTGGAGTTAGTGGAACAAAAACAATAACTACAACAATAGAATAAACAATCAAAAACAAAACTAAAAACTTTATTTTTTTGTTTTCCATTCGGTAAAAGTCCGAGTGCTGATGAGCCAAGAGGCGAAAAAACAAAATGAACAAACAAATAATAACAATAATGATTGGAATGTTTTTAATTAGTTGTGTATCTGCAATAAATATAACTGCTGGTGAAACCTATGAATTAGAA
>Ga0307928_10003768_pt1 | contig 11578 bp, 17 predicted proteins | sample AceLakmetagen232_FD_201815 | JGI IMG/M metagenome (GOLD analysis project Ga0307928, IMG submission 201815) | Saline water microbial communities from Ace Lake, Antarctica - #232 | ecosystem: Environmental > Aquatic > Non-marine Saline and Alkaline > Saline | place: Antarctica: Ace Lake...
TTAATTCATGTAAAATAACGAAGTATAAACATAATTTTCTATTGTGTATTAAAAAATTTAAAACTTCGGCTCTATTACTATAATAGTCATTACTATAACCTATGCTATTAGTTTCCTTTAAGTCTTTTAAATTTAATACTATTTTAACTTCTTTAATTGTTTTCTTTGTAAAATCGCTATAACTAGTACGGCAATAGGAAGTATCACAAAAGGTATTTTGTCTTACTTCTAATTTTATTAAATGTCTATAGTTTTCTAAAAAAGGGATTTCATCTATAATACTATTAAACAATTCTTTTAATAGTGATTTATGGTATACTTGCCTTTTTTTATTCATAATAAGCCCCTTTACTATTATAAATAAATATACCTAATAAAAAATAAACTAGGTGCGGAGTAATACGTTTATGCTCATGTGAGCGTGCTTATGCGTTATAATATTCTTCTTATCTTTAAATCTTTTATCTGTAAATTTCGACGCTTAAGCTTGTCTTTATCATCATCTAGCAATTCATTAAGACGTTGACAATTAACTTGTAGCTCAGTATGTTGTTTTTTAAGCTCTTTATAATATCCGTCTAGGTTGTCAAACTCATTCAACCTATTAAGATACTGCTTTTTAAGCTCTGCATTATCGGATTTAAGGCTATCAAGGTTATTATTAAGGGATTTAATAATATCAACTATAAGGCTTGCACCTTGTTGTGATATTACTACTTCACCCTTTGAGCCTTGTTTTAATTCATGGATTGCATTAATTTGATTAAGTGAAAGCTTAATATTCATAACTTGCCTCTCTCTCTGTATCACTCCGCTTACAGACCGCCTCTTTCGAGTTATTAAGCACCGCTTGTTTTTGTGCCGTCTACCCTAGCTATCAATGAGCTTGAATCCAATACAAGTATACAGTCAAACCTTAGAAAAGGCAAGAACAAAATAAAAATAAATACTTAAATACTCTATAATAAGCCCATAATAGCCCCATAACTATTATACCCTATACAACCAATAAAAGCCCTATCTTGCCCCTTAAACATGCCCTATAATCACCCTTATAATAACAATGCCTAAGCCCAAGCCTACAAGGCAACCTTTACACTACTACTATAATAATACCATAATAATAAGACTATAATAAACAGTATAATATAATCATATCATTAGTAAGGTATAATTATAACATAAGTATAATACCTTTAATCATAAGGAGTTATGAATTGATTATAATAATAATATAAAGCCTTATGGTGTAATGAGTTGGAATAAAAAAAGCAAATTTATTTTAATCAATATTTAGCTTTTAATATAGGCTATATCTATAATTACTTATTATTGATATGTACTATCCTTATATCATAAGGACTTATGACAATTCAAGGCATGGGGTCTACTTTAGCAAGTACTTAAAAAAGAACAAATAAGACCCCTATTGACCCTTAAACTCGGCATAAGTCGCTCTAAGTCTCCCAAAGTACCCCCCAAGTCACTACTTTTTCGTCCACATTCCAATAAATGCCCACATTTAATCATAAATGCCCATGAATAAAGGACTTATGAATTAAATGATAATTAATAGATATAATAGGAAATAGTGATAATTCCGATTCTAAAATCGCATATATGGATATAGTATATAGGGGGTCTGATTTAGCTTATATTATATAGAGGAGATGGGGTATTATTTAGCATATTTAAAGGGAGAAAGGAGGAGGTTTATTTTAAACATATATGATGAATAAAGGAGAAGGATATTCAACATAAAGGTTGAATTTAGTAGAAGGTGGCTTTTATACCTCATAGGGTATAATAGGAGGATATGTATTTTTTTAAATGTGTTTTTTAATAGTTTTCTGATTTTTTATACCCTATAGGGAATAGGGGGGTTTAGGGGAGTTTATGGGGGCTATCAGCCCCAAAATCGTGTGCGTTGAAAGGGGGTTGAAGTTTGTCAAAATAATGACCCATTTGGCTTGGACACCTATAGAGTTATAGTGTATACTAGTAGTAAGAGAAGACAAGATAATATGATAAATGGGGGTGTGCGACAGTGGTGGATGTCCACTTAAATAACTAACAACCCCACCCCACTTCTCTAAATATTGAAGCCCTAGCGGAAATTGATAGTTGAATAAAACTATAAGACCACTATATTGTAATTTTTAAACTGTAAGGGAGGATAGAAATGGGAGAATTAATGTATATTTATAAATGTGAAGTAAGATATGATAGAGCTGGAAATAGTGATTTTTATAAAGATATAAATGTAAGGGCTGGTAATATTATGAAAGCAATAACAAAAGCTATGGAATACAAAGAATATGGAATAATAGTAACAGATGTTATTAAAGTATTGGATAGAGTTTTAATAGATGTAGATTAAAGTAAGGAGAATATTAATAATGAATAGAAAATTAGAACTTAGTTTTTGGTGGAGTTTAATGTTATTTGTTATTTATATAACGGTAACAGGTATAGTTAAAAGATAAATAATGAGAAAGATTAAATTTAGAGGTATAAGTATTAATACAGGAAAAATGGTTTATGGAGATTTGTTACAATATAGAGTTTATCCTGTAATATTTGATAAAGATAAAGTTCAGCATGAAGTGAGTGCTGATACTGTAGGACAGTATATAGGTTTGAAGGATAAAAATAATAAAGAAATATATGTTAATGATATAATTCAGGATGACGAAGAAGGTTTAAATAATAATGACAAGGAAATTGTTAAAGAATTACATTGGTTTAATGTAGATGCTTTTGATGTTTATGGGTATGAAATTGCTATTGATTTTATAGAATCTTGTTTTAAAAAGAAGACAACAAGAAAGTTACAAAATATAAAAATAATTGACAATATTCATAATAATCCTGAATTAGCAAAAGCATTAAATAAAAGGGAAAAATATGATTAAACTTAAAAAAGTAAACTATATAATAGTAGAAATATATTATTGGGATTGTCCTAATTGCGAGTTTCCTAATGAAACTAATAGTTTAAGAGCGTTTGGTGAATGTGCTAATTGTAAAACTAAATATATGTGGGGTAAAAAGAAATAATAATGGAGGATATGGTATGGAGAATTTAATTGTAGGAGATAGAGTTGAAGTAATTAATAAGGGAAGAATGTATAGTATTTATGCAGAACTAGCAAAACATATGGAGGCTCAACATTGGATTTCTGGTACTGAGGCTGAAAATGGAGAAATAGGTCATATTATAAAGTTAGAACCTCATTTATGTTATCCAGAAAGGTATGCTCCAGTAGCCCTTGTATATTTAGAAAATAGAAATGTAGAAATTTTAATAGGTATTGGTGGTTTAAAGAAAATAGAAGAAGATTTTAAAGTAGGGGATAAAGTTAAATTTATGAGACATGAAAAAGAGACGGGCACTAGTTGGGAACTGTCTTTTGGACTTACAATAGGAGAGGAAGGAATAGTTGGAATTATAGGAAATGGTACTATAGGAGTAAAATATAAGTTTAGTAATACTAGAATTCATGGTTATCTTTATCAATTTAAAAAAATCCCTAACACTACACCAAAATATGATGTATTAACTTATAAAGCAATTATAGATAGTATTATTCATCATGAGGATAATTTAAATAAATTAAAAACTAAAAAGGGAGAATTTAGAAATAATAATCACTATTTTGAAATAGGAGATACTCGTTTATTTTATGGGTCTGGACATTGTGCTTTATGTAGTAAATTTGGGGGTGGTGGTAAATTAACTTGTGAAGGATGTCCCCTTACAATAATAGGTCATAATTGTAATGAACCCTATTCAACTTGGAGAAAAATTTATGAAGCAAAAACTAAAGAACAAGCTATTACTGCTGAAGAGAATATGGTAAAAGTATTAAAGAGCTTAATAGAAGAATATAAAATAGCAGAGGTTAAGGTGGATAAGTATGATGAACTTAAAGCAAGGATTGAAAAAATAACAGCATGGGATGAGAACGCTGATAATGTATTACAAGAAATTACTGATTATCGTAATCCTTATTGGCTTAGTATTTGTTGTCATAATGGAATGGGTTCTGCTATTTTAGTGAAGGATATTAATTGTAAAGATGGAAACGAAAATAAAGCTAGTTTTACTTATGAAAATCAATGCCAAAAACTCTTAGCATTTAAGAAAGCTCTTATATGGTTACTTGACAATTCCAATATTAAAAAGAAAGTAGTTGATAATACAGTTAAAAAGCACACTAAATAGGAATTAGACGAAATAAAAGAACTGTTTAAAAAAATACAAACAAAGATTGAAGACATAGAAAAGGAATAAATTATGTATAAAGAAGTAGATTATTATCAATGTAGAGAATGTGGATATAAAATATCGGTTTTAGAATTTTTCTCTGTTAATTATGATTATGAGTGTAGGAGTTGTTATAGAAGCTCTATTTCACAATATGAAACTATTTATAGGGAAAAATAATATAATGCCAAAATTAAATCAATCTCATTATCCAGAATTAACTACTGGCTTTAAAATATTTTATTGGACAGTGGTTATTGGATTTATGATTGGTATGTTTTCTATAATAGGAATAAGTATTTATACTATAATAAGTTGTTTGGGGGGTAAAGTATGAAATATAAAGATTGCGACAAATGCCATAAAACAAAAAAGATAACTGAATTTCATAAAAACAAAATAAGCAAAGATGGTCATTGTTATTATTGTATAAATTGTGTAAAAAAATACACTAAAAAACATTATCAACTAAATAAATTAAAAATAAATAAAGCAACTAAGAAATATAGAGAAGAAAATAAAGAATATTTAGTAAATCTATCTAAAGAATATAGAATAAAAAATAAAGAAATTATAAAAATTAAGAAGAAAAAATATTATAAAAAACACAAAAAGAAAGCAAAAAACTATAATAAAGAATATAAAAAATTAAATCCCTGGTATAGTCATTATAGTGGTGCAGAACAAAGATGCAATAATCCCCATAACGCTAGTTATAAGCGATATGGAAAAAGAGGAATTAAAATGTTAATGACATCTAAAAGTTTTAAGTTTTTATGGTTTAGAGATAAAGCTTATTTACTTAAACAAGCAAGTATAGATAGAAAAAATACCAATGGACATTATATTTTAGAAAATTGTAGATTTATTGAACAAATAGAAAATACTAGGAGAAATTATGTCTAAAAACGGAAAATCTCAGTTCTATTATTTATTACAAGTAGATAAACAAACAAGAAACGCTATTAGGCTTTATAGAAAATTTAAACATCAGGTTATAAGAGGGTTTAGTTATTTTACTATAGAGGATACAAAAATAATGAAAAATGAAGAAAGACAAGCAAGATAATATTACGGAGTAGTATAGTGGTAATACGATAGACTTTGAATCTATAATTGAGAGTTCGATTCTCTCCTCCGTAGCCAATGCAGAGAGTCGGATAGTGGTAGTCTCCTGGCTTTGGAAGCTAGTGGCGGTGGTTCGATTCCACCCTCTCTGACCAAAAATAAAAGGAATAATATGAGAACTAATGAAGACCTTAGAAAAATGATAGTAAAAGACCATTCTAATTGTAATGAATATAATGGAAATTGTGGAACGAGCTTTGGAGAAGTTTTATGTGCTCATATACATCTGTGTAATATACCTTTTAAAATATTAGCTAAACATTTTAAAATTACTAAAGAAGAATTAGCATATTTAATTTATGAACATATTCTCAAATTATAAAAAAAGGAGTTAAATGAGTTTATTTAGATGTGAGAAATGTAATTGTATAGAAAATACCGCAATGAGTGGATATTGGCATAAAAAAGATAAACCTGCATTATGTAGCAAGTGTGACCCTGAAATTGGTAGATGGCATGGTTATTTTCCTAAGAGACAATATAATCCTGCTGAAGATGAAATTTTAAATCCACCTAAATAAATAAAGGAGAAATAATTTTTATGGAAAATATAAATCAATTTAAATTAGGATTATTTAAATCAGAAATCAAACCTACTGACTTCTTATGTACTACGCTTGTAGCAGATGTGATAAAGAAGTTGCCGAGAAAGGTTGATTGGACTAGTCAGATGTCTCCTGTTAAGAATCAGGGAGCAGAGGGGGCATGTGCATCTTTTGCAGGAGTGGCGGTGAAGGAATTCCAAGAGAAGATAGATTATGGGGTGTTTATAGATTTGAGCGAAAGGTATCTTTACGAATTGGCAAAAAAAATATCAGGACACAAAAACGGAACTACTCTTATCGCTATTGCCAAAATCTTAGTAGAAAAAGGAGTATGTGAAGAAAAGTATTATCCTTACATTGCTGGAAAACCAGGAGCACCTTTACCTGGAGCAGATGAAAACGCTAAAATTTTTAAGATAGAATCTGCTTATACAAGGATTTCTAATTTACAAGAGCTTCAGGCATGTCTAGTAAAAGCACCAGTTGAAATAGGTGTAAAAATATATAGGAATTGGAAACGTCAAAAAAACGGGATAATCCCAAATCCTACTTTTAGAGAAAGATGGAGACCTATGGGAGGACATGCTATAACGGCGGTCTCTTACGATTTAGATACTCAACTAATTACCTTCAAGAACTCTTGGGGTCAATGGGGAAATAAAGGTTATGGGACAATGACGTTTAAGGAACTTAAAAGAACATTCATGGATGGGGTATATATGGTAGATATTTGCGATGATAGAGAATGGGAAGAAGTTAAAAGAACTATAAAGACAGTAAAAGATTTAACAAGGAAAGAGAGAAAAAATTCATGGTTGAAGTAGATATGAAAATTTATTATTGTAAAGATTGTGATAAAGAAATTTATTGGAAAACTGCTTTATATGGACAAGGTAGATGCAATTCTTGTGCTCAAAAATTTATATTTAAAGATTTAAAGAATCATCCTAGTTATGTAGATGGTAGATGTTCTAAAATTCATTATTGCAAAGAATCTAGATGTAATAATAAAACTACTTATCAAACTGTTTTTTTTGGTTCAGGATTATGTAGGTCTTGTGCTAGTAAAGGTAAAAATAACCCTAATTTTGATAATCATAAATTAGTTGGAAAAAATAATCCCAATTGGCAAGGTGGAATTGGTAAATTACCTTATGCTTTTGAATTTAATAAAAAACTTAAATATAAAATCCGTAAAAGAGACCATTATAAATGTCAAATATGTGATTGTTCTCAAGTAGAAAACGGAAAACAACTTGATGTTCACCATATAGATTATAATAAAGAAAATAATACTGAAATTAATTTAATTAGTTTGTGTATTAGTTGTCATATGAAAACGAATGGAAATAGAGATTATTGGTTTGCTTATTTTAGATATATAACCAAATATAAATAATTGCATCATACATAATGGTTACATATCGGTGCTTGTAGAAGAATTGATAGGACTTCTGCAAACGGGGCGAAACTAATTAGTAGACACTGTATACACTATTAATTAAATATTTCCTCTATGGGAGAGTAGACTACCATTCAACCCTCTCCCTCCTGTCACCAAAATAAGGAAAACAAATTATGATAAATAAGATAACTAAAGAATTTTTAATTCGAGAATATATCAAAAATAACAAATCTATGCGAATTATTGCAAATAAATTGAATTGTAGTATTTCTCCTATATTTAGTTATTTAAAAAAATATAATATAATTAAAGAAAAAATATCAACTAAAGAATATTATTGTAAAGATTGTGGTAAAAAAATTTGTTACCAAACTGCTTTATATAGTAAAGGCAAATGCAAATCTTGTACTCAAATAGGTAAAAAAGTATCTTTAAAAACTCGTAAAAAAATGAGTATAAACTCTACAAAATCTAATTATATTGATGGTAGATATTCTAAAGTTTATTATTGTATAGAATCTGGATGTAACAATAAAATAAGTTATCCTAATTGGTTGTATGGGAAAAGGAGATGTTCATCTTGTGGAAAAAAAGGAAAAAGAAATCATAGGTATGGTATTAGTTTAAAAGGAAAAAATAATGGTAATTATAAAGATGGAAAAACAACTAAAATATATTATTGTAAAGAAAAAAATTGTAATAATAAAATCAGTTATTATAGTGTTTATTGTGGTGAAGGAAGATGCCATTCATGTGCTGGGAAATATAATTGGAAAAATAAAAAATATCAAAATAGAGATATAAAAGGCAAAAATAATTCTAATTGGAAAGGTGGAATTAGTAAATTACCTTATTCCTTTGAATTTAATGATAAATTAAAACTAAAAATAAGAACCAGAGATAATTTTGAATGTCAAAATTGTAAAATGACTGAAGAAGAACATATATCAGTATGTGGAGCAGTTTTATGCGTTCATCATATTGATTATAATAAAATGAATTGTAAAGAAAATAATTTAACATCTTTGTGTAATGGGTGCAATATTAGAGTTAATTTCAACAGAGATTATTGGTTTTCTTACTTTACTTATATAATGGAGAATAATATAAATTATGACTAAACAAATTACAGCTAAAGATTTAGAATTTGGAACTCTCATTTTTATTGATAGTCGTTCTAAATTTTCAATTATGAGTAAAGCAATTCGTATGCTTCAAAATGGAGGAGAACACCCCGATACTTTCTTTCTTCCAAATCACTGTGGGATTATTTATGAAACAAATGAAGATATTAATAAAATTACTGTAGCCCATGCAAGTTTAAGAGGGTTAGTAATACAACCTATGAAACAATGGACAACTTCTAAAACTACCAATTTGACTTTTAAACGCTATAAACGAAAATTTACTCCAACTAAAAAAAGACATATGAAAGTTTGGATAGATAAAAGATTAGGAATGGATTATGATTATTTATCTTTTATTCCGATGGTTGGGCTGTATGTTATTTCCAAAATAATTAAAAACCCAATATTAAGAATAATTTTGAAAAAATTACCAAATCCGCTAGATTCTGAAAAAAGACTGATATGCTCTGAGGTCATATGGAGGGCTTGGCTGTCAGTATTCAGGGTCTTAATATGGACAGGAATCAATGTCGGATATATCAGTCCAAGAGATATTATGAATAGTAAACTTTTCAAAGTCGTGGGTAGGCACTGGAATTACACCTATCCAAAGAAATAAGGAGGTAGACAACAATGAAGAGAATAATTGACGTTTTAAAGAAGATATTAGCAGGGCTTCAGGTTATAGCTGAATATATTGCTAGAGGGATATATTTGGTTGGAAATCTGATAGAATGGCTTGGGGGGCTGTTAAAGCCTGTGGCTAAACGAGTTATGACTCTTTTTGGTCAAAAAAGATAGTTTTTAACATAAACTACTGAGAGTAAAAGGGTTAGAGTAAAATCTAGCCCTTTTTTATTTTAAAATAAATACCCACTACGCTTTGACACCTACCCCCCTATAGTGTATACTATATAGTGAAGGCTTATATACGGACAATTTTAACTTTTAACAAAAAGATATAAATACATATAGATAAACAAGATACCGTTCTTAGGTTAAGAACGGTTTTTTATTTATATCATAATAGGAGATAAGTATGGGGAATAAGGAAAATTACAAGTACGAGGGAATTGGATTACTTAGGGCAGAGAAATTCAAAGGCAAGAAGAAATTTGACCTATATAGGACTCAATATCATATAGAGTCTTTGGCAGATTTAGAATTACTTGAAGATTTGGTATTTCGAGAAATTTTACAAATTAGATATAAACAAAAAATCGAAGATTTAGAAGAAGAGAACGTCAAAGCATCCCCTAAAGGCTTAGATAGTAAGCAAAAAGGACAAATAGCCCCTAAAAGCTTAACTTATGCTTTAGATACTAATTTAGAGAGAATTTTAACTTTAAGAGACAAACTAGGAATGTATGAGGACAAAAAGCAGAACGACCCATTCACTTATATAGAAATATTAAAGAAGAAATTTTTATTATGGAAAAAGGAAGTAGGACAAGCGAGTAGAAGTTTTCCTTGTCCCTGGTGTCAACGCCAAATCATCCTGAACATTCGTACAGACATTTATGATGCTCACAAACATCCGTTTTTTAAGGATAAGGTATTAGCCAACCAAGCATTATGGGATTTATATAAAAAGAAGAAAATTAATAAGCAGGATGTGGCTGATGTGCTCGGTACTCATTTGGATTATGTGTCGTGGTTAGAAAAAAAAATCTTTAGAGGATAATAATGAAAATTTATTATTGTAAGGAAAAAAATTGTAATAATAAAATATGTAAAAAGACTGCTTTATATGGTCAAGGAAGATGTTGTTCTTGTTCTAAAAAAGGAAAAAGAAATCATCTTTTTGGTAAGCATCATACTAAAAAATCAAAAACAAAAATAAGCAAAACTCGTAAAGGAAAAATAGGAAAAAAAGCTTCTAATTATAAAAATGGAAATTCTTTAAAAAAATATCATTGTAAAGATTGTGGTAAAAAAATTAATTGGCAAACTGCTGTAAATGGTTTAGGTAGATGTCCCTCATGTGCTCGAAAAGGCAAAAGACTTAGTAAAACAACAAAACAAAAAATAAGTGAAGCAACTAAAGGTAAAAACAATCCTAATTATGGTAAATCTCATACTAAAGAATCAAAAAGAAAAATGAGCTTATCTTCTGGAGGAACTGGAATTCCTTATGAAAATAACAAATATTCTTTAGAATTTAATAATAAATTAAAATACAAAATCCGTAAAAGAGATAATTTTGAATGTCAACATTGTAAAATGATAGAAGAAGAACATTTATCAGTTTATGGAAGAGTTTTAGAAGTGCATCATATAAATTATAATAAAATAAACTGCAAAGAAGATAATTTAATAACTACCTGTAAACAATGTAATCTTAGAGCAAATAAAAATCGAGATTATTGGTATGCTTATTATAAATATATAATGAAGGAGAAAACATGCTCCTCGAAAAACTAAATTCTCAGGAATTAGAATTTTGCGAATCATGGCACTCGCCTGAGATACTTATAGAATGTCTCTTTAGCAACTTTGACAACTTGACACAATTCGATGAGGAAAAATTCGGTAACATTCGTAATTATCAAGTTCCGATGCTATCGCAAGAACCACTCTACGACTTCAAAGCGATGCAAGAACACTATAGTCTTTCAGACCTTGAAACTTTCGATTTACGAAAAAATGTCAGCGACATTTATAATTATGGAGCTAGATTATTTGGAAAAACTCTTTTAGTTGAAAAAGTAGATGTTCCTATTTCTATGCTACATGATGATGGTTGTCCTTGTGGATTCACTTCTATGGATTTAATACATCTTAGAGGAGTTTTAGATGATGTAGCAGATGGAATAAAAAGACATCCAATTTTAAAACAATGGTTATTTGGTCAAATTCGTGCTCATCCAAATTATAATATAAAAGCTAAAAATGGTTGGACTTTAGTTGGAGTTAATATGAATTTAAAAGCTAGAAAGGACGAAGGTGCTCAATTTTTTCAAAAGCATTTTTATAAGTTATGGATGGAAGAAGCTTCATTTGAATCTGAAAAGGTTTTTAAGAAGAGAATAGAAGCAACTGCTGAACTTGGTATGATAGAAAGATTTGCTGGAATGACAAATTTCACTAAACACATGCCAGC
>Ga0307928_10003770_pt1 | contig 11576 bp, 13 predicted proteins | sample AceLakmetagen232_FD_201815 | JGI IMG/M metagenome (GOLD analysis project Ga0307928, IMG submission 201815) | Saline water microbial communities from Ace Lake, Antarctica - #232 | ecosystem: Environmental > Aquatic > Non-marine Saline and Alkaline > Saline | place: Antarctica: Ace Lake...
CTCAGAAAGTAACTTCCAGCAATATTCGTAATAGCGTATTCACTAACCACCTTCTGACCGTCAGCGTAAACGTCAGCGCTCCCAGCAAAAAGCATAGACGGAACAGCAAGCAATCCGATCACCTGTAGTACAAGAACCATTGTTAATTTCTTCATCATGCCTGTTCCTCTCCTTGCGTAAATGTTGGTGTGTTAAATCGTGCTCGCGTTGCCAGGCTCCACGCGCAAACGCAAGCCGTTAAAAGGATAAGCACTGCCAGACCAAGATACATCATGGCCCGCCAGAAATACAGCTTGGCCGTTGCCTGTCTACGTGCAGCACGTATGTTACGCGCTATCGGATCGGGGCCTTGCGGATAGCGGTTGAATCTGTTGCGTCTGCCCATGATAGATACCCAGTAAAGCTAGAGAGGCACGTCAAGCAAGTGGCTTCCCTGAGAGACGCCTGGGGCGGGGTCGCCTGCCCCAGGCATACATCTCTTTGAGCCTGACTCGCCTAGACGAGATCGTTATCCGTAGTCAATTCGGAGACATCAATACCAACCCACCACAGCCGGACCTTACCGACATTCGCATCTTCGCTATTGATCTGAACGTCGATCGTATCCGAATCTTCAAAGGCCAGTGGGTTCGCAAGCGCACTCTGCCCCTTGGTCCCCGCAGCGCCAGTAATATCGATCGCGCTAAGCAACTCCGTGCCGCCAGCCTTTCCGAGGTCCATGGTGCATGTCCCTGTCTCAGCCCTCAGAATCTCATACCCAGCCGACAGAACCATGTAGTCCTCAGGGCACTGAAACATCTGATAGATTACAGCATTCGTCAGAGTGGTCGTCGCAAAGTCAAGGACCATCTGGGCCATCATCGCGGATTTAGTCGCAAAAAGCGCAACTTGCCCCGTCAGTTTGTATGTTGCAGAAGTCGTCATTTACTCTTTCTCCTCTTTTTCTATGAGCTCAGGGCCTCCGAAGAAGCCCTTCACCCCAATTAAACAGTACGCTCAGCTACCCTTGTAGGCAAACAGAACGCCAAGTGCTTCATCTTTAACCGTCTTGTAACCGTAGACCTGAAGTCCGCGGTGGAGCATTCCGAACGTATCCGGATTGATCAGGTGTTCATTCTTCGTGATCTGGGTCGCAAACGAAATCGCATGGTTCGTTCCGAACAAGATTCGGGTACAAGTGTTCGCGCTCCCGTCAGCGCCTGTTGAGAGCTGGTTGCTCCGGTAGAACGTGAACCCACGCAGAACACCAATCTTCCCATTTCTGAGAATAGAGGTGTCATCACCCATGAGATTCGCGGCCTTTACATCCGAACCAAAGAGCAGAGTAGCCATCCACTCAGGGATAACCATCCAACGGCCCTCTTCAGGAACATTCTGCTCCGACAGGACCTGGCCACATTCCAGAACCTTTGTAACCACGTCAGCCGCAGTCAACGCTACGCTTACCCCACCATCAACACCCAAGTTGATATCTCCGGAGATTGCCCCGGCCGTCGCACCCTTATTGCTCGCGTTCGCATCGCTATACACGTTCCCGAGAACGTCCAGGTCAATAGCTTCTTGACTCTGCTTCATGGCGACTTGACCCCACTGGTCAGTGTAGTCGTTCATGTCTGTCTGCTTGTCATCTACGGCATCGGTAGGGAAGCCCCAGTATCTGCCCTTATCAATCAACAGCTGAACCTTTGTGGAGCTCGGCTGTTCATAATCAAGGCTCTGGCCCTTACGGTATGTTTTCACCGTAAAGTCAGGAAGCTGCCGAATGTTCACCGTGTTACCGTAATCCTTGATCTCTTCTTCATGATCACGGTTGCAGATTTCCCCGAATACTGTTCTCAGGAAAAACTTCACAAGCCACTTGCGCGACTCAACTACAGGAATGTATCCCATCGTATCGGAACCGATATCACGGTATCCTGCTGCGGCTGGAAAACTCATCTTATTTTCTCCTCTTAATCAGCCAAACGTGCGATACAAAGCCTGAGCAAGCACCTTACTTGCCTCTAATTATTCGGCCCTCACGCCCCGCTCGGTCATATTCTTTCTCTTTCGCTAATACTTCTGTATCAGTCCATGGCGTACCATCAGGATGTCGTAGACCACGAGGTTTCCCTCGAACTGTCCAATATTCCAGAAGTTCTGACTCATTGATCATTTTTCGCCCTGGAACTGATTTCGGCACACTGTCACCAGCGCTCCTTGCCGGCTTTACCGGTGGTTGCGCGGGAGGAGGCGGCTCTCCCATATCTATGTCAAGACCATTTGCTTCGGCCGCAGCTCTCAATGTAGCCGCAACTTCAGAAGCACGTCCCAACAGAAAGGCGTTATTCGCCATATCGAAGTAAGAAGCTCCAATTTCAGAATCTGGATCAGGAGTACTTTCAAGCCATTCATGCACAAGGTAATTATCAAAGAGACTACGCGCCCCGGGCAGTGTCTTTTCAACTGCCTTCCATATCGTAGCATCACGACTTCCTTGCTTGCTGGCTTCGGTTGCCTGTTTCATCTGCTCGTTTTCAGTCCGAACACTCGCAATTTCTTGCTTTACGGATCCAAGACTTTCATCAAGCAAACCTTTCACCTGTTTCAGAAGAAGACTTTCGCCCTCTCCAGCTTCTTCCCGTTCTGATTCGGAAAGATATTTCAGGTGAGCAGGCACCGTTGGCCCTACAGGTTGTGGTGCTACCGGTTGGGCAGCACCTTTCTCTAAGGCTTCGAGCCTTGACGCCAACTTCGACTGAAGATCCTTGAGGTCCTTCTGCAACCTCGGGACTTCACCGTTATACTTACCTTGAAGCGTCTTGTGCTTCTGCTTCAGGGCATCGTACTCTGACTGCAAGCTCTCATACTCCTGCTTCGCAACCGTGTCCACTTCCTGGCCAGTGGGCTCTACTACTGGCTGGATGGGCGGTTCCGGCGTAGGCGGTTCGATGACTGGGGGCTCAGGGGTAGGCGGTTCAACAGGGGGAACCTGTTCCGCAGTCCTGGCCTTAGCAGCGTCTCGCTCAGCCTTACGCGCTTCTTTCTCAGCTTTCTTCCGCTCTACAGCCGGAAGTACAGCCAATTCTTCTTCTGTTAGTTTTGCTAATCCTGTACTCACTTCGCCTCCGTGTGCGCCGGTAAATCCGGTATGCACGATTATATCGGGCTCACCTCGTCACTAAGGGAGTATCCGAGTATTTCCAAGATTTCGGACTCGTTTCGAATGAGATGCCATGGCATTAACCATGGTCTGTTCGGCGCGTCCAGATTGTGTTAAAAGTGCTTCAAATGCTATTGCTTTGCCCTGAGTGCGATACATAGCGGCGCCGTCCAGCGTTCTGCTGGCTATGTCTGCCGCTACCATTCCTTCGAGAAGCGCATCGCATACAACTTCCCAGTCGGTATTGTTGCGAAGACCCAAGAGTGCCTTAGCAAGCTTCTTGTCCGCTTCAATCCGAGGATCTTCTTTTATCTCAGGCATGATATCCTTTGCTTAAATGATTATGGTCGTATGCCGTAAGCGGCCCAGTTACAAACCTTGCCCACTTCGCCGTTCACAACAAACGTTGCGGAGGCGGTAGAGGACGGGTAGCAGTTGGTTCCTGTGACAGCGGCTGTGTTGTAACTAATTACAACTATTGGGGCTGACCCAAACTCCACCGGGAAAGTAACCGTAGCACCGTTCGTAACGTTTGCGCCACCGCCCATCTGCATCATCATCCCGTTGGAAGCATCAGGACCGACCACAGCATACTTGCTATCAAGGGTCAGTTCTCCACCGGGTTCCACAACAAGGTTAGTTGAGCAAGTAACATTGCCGTGAAGCTCACTTGTCCCTGTAACGTCCAGAGTAGTGTCAAGCGTCACCGCCTCATCAACGTTCAGCGTGCCCTTAACCGTGGTCATAATAAGAGTCTTGGACAAATTCAGCGATGTGGCCGTTACTGCACCAATCGGCAATGCTCCGGCAGACTTTACATCCAAACCAGAACCTGCATCCGACGTGTACGCCGTGGCGTCAACAGTGGCGTCAACAATCAAGTCGTCGCCAGCCGGATCAAGCGTCATGTCTCCAGTACAGTCAATCTCAGCTTCGATGTTCACAATGCCATCAGCAACAGACAAGCCATCACTGAAAATCACAGGGTCATCAAAGGTAATCGAGGTATTACTCCCCAACTTTTTGATGTTTTTCACCCGAAGCTGGGTAACGGTCAGATCCTCAAACATGGCAGCCGAACTAACGACAACCATACTCGCCAGAAACAATCCAATCAGCATAACCTTAAAGCTCTTCTTCATCTCGTCATTCTCCTTTGTTCTCTACGCAGCAACTGGCTGGCCCTCTTGATTGAGGTCCATTTCTAAGGCCCGTTGTTGCATAACTTGTTCCATATTTTCCATAGCTGTAACTTCTTCAGGTGTCTTCACGACACTCTTTCCGAAATCAAGCATACTCGCTGTTTCTCGGAGCCCTTCTGCTCGCCCAGCCTTACCCATGAGCTGTTGGTCAATAGGATTATTCGTGGTCTGCAGGAATTCCATGCGTTTCGCCATCAGCTGTTCCTTGATGATCTTAGCAAGCGTTCCTTCAGCCACAATGTCCACATCGCCCTTGATCGACTCGTCTGGGTGATAAAGCATGTTGTGCTCGTACTGCCTCGTCAGTGATGTTCTGACAACATCCAGGTCTATTCTCATGATGACCAGCTTGATTCCGCGGGCTGCGTTTGTCATGAGCATTGAGAGTCCTCCCAATGTTCTACCAGCGCCGCTAACATGAGTCCCTTGACCATGTTCGTAGGCAGGTATGCCGGTATATTCGTCAGCAAGGTTGGCATAGGTGGTGTAGACGCCCATCAGTTCTTCAGCATGTGAGGGTATGTCTACCGTGTAGAAAGGCTTTTCGTTCTGACTAAGACCCATGTTGTTGAACTGGTGAATCTTTCCCGGGAATGGTTTGGCAATTGGCTCTCCGGCAGGAAGGCGGGTAATATCGCTGTAAACAAACTGGGGTCCAGAAGCATATCCCTGATTATTCACCATTGCCCGAATCGAGGCATTACAGATACGCTGTACGTCTTCCATGAGCTCGGGAACACCGCGGCCCCAGAAGGAACCAGGAACCTTGGCCCAAGTTGACTTGCTATAGGGGCGTTTTGCCAGAGGATCATCATTTATCCTTTGATAGACTATGTATTTCCCTATCTTAATGATATTCAGGTCATATTCTTGGAGAGGCTTAATGGCTTCTCCGTCAAGATCCTCTGTGATTCCGTTGTCCATGAGAACTTTACCCTGCTGAGGGGTCCAGAACTCGAGAGATTCAATGATATTGGAGGAATTGAGCTGAGTTGCTGACTTATCCTCAAGACGCTCTCGCTCGCTGTCCTGTTCAGTAACTACCCTCACTCCGCTCTGTCGATATTCGTAGAGGCAAGCGTCTATGGCGTTAGCATCGTAGCCTTCTAGCCCCTTCAGGTTCTCAAGATCAGTCCCACTCAGCCTATCCTTTTGGATAAGCGTACCATTGTTGATATCGGTCATTCCCCGGGACTCGTAAATATCAAATGGGCTTGGTGCTTCGTAGCAGGTTGTATTCTCCCACGTTACCATAGGCTTTGTTCGGCCATTCAGAGTAACCCAGTTGCGCTTTCGCTTCTTTCTAACGATAGGGCCTTTTATGAAGCCATTCTTTAGAGTAACCATGTTTGAGACGAAATCATCAAAGGCATTTTCCCAATTCCCTTCAATCAGCTGGTCTTTCATGACCGTCTGCATTCTGGAAGCTCTTTCCTTGGCCTCTTCATTCACCTTATCTTCAACCAGGAGCCGCATTTCAGAAGCAAAGTCCTGAATGGCTTCAAGGGATACAGGCTGACCACCCTCAGCAATATGCTCAATAAGCTCGTTCATTGTGGTATCTTCGATGCCTTCCAAGACTTCGGGAGAAATCTCTGGGATAGGGGTCGGATTGATCTTCCATGACGGATCCCCACCGCTATTCAGGACTTCGTGGAGCCAGGCTTCGGCTGCCCTGCACTTAACGCCAGTGAGCCCCATGAATACGTCACTGCCACCGATTTCTTCAATATCAGCACTGACGCTGGGTTCATAGTCACCCTTGCGTTGCCGAAGAGATTTGATCATCTGCTCGCCAACACCAGTTTCTGACCTGTACGTCTTGGCATCTTGCCAAAGTGATTCACAGATAGCTGATAGGCCTAGAATTTCTGGTTCAGTCTGAGTTTTGTCGGCTTTCTTTCGCTCTGCTTCGACTTCTTTGAGGGTCTCCGGGGAAGGAGGGGGTGTAAGGGCAGGACGCCCACTCACGCCTTGTTTCTGAGCGACAATATTGGCAACAGGTTCAGCCATAGTTACGCATGAATCTCCGAGATTGCTATCTATTATCTCTTTGACTCACTGATTCGTCAAGCTGACCGATGTACATCTCATGCTAGAGACTGTACATTCTATGCACATTTGCCAATGTGTTCAGGAAAAGTGATATGGGAATATTATTTTAAGGGCGTAGACTTTAGGTTATACAGATGTCTTCATGAACGTGATCCAATGTGTCTTCTGTTGTTTCCCTGATTTATGCCCGAAAAGCGGTCGCTCTGGAGTCAGATCAAGTATCTGTGATACTGGAACCTCGTAATCGCACCACTTAAAAACCAAAACACCTTCTGGGCGTAAGACCCGAAAGCACTCCAAAAATCCCATTCGCAACTCTTTACGCCAGTCTCCCTTTAGCGTTCCATACTTCTTTGCCATCCATCCCTTCTTTCCGTTTCTGGCAAAATGAGGTGGATCAAATACTACAAGAGCAAAACAATTGTCTTCAAACGGAAGGGATGTGAAATCAGCAAGATAGTCTGGATCTATGACCAACTCCCTGGAACCGCCCTTGCTAGATTTATCTTTCAAGCTATGGCGCTCCATACGCTTATCAACAAAGACCGCTCTTTGATCAGTTTTGTTGAACCAAAACATACGCGAACCACAACAAGCATCTAAAACATGCCTCATGTCCACCCCAGCGATGACCCTTTGACAATCTCACGTCTTCCGCTGGACCGCATTGGCATCTGACCATTTGCAGAGCCGCCCGTTTCACCATGGCAAGAAATATATTGGATGCAGTTGTGAACCAGAACCCCATTGGCGTAGAAACAGTGATCTGATTCAACCGTTAGATCGTACACCTTTCTTGGAGAGAGCCCTGAGCACTTTGCTACAAGCCTTATCTCCACAGGTTTTCGTGCGGGAGTATCTATTGATTTTGAACTCTCGGTTACAGATGCAACATTTTCTCTGCTCATCATCAACTCCTGAGAGCCTTCTTGCCTTTCCTTGGCATCCTGGGCTACAAAACAGCTTTTTTGCGTATCCCTTCGATCCGACATACGGCTTGCCGCAAACGGAACATATCCTCTGTTCTTTTTCGATATTGGTCCAAATGCTTTTGGCATGACGCCTATGCCATTCTCTTCCCTCGGCTGACCTATGCCATTCTTTTGCTGCCAGCTGTGCTGCCCGAATTCCGATCTGCAGGCTTTCTGGATTTGTTCTTCTACGATCGTCGAGATGCAAATAGGCGTGTTCAGAAAGTTCCAAACATTCAAGATTCGATATATCGTTGTGTTCCAAATCCTTGTCAATGTGGTGGAGACAATACCCGTCTGGGATAGGTCCATTAGCGGATTGCCATATATATCGATGTAAGGATATTGCCGTTCCATCACCTCGTTTATGCCAGTAATACCCAGACCTAATATCTTGGCCGAACCACAGGTCGTCGTACAGTATTCCCTCTGCTTTCCGCATAGCGACATAATAGCACTTCCGACAACAGTATTTACCTTTTCCTTGACGGATCTTCCACCCTGGAACAGAAAATGGCGTACCGCATTGTAGGCATATCTGACTTTGCCAATCTCTTCGCATAAATTTCCACCCTTCTTAATGCTGTATAGTATATCACGTTCACAAACAGCGTCAAGAGGTTTCCATCCAGAATCAGTCATTACTCTATGATCTGGTGTAGCAATGAGAGTTAGCCCAGACGAAAGATGCGCCTCGACAACGCTTGCTGAGGCATCCACAAGCCATGCATTCGTCACTCGCTTGGAACCAGAGGGGGTCATTACCATATCACCAACAAGGACCGATTCTATGCGCTTCTCGGAATAGTCGCCCATGGTCACAAAGCTTCCTTCCGCTATGCAATCGTGGATGTCTGAAAACGGATGGTTCTTCTCCGGTTCCTCAGCATAGGATATCCCGGTACTTGTTCTCCGTTTCCTGTACTGATATTTCCCCAGAAACCCTTCTCGAATCTTCTGGCACCGTGAACTTAGGAGGAAACGTGGGGCACCTTCCATCATTCTTGTGAGATATCCAACAACGGCATCACGTCTTACCTGCTGATTATTCGTCTTTGCCAGTTCAGCATGGAACCCTTCATTTGTGAGCATCTTGTATGCTGTAGCAGCATCTGAGTCTGCTTGGCTTCTCATGTTTATTCCTGTTGGGTCGCAAAGCATAATATGCTTCATTCCAGCATATCTGTTCAGCATCATAGGCTTGAGCTCCGTCTGTATGAATTGCTTCATCCCCATTCTTCCCTCACCAATGACTTCATCAAGAATACGCAGTTGACCTCTTGGCGTTATCTGGCCAAACACTGCGGCCCCAGAAAGGCCTGGGTCAATTCCAATCAGAACAGGAAGACCACCATAAACCTCTAATTCTTCATCAGCATAATGAACAGCATCATTGTAAATATCTTCGAAAACAGGCTTTCCATAGGCTATTACCCCGTATTCACCCTGAAGAAAGACCTTTATCCATTCAATAGACTTCCCGGGGACCTGGCGCATGTAATACTCATAGCCACTTCTCAGGTTGTGAATATTCTCAGCACATGGATATCTTGGATCCTGGCCCTTGTTTGGAACATATACAGGCGGGTCATCTTTCTTCTTTGAAGGTAATTTCAGGACGGCCGGGGGTTGATCGAAGAATTCCCATCCTTCTGGCTTTTCAACCTCAGCGGCTTTATACCACCAGCTATCTGTATCTGGCGGGTTCGTGTCCATGATGATTCCGGCCCAAGAGGGACCCCCATCTCGAGGGTGAGGATATCGATCGACACGACCTATCGCCATGTCGAAAATAGCCTTTTCTATTTCAGAAGCTTCGTTGATCCATGCCCCAGTCAAACTAAGAGACTTGAGCTTTGCGACATCATCCTCTCGGTCAAGAGCTCTAAACAAGAATTCTGCTTCCACGACAGTCTTATCTTGGAGCGCCATGACAAGCTTTGAATGCATTGGAGGCTGCCTTATGACGCGGTGAGAATAACCAGCTGTTTCAAGCTCAGGAAGCCAATATGTAAAGTCTGGAAGAGTTGTCGAAACAAGTTCAGGCGTTGTGTTACGGATGATTCCCCATTTTGTTTTGCGTATTCCGTTGTGTGGTTCTTGTTGCTGAGCTCTGAGAAGAAGCTCGAATGCACACGCGCTACTCTTGCCTGAACCGATCACCCCTCTTATCCCACGAACAAACGCATTGCTGTTGTGGAACCGCTGGACTGCCGGCCCAGGCATGACGTAGTCTACCTTGATCATCTCGCGTTCTTCAGCCATGGCTAGGACATCTTCCTCATGAACCCCTTGAGATATCCATGCTCAATCTGCCTTTGATAATAGAGTTCGGGCAGATTGTATCATTCATGACATCTTCCCTTCAGCTTCCTGCTTATCGTAGTACTTTTGGAGATATCCTTTCTGGCGTTCTGCCGTGACCATGGTGCTGTGTCCGCCCCCATCTACCCTGTTTCCGTGGGTTTGGTGCATGAGTGGTGTACCTGTATCAGCGTCAACCACGTCATACTTCTTGGTATCAGGATTATACTTTGCGTCAACTCTCATGACTTCTCCTCAACAGGTTCGTAGGTCTTGTCGAATATGTCAGGCTTGCATGGGTAGAAATGCTCCCCGTCCGGCTCAGGAATTATCCAGTCGCCGACTTCCAGCAACACAACTTGGTTGTCGTGAATAGTGTGGACATGAGGCTTATTGCTGACTCTGACAAAGCAAGACTGAGAGTTACACATTCCCTTGACCAGAACGCCGTACTTGACATATTGCTCTGCCTCGATTAAGACTGGCTTCTTCCTGAACTTCATGACTTTTTCCCCTCCTTCTCTTCATCAGAGATAATCTTCCCATCTTCATCGATCGTTCCAAGCTTTACCCGGACTCCATCGGCAAGCTTCTTGTAGGCCACCTTGCCCACAATAACCCCCTCCCCGCCATCTGACAATGTCACGTCGCGGGGAAGGGGCTTCTCTTTATCTGGTTGAATCTGAGGCGTTTCCATGACTGTTACGCCACCATTGCTCTACCGCTTGCGCTACCAGGATATCTCTGGATCCACCCTTGCCTGTCGGGGGACCTATGAACCCTTCACTCTCGAGCTGTTCCATCACCCACGCCGCCTTGCTCTTGTCAATCTTACAAGCACGCTCGACAAGGGGAAGGGTTGCTCTCTGCTTCTCGATGATGACCGTTTTAGCCTGCTCGAGAAGATCATTCTGGCTTCCGACCTTGGATGCCTGAACTCCCGCAATGTTGTCCAGAGGGAATTCCAGTTGCATTCTTTGGCCGATAACGTACTTCTCCGCTTCCACATGGAGCTTTTCCAAGGCCTTCACGCATTCAGGTGTCAACAGGTCAGGCTGAGCTACTGGCCTTCCTCGGCCGCGCTTGCCTTCAGTTGCTTCCTGGAGCTTACTGGCAGCATATGGGGTATTGAACGGGAAGGGCCTCTTCTTCTCCTGTAGGTCCTTTACTCCCGTTATGATGCATCCCATGACTGCAGATTCTCCCTTGTAGCCGAAGCCGACCTGGGTGATATGCAAGGTCTCTGCCCACTGTTTGTCCAGTTCAAGCATTTCAATGACGTGCGGGGTCAAAGCCTTAATCGAGTTGTCCAGCGAGGTATTCGGGTCGTCATGGCATTTCATCGTGAATTCATCACGCTTGCCGTTGGCGCCCTCCTTGCTGAAGTCTACGAAAACCACTCCCGGCTTCCTCTGAATTCGTTCTATTCGCATGATACTGTCTCTCCTTCTTCGTTTTCCTCTACCCGTTGACAGAGGAAGTTTACAAACTCACGGACATGCTTTCTGCATCTTGGGCAAAGAGCATGATCCACGATTACCTCGAGGTTGTCGCTTTCTTCGTTGCAAGCGTCACACCGACCATTCACTTCTTTTTCCTCACACACGTTCCGGCCTTTGCCCTTGGCCCTGTTGCGTTCTGAGGTCCTTTAGCAAGTCCACCCTTGCCGCGCCCCAGTCCTGTTCCTCTTCCTCCACCAACGCCTGTCTTTTTTCCTCTACCCTTCATTTCTTCTCTCCTTTGTTGTGTTCTGTCGAAGACGGATATAGCGTGTCTCCTGGTTTGTGTTTTATTGGCGGGAATCCAGGAGGCATGGTTGATTGCAAGACAATCGGTTTCGCCACCTTCAGCTCCGTCCATAATTCCCTGCTATGTTCCCGTTCGTGCTTGAGCATATCCTGT
>Ga0307928_10003771_pt1 | contig 11575 bp, 15 predicted proteins | sample AceLakmetagen232_FD_201815 | JGI IMG/M metagenome (GOLD analysis project Ga0307928, IMG submission 201815) | Saline water microbial communities from Ace Lake, Antarctica - #232 | ecosystem: Environmental > Aquatic > Non-marine Saline and Alkaline > Saline | place: Antarctica: Ace Lake...
ATGTATAAAGGACAAAAGAAAAAATTGAAGATAGGTTTATAAACTTATTGGAACACATTATATTTATGGTAGAAGAAAATGTAACAATGACTCGTAAAGAGTTGAATAAAAAAATTGAAGATTCTAATGATAATGGGTATAGTGATGGTTGTTATTCCGGAGGTATTATTTGGCTTTTTATTGGTATGGCACTGATGTTTATAATTTGTTTTTGTACAATTTGTGATAAAAATCTTGATACTTCTTATAAACAAGAAGCATGTTTTAATGCCGTTGGGGATTATAAGTTTATTTATGAGAACGGAGATTCTTATTGTGTTGTAACTCATAGCCCAACAAAAATTAGTTTATATAAATTAGTGGCCTATAACGAAAAATGGGTTGTATCGCGGGAAGCCACTGTGCTAGACGGGGTAAATTCCGATTTTTATGATTAAAAGGAGATGATTTAATGGAAGGAACAGATAAACAATTTGGTTTTTTAACTTTTGGAATACTTGCGCTTATTATAATAGCATTTATTGGTTTAAATTCTTTTGGAATTGTTGGTCCAGGAGAAAGAGGAGTGCTTGTTAATTTAGGGCAAGTACAAGCAGGTAACCTTGGCGAAGGAATTCATTTTAAAGCACCATTTATTCAAGGAATAGCAATAATGGATGTTAAAACACAAAAAATAGAAGGAGCGGCAGCGGCTGCATCAAAAGATTTGCAGGTAGTGTCAACAAATGTTGCACTGAACTATAGATTACGAAGTGATCAAACATATATTTTGTATCAGGAAATTGGTATTGATTATGTGTCAAGAATTATTGATCCGGCAATTCAAGAATCTGTAAAGGCGGCAACTGCTAAGTTTACAGCAGAAGAGTTAATAACTAAACGTGAACTTGTAAAACAAGCGATTGAAGATACTTTAAGAATAAGATTATCAGCATATTTTGTTGAGGTGCAAAGTCTTTCAATAACAGATTTTGATTTTTCAGAAGGATTTAATGCGGCAATTGAAGCAAAAGTAACTGCTGAGCAGGATGCATTGAGAGCTGAAAGAAAGCTTCAAGAAATTAAAGTTGTAAAACAACAAACAATAACACAAGCTGAAGCTCAAAACGAAAAAGTAAAGTTAGAGGCAGATGCGGAAGCATATAAAGTGTTAAAAGAAGCCGAAGCGGAAGCTAAAGCATTAAAATTAATTAGAGAGCAATTAGAATTAAATACTCAACTAATTGATTATAAAGCAATCGAAAAATGGGATGGAACAGTACCAAAAATAGTAGGTTCTAGCGGAGCCACTTTATTTGATGTTACTGGGATAATTGGAAGTGATTAAATGAAAAAATTATCAGTAACAGGCGCTGCAGGAATTATTTTTGCAGCAATTATTCTTATATTTTTTGTATTGCCCGGAGTGGTTGTTATTGGTATGAGAATGATTTTTGAAATTTGTTCTCTTATTTTTTATGGAATAATTGCATGGGCGATGTTTAAAATTATTGAACATTGTTTAAAGGATAAGGAGGAGAAATAATATGGTAGCAGAAATGGTAGTAGCTAATTTGTTTACATCAGTGATTACATTAATTATATTTTTATTAATGAGCATATTTTTATGGAAATTGTTTAGATCACTACTTCGAAGAAACGAAATGATTGATGCTTATTTTACAGCAAAGCTAAAAAAACATGCAACTAAATTTGATATTGATTTAAATACTGAAATGGCTGAAACAAGAGCATTTACATTTTGGGAATTAAATGCGAGAACTCGAAAAGAAGCTAAACAAAGAAGATTAAATACAAGTTGCATTGCAGAAACAGATTTATTGTTTGAAGCATTGGACGAAAAAGAAGTTAAGGGAAAGTAATTTTCCCATTTTATTTTTATTTATTAAAATAAAAAAGTAGGTAAAAAAATGAAAATAACAAATATAAGTGAATTAAATTTAGGCGAAAAAGAAGTAGGTCTGGTTACTGGCGAATTTGTGTCTAGTCGAATTTTTTATCGTGACTTTTTTGCAAAAGTAAAAAATGTTTTTGGAATGCCATTAATTTCATATGCGCGAATGCTTGGCGATGCAAAAGATGGGGCCATTAAAGAAATGATTAAAGATGCGGAAGGTCTTGGGGCAAAGCGTATTATTAATGTTCGATTTGCAATTACGACTTTAACAAATGATTCTTCAGTTGTTTTGGTAACTGGAACGGGTGTAGTATAATGGGAGTATTAAATCTCGGCATTGGCATTGTTGGGTTAATTATTTTATTTGGAATTTTGTCTGCTGGGTCAACATCGGAAATAACGGAAAAATATTCGGATATGAATATTATAAATACTTTAGATTTTGATACTTTTTTAGATGAGCTGGATTATAATATAATAAATAAATTAGACGTATCATTTGAAGATAAAAATATTCCAATATCATTCAAAAAGACTATCCATTATGTTGGTCGTGGAATTATTGACGGTTTGTGTTCATCAATTTACGCTGGAAAATTAGTTAATGATATGGAACCCGGTATTTATGTTTGGGTTAAAGCAAATCTATGGTTAACATTTGGGATAGTAATTTTATTGCTGTGCCCAAGTACAATTCATTTTGTTATGATATGTATTCTAGGTCTTTTGTTAATACTTAAAGAACGGTTTATTAAGAAAGAACATAAAAAACCAAAAAATACATGGCGGGATTAATATAAACTGGAAAGTTTTAGTGGACCACAGAGAAATTCACGATGGGGTTGACGTTAATATTATACCAAAACTACAAATTGCAGGAATTCAATTTGAAACACAACAATTAAAAGTTGGTGATTATATTTTACAAAATACTGACATTGGGTCCGAAGTATGTATTGAATTTAAACGGCTTCCAGATTTTATTTCATCAGTTTACGATGGGCGCCTTTGGAAGGAACTCGAACAGATGGAGAAAACATATTCTCATTCTTTTATTATTTTATCCGGAAAATGGGATGATATTTATAAACAAGAGGCTAAATTAAAGCATATGAAGATTATTAAAAATAAGACGTATTTTTCCGTGTCACAAAGAATTGGAATATTTGCATCAATAGCATGCAGATATAAAAACGTTAAATTAATTCAATTGGAAAATGATAATCAATTTATAGATATATTACCCAAGTTATTAGAAAAATCGTACGATGGCAAAGGAATTGAATATCAACATGTTATTAAACATAAATCTGAACCATATATTTATCTTAATATATTAAAATCTTTTCCGTCTATTAGTCCCACAAAAGCCGAGAAAATTATTGCGGCGTATCCAACATGGCAAGATTTTAATAAAGCGATTCTTGAAAAAACATTTGAATTACCGGGCTTCGGAGCCAAGAGTTTGCAGATGTTTGAAAAATTTATAATCGGGGACATAACCAAAGCTTTTTAAATGTTTAGTATCATATATTATATAGTAAGGGGTGCATATTTACATGGAAAAACAAAAAAGTAATAATAATACATTAATACCGATACTTATTCTGGCGTCATTTATTGCGTTTGTAGGATTTATATCTTTTTCATTATATACTCAAGTAACCGATGTTGAAGAAGTGGTAGTATTGAAGGATGCTAATATTTCGCAGTTAACAATGGATTTGAATACTACACGAAACATGTTTAATACTAAAAAAATAGAATTAATTGTGTCTAATGCAAATGTTAATTCATTGACGGCACAACTTGTTATTGCAAATTTAGACAAAAATTTGTTTGAAAGCCAGTTAATTACTAAAACAACAGAATTTAGTGATTTAAATAATAATTATTTTGATTTGAATAATATATATTTGGATTTAAATAGTATAACATTTGATTTAAATAATTTATATATATCATTAGATAACAATTATGACGATGCATTAATTTTGATAGATGATATAAATGGTGATGGAAGATTATTATATACTTTATTTACGGCATGTTATAATGCGGCCGTTTGTGTGGATGATTCAAATGATTGTCAAATAGAAATTGATGAATGTATTAATATATCAGATATTAATCAAAATAGGATTAATATATTTCAATAGAAAGTAATATAAACAAAGAAAACATATAGAATATGTAGTGATATAGCATGAAAAATATAAAAAAATGTCCAGAGTGTGGAGGAAAAGAATTAATTTTGACTCAACATACGGACGGAAGGCTATTATGCATAACGTGTATGGATTGTGGGTGGATTAAAGAGTCGGACGAATTTAAGTCATTGGCCCGAGAAGTTGAAGATACACTTAAAGATTTTGATAGAAAAGATATTTTAAAAACTAATAAAAAGCTGGTTTAATGGTAGATACAGACATAATATGTGTTCGGTGTAAAAAGCCCGCACGGATTCAAGCGGTCAATGGCGTTTTATGCATTGATTGTTGGAAACTTACACGCAAAGAAAATCGTGCGATTAAACAACAGGATTCATTAAACAAGTGTTTTCAATATCGGTCACCATCTAAAGTTACCGGGAGAGAGGCCGAAATAGTAAATGAAATTATGTGTGAGCTTGAAGCGAAAAGCCTTTTAAAAAAGGTTTGAGCAAAAATCTTGGCCAAAAAAAGTAATATAATTTTTTGATCAAACTTTTTCGGAAAAAGTTTATCCAAAAGGTTTATAAATAAAGAGGTTTTATTATTTAATATGAAGCGAAAGAAATTTGATTTTTTTGGGTCAATGGAGCGTATGGGCGATGCTTTTGCGCCAAAAATAAGAAAATCTGGTTATTCTGATATTGGTACTGGAATTCCCTCTGTTAATATTTCTGATCCTTTGTGGGATCCTTATAAAAAGTCTATGGTAAGACAAGCTAATAAATTTATGCATAAAGGCCCGGCTCAAGGTAAAAAATTAAATGATAAACAAGTTGAAAATATTGTTCATGATCTTAAAGAAAAAAGGTATAAGGTTCGTGAGGCCGCGGAAGCTATTATGGACGCTAAAAAAATGTCTCGTACACATATGAATTCATCTTGGGGTGCAATTCCTAAAAAATCTCAGAAAAAATATGCTAAGATGGATTTTGATGGTGATGGCATTATTAATATTAATGATTGTTTTCCTTTTGATTTTGATAGACAGTATAATTATAATAAAATGTCTTATGGGGACGTAAAGGCGAGTGGATATGCTAATGTTAGTGCGGCTAAAAAAGCCGGATATGTTCCACCACGGAAAGGAGTACCTTATATTGATTATACAGTGCCAACAGGACCAATAACTGGGCCATTTACTATAAGTTCTGGTGGAGGAACTACTGGAACAAAACCTTCAGGATCAGGCGGCGGCGGCGGGTCATCTTATATTGCTCCAACACCCCAAGTTGGAACTTATAATCCAGCTACATTAACTTATATTTCTTCTACCGGTGAAATATCTAGTATGATGCCAAATTTTGTTCCTAAGGGTACAAAAATTTCAAAAGGGGTTTATAATACATCCACAAAAACTTATATTGATGAATCTGGAAATAAATTTAGTAGAGCAGGTACAAATCTTCCGGCAGGAACTGCAGTTATTGATTCAAAATATGACCTTGTTATATCAGGAAGTCTATCCGGCGGATATCAATTTAAGATGCCAGGTAATGAAGTTGAATATTTTCAAGTATATTTAGAAGATTATGTTCCTGGTTGGGAAGGAATGACAGATTATGATAAATATGCTGCGTTGAGAGAACAAATAGAGTTAGGAAAAATAACCGATCCGACATTTATTACAAAATATGAAAAATTATTAGCACCATATATTAATAGATATAAATCTCAAATTAAAGGAGCAGAAGCGGCTACAGTGTTAAGACAGAAAAAAATTGGTTTTTTGGGTAGAGCCGGAGAAGAAAATTTATTATCTCAAAAACATATTAAAAGAGTTCAAGCTATTTTAGATAAAAAAATTGATAAAATTCAACAAGTAGCTGAAACAAAAGAACAAACTATTGCTAGAAAAAAAGAAGCAGAATTAGAAAACATAGTTACTAGTGAATTGAGTAAACGAAAATCAGAATATTATACACCAGGTAAAGCCGGAGAAATTATAAGTACATTTAAAGGTAAAATGACTAAATCTGAGTTTGATGCTTATAATAAAAGTGTTGATTATAAAGCTAAATTCAAAAAGCTAATAAATAATTAATGAAAAGCTTTATAAATAAAGTAGTATTATATTAGTATATGGCTACATTATTGAAAGTTCCAAGACCCAGTCCTGTGTCGGCAATTACCTCAAAATATAATAGAGGTTCCGGTTCTTATGTAAATATTGCTACCGGATATGTTAGTAGTTCGGTTAGAGACCCTGGGGTTGGATATCGTAAAGTTTCTTATGCGGAAGCGGTTAAACAAGCGTCGTTACCACCTAAACAAACAACTTCTAGCTATTTGAGATTAAAAAAACAAAAACCAAGTTTGATTCAACCTAAACAACAATCATCTTTTTTCCCAAAAGTAAAATCTAAATTATCTCAACCTATATCTTTTATATCAAAAAAGCCCGTTAAATTAATTACAAAAACACAATCATTTTTGCCTTCAACAAAATCTCAAGGATCACGATTAGTAGAACCAAAAAAACAATTAGAAATTATTAAAGCGAAATCAACTAAATCAATGATGGATAAAACTAGCGGTATTGGTACAAGTATGTTTTCTTCGTCGTATGGGCAAAGGCTTCCGGGCGATTTACGCTCGTATGTTGATTCTATAACTGGAAAAGTTGATTTGGATAGAGCAGCAGCTGAAGTACAGGATAAAGTTAGTTATAAAGATTTAGATATACCAAGTAAAACAGTTGGTGAAGTTGCTAGACAAGCAATAAAATCATATAAAGAGCAAACTGAAGCAAATAAAAAATTAGATAATATTATTGATACCGGTAATATTCTTGGAACTTTAGCAATGGCGCCTTATAATTTAGGGGTTGCGATGCCAGCAAATATATTACAAGGAACAATTAGTGGAAAAGAAGGAACTTGGGGCGTTGATACGGAATCTATAGATTCACCTTTTAAAATTGGGTTTGGATCTGGGAAAATTTCAGCTACAGAATATAATAAAAATATTAATAGTCAAATTAAATTATTAGAAATACAAAAAAATAAATTTCCTGCAATGGGAACACATTATCAAACTAGTATAGATAATTTAAAAAAAAGATTAGTTTCAGAAGGTAAAACAGGAGCAACTCTTACAACAGAAGCTAGAAATATTATGTCTTTATTTTCTATTCCTGGATATGTTGGAGGAGAAGCTATTATAAGTGGTCCTGGGTTAATGGCTCAAAGTAAAGGATCTTTTGCCGAACAAGCACGAAAAGATGCGTTAGAAGGAAATACTGGTACTTATCAAAAAATTATTGATTATTCAAGAGGATATAAGATTGAAGATACTCCTATATGGGGAAAAATTAAAATTCCTGTGTATGATAAGGATAAACCTTTTTTAAAAAAGGAAGCAAATGTTTTGTATAAACAGGCATATGAAGATACACAATCTTTATCAGAAGATGATTTTAATAAAAAATATTTAACAGTTTCAAAGTCTGCTATTAAAGCTAAAGAAGCTGAAGCATATTCTGCAGGGCAATTAGCAGTAGAATCTGCTACAATATTTTTACCTGTTCCTAAAGTTGGGTTGGCTGGAACTGCTGGAAAAATTATTCAAAAAGGAACTTTATATAATATGTTGATTGAAAATCAAAGTGGTACAGATGCTGCTACAAATCTTGCAGCCGGAGTTGGAATGGGAGCTGTTTTTAAAACTGCAGGAACAATTTTTGGAAAAGTAGATTCTAGATTAGTTAATAAACTTAGTGGTGGGATGAGAACTCAAAAAACAATACATACTGTTAAAGATGCTTCTAAAGCAGCAAAAATGTTTAAAGCAACTGGAGAAATTGGAGAACCTTTATTAACTCAAACTTCAACTTTTGCGGCAAACAAAAAACTAGCATTTGCGGAAAAAACTGGTGGTGCTGTTGGAAAATTTATATTACCAGCATATTTTACCGGGAGTTTAATTCAAGGGGATATAGAATTAATTAATATTGCAAAAAAAGAAGGATTAGAAAAGTATAAAGAAGCTAAGTCGGATACACAAAGTGGATTAGCTGGAATGATTTTAGGAGTTCCAATAGGAACTGCTGGGGCTGAAAGATTATTTAAGGGAATTGATTTAAAAACATCAATGGATACAGTAACACAAACTGCAAGAAGTCCTGAACAAAAAGTTATTTTTCAAGAAGGTACAATTATAAAAACTCCAGGAACTCCATTTATTCCGGAAACTGAATTTGTTATTAAAAAATCAAATATAAAATCAAGAACAATTTTAAAAACTCCAAAAACTTCGCCAACAGTTGAAGTGTTAACGGCAGATGCAAAACTTGCATTTTCAAAAAAACTAAGGTCTACAGTAAAAACGGTTAAAGAAACAACTTTCAAAGAAGCTACAGAATTTTCTAAGTGGAGTGACGTTCAAGCAAAAGGTGGTAAAACGGGGGCAAGAGTTGAAAAAGCATTACAAGGAATGAAAAATTATTTAAAGGATAATGCTGGAGATGTTGGATTAGGTGGAAGTGCATCAAGTACATTTAGTTATACGAAAGATGTTGCTAGAAAAATATTTAAAAATAAAGATTTAAAATCTAATGATTTTGATGTTGTTGTTAAACCATTATTTGGAGAAACTGGGGTTACTCAAGCACAAGCAAAAATTATTGCTAAAGAATTTCAAAAACAAGGATTACGAGTTGATATTCAAAATAATGTGATTGATCCATCAACATATTTTAAAACAAAAACTAATGTTAATGCAGATGTGGTTATACACAAAGGTCAGGGTGGATGGGAAGTTTCTGTTAAGACAGCTGGGGGTGGATCAGATCATTTTGCGTCTATTCACGGAATTAAAGCAACTGGATTAGATAAACAATTGGATGCTGTTAGTAATATTCAAGATTTTTCTAGAACTACAAGTTGGGTTAGAACAAAGGAAGGAATTGATGTTTTAAATCCAGCGATACAGGCTCGTAGAAAATTTATGGGTGGTTATGAATCTGGTCGTGCTAAAGATATTGATTGGTTTAAAGATGTGGCGTATGAAGGTTATGGAGATGTTTTAGGAAAACCTATTCGTCCAGTTCCTGAACCTATGGCATTTAATTTATCAAACTATGCACCTAAACAACAATTGTTAATTTTAAAAGATTTGGCGACTCCTAGTAAACAAATTACTGGTAAAAAGGCCGATGTGGTTAGATCAAGAGATGCTATGAGATTAATTGAAACAAATCAATTAGAAGCGATTGATTTACTTATAAATAAACGACCAGTATTTAAGATTGAAAGAAGTGTAGTATTGAATCCATATGAAACTATTGCTGGGCAAACAAAAATATTAGGAGTTACAGGAAGTAAACAGGTTGATATTTCTATAAAACCTCAGAATATTGAATTTTTTAAAGAAAAAGGCTTTGTTCAAGTTAAAAATTTAAAAACTGAAAAAGGAGAAATAGGATTAACTAAGTTTGGCCCTAATGAATTTATTAATCCAAAAAATATTGTTAATCCATCATATACAATTCCAAAACAGTTAGTGTCTCCTGTAATATATCCTAGTACTTTTAAATCTGAATTAAATAAAAATTTAGATTATTTTAAAAAATCAAATTTATTTAAACCTAAATACTTAAAAGCCCCCGATAATTATATTGGTAACAATTATTTTTCTGAAAGATATAAAAAAATAATATATCCTAAAATAAAATCTACCCCCAAAACTGGGTATATACCTTCGGCATATGTTACTTCTCAATATTTTCAACCCCTATATATACAGGATACGTATCCTGATGATAAATATCCTGATGATAAATATCCTGATGATAAATATCCTGATGATAAATATCCGGATGATAAATATCCTGATGATAAATATCCTGATGATAAATATCCTGATGATAAATATCCGGATGATAAATATCCGGATAATTATTATTTTCCAAATTATGCACCACCATACACAGGCGGATACGGTGGAGGATACGGTGGCGGATTATATGGAATGGTAATACCTGCTTCAGGTGGAGCAAGTAGGCCAAGAAAAAGATCTTCAAAATTTGCAAAAGGCCCAGGTAGAAAACAATTAATCCAGGTAAAATCTTCTTTATTCAGAAAGTTTGCGTTTGGAGAAAAAGATCTATTAGTTGACAAAGAATCTTTGGCACAATTTAAAAGGACCATTGGAAAAAAAGGAACTTTCTTTGGATATGATGCAGTTCCAACTCAGGAACAATTAAATGCGGCTGAAGACAAATTATGGAAAAGCCAGGCAGAAGCAAAGTATTTAAAAGGACAAAAATCTATATTAGATATAGAATTATAGTGATTATTTATGGCATGGTTTGAAGCAACAATACTTTTTATTACGGGGCTTATAGCATTTGCGGTTTTATTGCCGGTGGGTATTGAATTACTGCCTGGAATGCAAGAAACTATGGGGTCAACTGTAACTACGTTGGTTTCGGCTATGTTTGTTATTATTCTTGTTATGGCATTTATTTTATATATTCGACAATCTCAACAGCCCGATCAATATATGGGGACTGGCGGAGCCGGTCAGGCTGGGTTTTGATAACGAAAGGTTTATAAATAACAATATTGTATATTTAGTTATGAAAGGTAGTATGATGAGTTTTTTAAAAAATCAGAAAGGACAAGGCTCTATGATGAGTTTTTTTACGTTTATAATGGGTTTAATTTTATTAGCAGCTTTGTTGCCCGTTGCTAATTCTTTAGTTGCTACTATTACTGGCGGGAACATGTCACATCTTGCTAATTCAGAAATTATTAATTTACTGGTGGGTATGACAGGAGTAATCATGGTCATTCTATTTCTCATGAGTGTAGTTTCAGATTTCCAAACCCGAAGTACGTACACAAATTAACTATTTTTAACCTTATCACCAAGAAGTCTATATCCTGAACTTGTTAGGTTATAGATGAATTGGCATAACCAAACGATAAGATTATAAGGAGTAAGGGAGTAGTATTATTTATGAAATATGTGTTTGATAAAAATGCTCATTCAGTTTATTCTCTGAATTACCATTTTGTACAATGTATAAAGTATAGAAGAAAGGTTTTAGATTTTCCTGAAATAATTGAGGAACTAAAATCAAGAACTCACAAAATAGCTGAAAGTTATGATATTCAAATAACTTGTATTGAAACAGATTTAGACCACATACACATTTTACTAAAATGCAAACCACAATCCAATCTAATAAAATTTATAAATAACTGGAAAAGTGCAACCTCAAAAGCAATAAGAAACAGATATTATGCCAGAATAAAAGATAAGTTATGGGGAGATGTTTTTTGGAGTAGTAGTTATTGTTTGATAACAACAGGTCAAACAACTTTAGAACAAATAAAAAAATATGTTGAAAATCAAGGGAAGGGGAAAGAATTATGAAAGCTTATAAATTTCGTTTGTATCCTTCAAAGGAGCAAGAGCAAACTTTGTTTCAAACTTTCAAGTCTTGTCGTTTTGTGTACAA
>Ga0307928_10003772_pt1 | contig 11573 bp, 14 predicted proteins | sample AceLakmetagen232_FD_201815 | JGI IMG/M metagenome (GOLD analysis project Ga0307928, IMG submission 201815) | Saline water microbial communities from Ace Lake, Antarctica - #232 | ecosystem: Environmental > Aquatic > Non-marine Saline and Alkaline > Saline | place: Antarctica: Ace Lake...
CCTTACCCCGACCGCCGCCGCCCAGGCCATCGCCGAGGCCCGCCGCCGGATCACCATCGCCGCCGATTACCATTGCGACGCCGAGACCGGCACGGCCATTATTCGCTTGAACGACTGCTATGCCCGAGCCGTCAAGGTTCAGGACGTCAAGACCGCCCTGGCCGCCCAGCGGGAACTCAACAAGCTCTTTGACCTGTATCGCCAGCCCACCGCCGACCTGCCCGAGGACGACGAGCCAGACCCCGCCCGCGCCCACCTAACCGGCCTGGGCCTCGGCGACGAGACCACCGACACCGCCGAGCTCGCCCGCCTCGCTGTCGCCGAGATCGTAAGACTGCGCCGGCAGATCGGCCCCCATGAGTAAGGCCCTCCGCGCCAATTATTCAGCGTACAAAGAAACCCAACGTCGCCGCGCCGCCGTGCGCGCCGCCGCAGGCCGGGAGATCGCGCCCTTGCCGCCCGTCGCCGATCCCATCCGCAAGGCCACCGCCGCCGCCAGCTTCAGCCTGTTTTGCCGGACCTATTTTCCCGCCGCCTTCTACCTGCCCTGGTCGCCAGACCACCTAACCGTGATCGCCAAGATCGAGCGATCCGTCCGCACCGGAAGCCAATTCGCCCACGCCATGCCCCGCGGCAGCGGCAAGACCACGCTGACCGAGATCGCCGCCATATGGGCGATCTTCACCGGCTGCCGCCGTTTCGTCTGCCCCATCGGAGCCACCGCCGACCGAGCCGAGGCCATGCTCGCCAGCATTCTCACGGAATTGGAAAGCAACGACCTGCTCGCCGCCGACTACCCCGAAATCCTGTACCCGATCCAATGCCTCGAGCGAATCCACAATCGTTCGGCCGGCCAGACCTACAACGGCCAGCCGACCCGCATCACCCTGACCGCCAAGCGCATCGTCCTGCCGACGATCCCCGGCAGCGAGGCCAGCGGAGCCATCATCGCCGCCGCCGGCCTGACCGGAGGCGAAATCCGAGGCCAGAAGCACAAGCTCCCCGACGGCCAGGTCGCCCGCCCGGACCTGGCCATCATCGACGACCCACAGACCACCGAATCGGCCTGGTCGATCAGCCAGAGCGAACGCCGCGAGGCCCTGCTCGCCGGCGACATTCTCGGCATGGCCGGCCCCGGCCAGCGCATCGCCGCGATTCTCTGCTGTACGATCATTCGCCCCGGCGACATGGCCGACCGCATCCTCGACCGCGACGCCCATCCGGAATGGCAAGGCGAACGCACCAAGCTCATTTATGCGTTTCCGACCGCCACCGGCCTGTGGGACAAATACCAGAGCATCCGCCGCGAGAGCCTCAAGAACGACGGCGACGGCAGCCAGGCTACGGAATTTTACCGCGAGCATCGGCAGAAGATGGACGCCGGCAGCCGCATTGCATGGCCCGAGCGACACGACGAGCACGAACTTTCCGCCCTGCAACACGCCATGAACCTCAAAGCCGATCGAGGCGAGGCCGCGTTCTTCGCCGAATACCAGAATGAGCCCGTTACCGCCGGCGACAGCGACGACCACCTCGACGCCGACGCAATCGCCGCCAAGACCAACGGCCACAAGCCCCGCGCCGTGCCCGCCGACGCCGCGAATCTTACGATGTTCATCGACGTTCACGACCACCTGCTCTATTTCCTGGTCGTCGCCTGGACGCCGGACTTCACCGGCTACATTATCGATTATGGCGCCTTTCCAGACCAACGCCGCCGGTTTTTCACGTTGCGGGACGCCCGAACCACGCTACGCCGGAAATTCCCCGGCACCGGCAAGGAAGGCGCGATCCAGGCCGGCCTCGTGGTCCTGACCGAGGATTACCTCGCCCGCGAATGGCGACGCGACGACGGCGCCGTTCTGCAGATCACCCGATGCCTGATCGATGCCGGCTACGTCCCCGACCAGATTTTCGCCTGCATCCGGCGATCTGGCCGCATGGCCTCCCTCATGCCATCGAAAGGAATGGGAATCGGCCCCGCCGCCAAGCCGTTCAGCGAGTACAAACGGAAGGCCGGCGAGCAATACGGCCTGCATTGGCGCATTCCTTCGGTTCGCAAGACAAGGGAACTGCCGACCGTTTTGATCGATACCAACTTCTGGAAAACGTTTGTGCATGACCGCCTGGCCGTCGCCCACGGCGACCCCGGCAGCCTGAGCCTTTACGGCACGAGCCCCGAGACCCACCGCCTGCTCGGCGAACATTTGACCGCCGAATTCAGAACCCGCACGGAAGGCCGCGGCCGCGTCGTGGACGTTTGGAAGGCCCGCCCCGGCGCCTTCGACAACCACTGGCTGGACTGCCTGGTCGGCAACGCCGTCGCCGCCAGTATGCTCGGCGCGACATTGCCCGGCATGGATCGCCAGCCTACCACCGGCCGACGCAAGGCCGTCCGCTTATCCGCTTTGCAAGGAAGCCGCCGATGATTGATAATCGCCAGTCGATTCGTTTGTCGGACCTGGACGCCAGCCACGGCGCCGCCGGCCTGACCTGCCGCCATTGCGGCTGCCGGGATTTCCGCGTCGTGTACACCCGCCCGATCGCCGGCGGCATTCGACGTCGCCGCGAATGCCGGCATTGCGGCCACCGCATCACCACGACCGAGCGCAGCCAATAGCCCGACGTTTCAGGTGCAGCAATACTGCACCTGACCGACCCGCCCGCCCCCGAAAAAAATATCGCTAAAAAATGATAAAGACCTTGCCTCTATATAGCCGATAGTATATAATAGTATTAGTAAAGGTAAGGAACCGAACATGACCCTGAGCAAAAAGGAAAACACCATGAACACCATGAACACCACGAAGCCCAACGAAACCAACAGCATTAAGCGAGATTGGCATTCCCTAAAGCCCGGCGACGTGATTTGGCTCGCCAACGGCTGGTTCAAGGTCTTCGACGCCTACCTGATCGGCCAGGGAATCCTTAAGCTCAAGATCATCGTCGACGACCACGTCGAAGCCTACAACTTCCGCACCGCCTGCAGCCAGGCAACCTGCCAGGCCTGAACCATAACCCGAGCGAAAAGGAAAACACGATGAACACCACGACCGACACCGCCGCCAAGATCAACGCCGCCACCATCATCGACGCCTTAGTCGCCAGCCTCCGCACGCACAATATTCTCGACCATTACCCGGAGATCGCCGCCATTGCCGACGAGGCAACAGCCCAAGCCGCTGACCTGCTCGCCACCTCGGGACTTGCGATCGACATTAGCAACGACGCCAACATCTACGCTGGCCAGGACGCCCGGATTGTCCACGTGAGCACGACCGGCGAAGGCCGGAAGCTTTACGCCCTCAAGAGCAGGTCTACGACGATCGCCACCGCCTGGGACAACCCCGGAGGACTCCGCGAATACGCCGCCGGCCGCTTATTGAACCTGCCCGTCTGACCTACGCCCCAGGCCTGGCCGGCGTCGTGCCGGCCAGGCCGGACCCCAAACACGCAAAGGACAACATGATGAAAACCGACACGACAAGAGCCACGATTAGCGATCTTCAAGAGGCGATGCACGACGATCTTTCAGCCCTACGAACCGTCGCCGAATTAAGCCCGGCCGACGCCTCCCTCGTATCTAGCGCATGGAAATGGGCAGCCAGAGAACAGGTGCCAGCGACGCAGGGAAATCTTGAGAGCGTCCGATTCTACGCGAGCCACGTCCGAAGAATTCGCACCGCCCACCTCGGCAGACACCCGAACCCCCTCGGCCTTTCCCGTATCGTCATGCAGCCGTGACGATTGACCAAACCACGACAGGAGAACTCCCCCATGACCAAACGCAAAAAAGCCCGCCGCCTTGCCAGCGCCCGTTTTCGCCAGGCCCTGCTCGATGCCCGCCAGGCCTGCAAAATGACGCAGGTCGAAGCCGCCGCAGGAGCCGGAATCTTGCAGAGCCAATGGAGCGACTACGAGCGAGGCCGCAAAGCGCCCGGCCTCGACATCGCCGAACGCATGGCCGCCGTCGTCGGCCGCGACCTGGCCGACCTGCTCGAAAAAAATATCGTTAAAAAGTGATAAAGCCCTCGCCGCTTGTATAACGCCATTATGGACGCCGCCGGCTTCGACAATTAGCCAACCCGCCTGGCCGGCACCACGCCGGCCGGTCCCAACGCCTGACCAGGTGGCGAAATTCGCCACCTGAACCCCGCCGCATCGGCCGGAAAGTTACATCCGTGTAACAATCCGGCCTTTTTTACGCGCCCTCGCGTTTTTTTTCGCCCGACGGCCGCCCCCATGCCGCCTCCGAGATTGTACGGACCTTGCCCGTCGGGCGTGGCCGGGTTTTCGTTCCTTTTCCCGGTCGCGCCCCACCTTTACCCCAGGTTACACGATGGCCGACCTTGCCGAGACAATCGAAGAAGCCGCCGCCAGCCCCGCCGCCGCGACCGTCGACGGCAACAGCGCCACCGCGCGCCCGATCGCCGACCTGATCGACGCCGACCGCTACCTGGCCAGCAAGCAGGCCGTCCGCCAGAACCCTCGCCTCGGCATGCGCATCACCCGAGCCGTTCCCCCAGGGACAGTCTAGTATGGGCCTTTTCAGCCGCAAAACCAGCCCGACCCGCCTGAGCCTCAGCGACCGCTTCGTTGGTCGCCTGGCCGTCAAATATCACGACCTCAAAGCCCGATACGACGCCGCGCAGACCACCGACGGCAATCGCCGCCATTGGGCGAACGCCGACGACCTCGGCCCGCAAAGCGCCCTGACCGCCGCGACCCGCAAGACAATCCGCACCCGCGCCCGTTATGAGGCCGCGAACAACAGCTATGCCAAGGGCATCGTTCTCACCCTTGCCAATGACGTGATCGGAGCCGGGCCTCGCCTGCAGCTTCTCAGCAACGACCCCGCCGCCAATCAGGCCGGCGAAAAGGCCTTCACCGCCTGGTCGCGCGCCGTCGACCTACCCGCCAAGCTGCGGACGATGCGCATGGCCAAGGTGATCGACGGCGAAGTCTTCGCGATGCTCACTACGAACGACGCCCTCGCCCACCCCGTCACGCTGGACGTTCGGCCGATCGAGACCGACCGCATCGCCGGCGAGGCCATGCTTAGCTATGCCGCCGACAATACCGACGATGGCATCACGTTTGACGCGGCCGGAAACCCCACGACCTACCGCGTTCTGAATCGGCACCCCGGCGACGCCGCCGCCGAAAAAGCAAGCGACGTATTGGCCGATAAAATCCTGCACCTGTACCGTGCCGACCGGCCCGGCCAGACCCGCGGCATCAGCGAGCTCACCCCGGCCCTCGGCCTCTTCGCCCAATTGCGTCGTTATACCGCCGCCGTGCTGGACGCCGCCGAACTGGCCGCCGATTTTGCTGGCGTCCTGCAGACCGACGCCCCCGCCGACGCGACCGCAGCAGCAATCGACGCGATGGACACCATCGAGCTCGAAAGCCGCATGATTACCACCCTGCCCGAAGGATGGAAGCTCGGGCAGGTGAAAGCCGAGCAGCCGACGACGACATACAAAGAATTCAAGGCCGAAATCCTGAACGAAATCGCCCGCTGCCTCAACATGCCATTCAACGTCGCCGCCGGCAACAGCGCCGGATACAACTACGCCAGCGGCCGCCTCGACCACCAGGTTTATTACAAGGCGATCCGCATCGAGCAGGCCGCCACCGAGGCCATCGTCCTCGACCGTATCCTCACCGCCTGGCTGAACGAAGCCAGCCGCACCATTCCCGCCCTGGCACCCCTGGCGTCGTCCAGCCCCGTTCTGCATCAATGGTTTTGGGAAGGCACCGAGCACGTCGACCCGGCCAAGGAAGCGAACGCCCAGGCGACCCGCCTGACCAACAACACGACCAACCTGGCCGCGGAATATGCCCGCCAAGGCAAGGATTGGGAAACCGAACTGCGGCAAATCGCCATCGAGATCGCCCTGCAGAAAAAACTCGGCATTCCCCTCGCCAATGCCCCCGCGCCCGCCGCCGCAGGAGCCGACGCCCCCGACGATGATGACGAGAAGGACTCTGACCAATGACCAAACGCCAACGCCGACAAGATCGCCTCCACAGCCTCCGCGCCGCAGCGGCCGCCACAGACCACCTGACCCTCACCGGCGGAGCCGTGAACTTCATCGAGGCCGCCGCGGCCGCCGAAGGCGAAGCGCCCAAGCTACCCCGCTTCGAAATCCTCGGTTATACCGGCGCCCCGATGCGCGTCGGCTTTTATAGCTACCCCGTCGTCGTCGACCTGGCCAGCATGACCGCGCCCAACGCGACCTGCCCCATCCTGAAAGACCATGACCAGAGACAGGTCGTCGGCCACGCCGACACCATCGACATCGGCCAGACGCTGACGCTTTCCGGCATCATCAGCGGAACCGGAGCCGCCGCGAAGGAAATCGTCGCCAACGCCAAGAACGGATTCCCCTGGCAGGCCAGCCTCGGCGCGTCCGTCGGCGAAATGACCTTCATCGAAGGAGGCAAGACCGGCACCGCCAACGGTAAGACTATCAAAGGCCCCGTCTACCTCGCCAAAAACACCGTCCTCGGCGAAGTTTCTTTCGTCGCCGCAGGAGCCGACCCCAAAACCGCCGCCACCGTAGCCGCCGCCATCGCCGCGGCCCAATCACAGGAGATGCACCCGATGACTTTTGACAAATGGCTTACCGCCAAGGGCTTCGACGCCACCGACCTCGACGAAACGCAGACCGCCACCATGCGCGCCATGTACGATGCCGAGATCGCCGCATCGGCCGGCACCCCCGCCCCGACGCCCGCGACCACCGCGACGCCCGCGACGCCGGACCCCCAGGTCACCGCGGCCGCGGAGCCCGACATCGCCGCCACCATGCGAGAGCAGGCCGCCGCCGAGACCGAACGCATCGCCGCGATCCAGACGATCTGCGCCGGCAGCCATGCCGACATCGAAGCGCAGGCGATCCGCGAAAATTGGGATGTCAACCGAACCGAAGTCTCCGTTCTTCGCGCCGAACGACCCACCGCCCCGAACATCGGCAGCGGCCGACCGGCCCCCAGCGCCGACAGCCTCACCGCCGCGATGAGCCTGGCCGCCGGCCTGCCGGAAGCCGGCCTTCTGGCCGACTTTGGCGAGCCGACCATGGAGGCCGCCGCCCCCATGCGTCGCATGAGCCTGCCCCGCCTGATGGAGCGATGCATTACCCTCGAAGGCCAGCAGCCCCCGAGCGACTTCTGCAACGACACCATCCGCGCCGCGTTCTCCACCATCAGCCTGCCCGGCATCCTCGGCAACGTCGCGAACCGCACGATGCTCGAGAGCTTCAATGCCTTCCAGGCCGTTCTGCCGCAGATCGCCAGCGAGACCGATGTTAACGATTTCAAGACCCACACGCGTTATCGCCTGACCATGAACGGCACGTTCCAGAAGGTCGGCGCCGACGGCGAACTGAAGAGCGCGACGTTGGGCGAGGAATCGTTCACCCAACGCCTCGACACCTGGGGAATGGTCCTCAGCCTGACCCGCCAAATGATCTTCAACGACGATCTCGGCGCGTTCCTGCAGATTCCCCGCATGATCGGCCGCAAGGCGAACCTGGCCCGCGAGAAGGCCGGCTTCACGCTGCTGCTCAGCAACCCGAGCGACTTCTTCCACGCGAACAATGACAACTTCGCCGCCGGCAGCGACACGCCCCTGGCCATCGGCAGCCTATCCACCGCGGAGCAGAAATTCTACGACCAGACCGACGCCAACGGCGACCCGATCGGCGCCCTGCCGGAAATCCTGCTCGTGCCTTCGAGCCTGAAGGTTACCGCAGAACAGCTTTACGCGAGCCTCAAGCTGAACGAAACCACGACCGCCAACAAGGCCAAGCCGAGCGACAATCCGCACGCCGGCAAATTCCGCCCGCTGGCGTCGCCGTTCCTGAACAACGCGAACCTGACCGGCTACAGCGCCCTGGCCTGGTATATGTTCGCCAACCCCGCCGACCTCGCCGCGATGGAAATCGCCTACCTGCGAGGCCAGCGGACCCCGACGATCGAGAAGGGCGATACCGACTTCACGAACCTCGGCATGTACTGGCGCGGATATTGGGACTTCGGCGTCGCCATGCAGGACTCCCGCGCCGCCGTCAAGATGCTCGGCACAACGGAGTAATCACCAACCCGCCGCACGGGCGCGATGGCCTACCCGCCGTCGCGCCCGCCGGCTGAACTTTTGGAGCATACCATGGCCGCATTAACGCCCGTCGCACCCGCCAGAGTACCCGCCGAACTCGAAGCCATCGCAGCGGCTGCAGAAGGCGACGAATTCGCCAACACCGGCAAGGAACTGCTGCTCATCGAGAACGGCGCCGGTTCGCCCGTTACGCTGACGATCGAGACCATCGTGACCGTCGACGGCGAGGCCGTCGCCGACAAGGACGTCATCATCCCCGCCGGCGAGCGGCACATTATCGGCCCGTTCCCGACGACCTATTACAACGACGGCGACGACCTCGTCCAGTTGACTTACACCAGCGAAACGGACGTGACCGTCGCCGTGATCAAGCCCTCGTAGCCCGGTTTCTCATCACCAACCTTTGACGCCCAGGAGATCGCAATTATGATTATTCGCCTTGCCGCAGGATTGTCCATCGACTACACCCCCGGCGCCGACGTGACCGCCGGAACCTTCACCCAATACGCCGGCCTCATCGGCGTGCCCGCCAATGACATCGACGACAGCCGCCTCGGATCGCTGGCCGTTTCCGGCTTGTTTGAAGGCCCGCTTGTGGCCGAGATCATCACCGCCGGCGACGTTATCGGCTGGGATGCCAACGGCGACCCCTACGGAGGCACGGCCGGCAGCGGCTGCCTTACCAACGTTTCCGGCGATTGGGATTACCGCGTCGGCGTTGCCATCGAGGCCGCCACCGCCACGAACGGCCTGCTCCGGTTCCTGCTGAACGTTTTCCCGAACGCCAACACGTTCCAGAACACCGCAGCCACCGTCGCCGACGCAGCCGCGGCCACCGCCACGGACCCGGCCGTCACCGCAGCCGTTGAAGCCCTGACCGCCGTCGACCCCACACTCGACGCCAGCGACATCACCGACTCGACGACCGGAACGCCCAGCGAGGCCCACACCCTCGTCAACGCCGCCAGCAGCGACTTTGCCACGGCCGAACTGCAGGCAAACTTCGCCACGTTGGCCGCCGAGCACAACGCTCTCAAGGACGACACCGAGGCCAACGAAACCGCCATCGAGGCCGCCATCGACGACCTGGTCAGCCAAAAGGCCGTTATCGACGCCAACGTGACCGACGTTGCCGCGAACAATACCGCAATCGATGCGTTGATCGTCGACGTTGCGGCGTTGCGAACCACGCTCAATGCCGAGATCGCCGCGCTCAAGACCGCCGGCCTGCAGGCCAGCGCATAACCATGACGAACCTGCTCCACACCGCCGCCCAATGGCTCTCCGATACGCTGGCCGCCAGCGTATCGGAGGCCATGACGTACACCCGCGAAGGGCTCGGCATTCCGATTGCCGCCACGGTTGGCAGCAGCCAATTCGAGGCCGAGACCAGCCTCGGCGTGATCGAGACGTTCCGCAGCCAGGACGTCCTCGTGCCCGCCGCCAGTTTGGTGCTCGCCGGCGCATTGATTACACCGCAGGCCGGCGACAGGATCACCGACGGCCAGGGGCAGGTATTCGAAGTGACGGCGCCGGGAGGCATGACGCCTTGGCGATACGCCGACCCGCATCGCATCGCAATTCGCATTCACACGAAACGCATCGAGGCCTGACCATGCCCCAGGAAATCAAAGTACCGCTGGAAAAATGGGCAGAAGATTTGATCGACCGAGCCCTAGAGAAGCACGCGAACAATTGCCCCCTGGCCCCGCGCGTTCGTCGTTTGGAAATGCGGTTATGGACGCTGATTGGCTTCATGGTCGGAAGCGGGCTTCTTGGTGGCGCCGTCGGCGCCGGAATCATGCGATCCACCGGCCTTCACTAACGGAGCATAGCACAATGGCCTTTATTAGAAAACTCATCGGCGACGTCATGATCGACGAAGCCACCGGCGCCCTGCTCGTTGGCATTGGCGCGTTGCCCACCGGAGCGGCCACCGCGGCGAAACAGGACACCGCGAACACCTCGCTCGGCCGAATCGAACCGGCAGCGAACGCGGCGACCGTGACACCCCACGACGAGAACGTCCTCGCCCATGCAGCCACGGCTTTATACATCGGGACCGGCGGCAATATCAAAGTCGGCATGAATGGGGGGCAGACTCTCACGTTTGCGAATGTGCCAGACGGCACGATTCTTCCTATTCGCGTAAACCTTGTCTTTGACACAGACACCACAGCCGCCGACATCGTTGCCTTGTATTGATGACCATGAAACCAATCGGAACAGATCGAGCCATCACCGCCCCCGGCCGCATGCGCATTTGGGCCGAGCCACGTTTTACACGCGCAGGAGGAAGCGTCTGGCGACCCATCGCCGAAGTTGTCGGTGTTCAGCGGACGCCACTAGGCTGGGCCGTGACCGTCGGTGAAAAGACCCTTGAGCTTCGATGCAAACAAATTGCCGCCCTCGACGCGGCCAAGGTGATCGATCAGTCATTCGGCCATCACTTTGGGCCGCTATTGGACGCGGCGAAATGCCCCGACGCTCTCGAATTCGACATCATCGCTCCACCGGGAACCCAAGAGACCGCCGACGGCTGGATTCTGCAAACTTGGGACGGCGTGCCCTTTGGCCTTTCGATGCGGGACTGGAAAAGCACGTTTGGCGAGAAGGCCCTGATCGGGAGCAATTCGGTTGCGATCGATCTCACGGAGGCCAAGACGGAGGCCATCGAATCAGCAAAGACAATCAACCTCGACCCGTCTATCCTCCTGTCGCCAGACTCGGTTTTGTCTTTCACGAACGCGGATATGGCCGTTTCGTTGGCGTCGATCGTAGAGGCGGGGTGCATTCTTTTTAACGGCACTGAGACCTGTACTGCTGAGGGATCGTTCTTAAACTTTCCGCCTCCGTTTGTGCGGGTCACACGGGCGGGGATGCGTTTTACGAATTGCCCGACAGCCACGGCGTCGTCGTTGCATCTGCGATTGACGGAAGCCGGTACGTTCGCGGACGTGCTGGTTGCCGCCGCCGATCTGACCGAAACATTTTCGGCAGAGTACGGTGCGAATTATGGCGGGATTAAGACCGGGCGGGATGCGGACGCTAACGCAGGACTGCTAGTAGCATCCGGCGACGAGGATCGTCGTTACACCTTCGATCTCGATCTTGAGACACAATATGCAGACACGACCGATCTAGGATTGAGCGAGTACGCGTGGGACGTTGGCTACCAGAGCGTTTCCGGCTACGGCGGCGGGACGGTTGACTTTGAGGCCAGCGGCGACGACGCACCCTATCTCGACGTGATCTTAGCCGCCAACCACCCCAGGAACCGCCTCGGCCTCGGTCTCGGTTTGGGGATGAGCCGATGATCGCCGACCTGGCCGACACGATCGCCGCCGACATGACAGCCGACCTGGCCGCCGGCCGATTCGTTGCGCGCCGCACCTATCGACCCGAGCACAGCCTGGAATCTTTGCGAGACCTGACCGTAATCGTCGTACCC
>Ga0307928_10003773_pt1 | contig 11572 bp, 6 predicted proteins | sample AceLakmetagen232_FD_201815 | JGI IMG/M metagenome (GOLD analysis project Ga0307928, IMG submission 201815) | Saline water microbial communities from Ace Lake, Antarctica - #232 | ecosystem: Environmental > Aquatic > Non-marine Saline and Alkaline > Saline | place: Antarctica: Ace Lake...
TCTACTTCATACGCGCCTATCGCATAGTCGGTGCCATTCCCTGGGCGATCGTTGCCAGCCAGGTCTGTGGACCCTGCATACACTGGCACGATGCCGTTGGTTGCAAGCAGGGATGCAGACGGGACGGCAAGTGTGCCGCCGTCGATACGCATAAAGTCAGCGTTGCCGTATGCAATACTGATGAACTCATCGGCAGATACAAGGTTTTGCTGGTGATCTGTGCCAGCACCCAGCGACCCATCAGAATCCCCGCAATTGGATAGCACAGCATATGTGACGTCTCCACTGCCGAGAATCCAGTCTTGTGTAACACAGTCAGTCACTACTACATTGCTGATGCTGTATTCCATCTCAAAGGCAGCGTTGGTGTCAACGCCTACCGCGCAATTGTAAATAGTCACGTTCTCAATGAATTTGGGCTCTGTGTGTGCACGCGAGTCGCCATTGGAAGGGGTCAAGTCGATGCCGTAACCAAAATTGCTTATCAAGCAGTTGGTGATACGGAAGTTGTCCCAGGCTGTGCGCTGGTCGAATGCGCGACCGTCGTAAATTGTGTTTCCCGCCCCACGAAAGGTGCACTTGTCAACCCAGTACTCTGCCGAGATGTTTGGTCCCAAAATCCCGGACTTGTACATTCTAAGCACTGGGCTGTTCCCAGCAGTCTGGACAAAACCCATGTAGCGCACAGTGTGATATCCAGTGTACCCGTCGTTGGATATCGACCAAGTCACGCCATTCCCCATCGTTTGCGTGTACCACGCCCCATCGAATACGACCGAAAACCCGACATAGTTGATAGCATCAAATCCAGAACTAATCTCAGTGGTGTCAGATATTGCAGTGAAGGTGTAGTTGTCGGTCAGGTCACCCAACCCTTGCAGGTAGGCAATGACAGCACCAAACGTCGCGTAATCTCCACCAACACCAACGGTAAGGTTGATCATATCGCGTCACCCCAAATCGAACCGTGTTTGCCAAACTGAACTGGGCCAAGGCCAGAGCCCCACCCAGTTGTTGGGGCCACGTTCAGCCCTACTGGGCCCTTGTTGGCGTGAACAGACCCGTTGATTTGCGCAGTCTCATTGGAGAGCGTTCCACCGTTGGCAACCTGCCCGCCAGAGATCCCCGGCTTGTAGAGGTAGTCTGACAGCCCAATCCCAACCTCTCCGGTTATGATCTTAGTCACCTCGTCAATCACCGCCGCAGTCTTGTCCGACGTCTTCCCCGCACGATCCCACAGTTCCTCGACGGCTGAGAACAGCTTGGCAACGTTGTCATCCAGCGGGAGACACGAGTTCATCGATGGGGCATTGTCTTTGTTGTGGGCACGCATTAGGAGTAAGGCTCCATGACTTTGCCAGAGTTGTTGACGATGTCGCTGTAGTAGTAGGTCCGAGATGCGGTACTGATGTCAGCATCGAACCCTCTGGCTCCGAACATCTTGGCAGTCCCTGTTGGGGTGACGATCAGCGCGCCAGACAGTGTCTGCGTGTCAGCATAGTAAAGCGTCCATGTACCGCTTGTCCCGTGCGCAGCCAGGACGACCGGGGTCCCGCCAATGGTTACCGCGATCGTTCCGGTAGCCCAGATGAGTATAGAGCCAGCGCTTACCGATACAGACCCAAGGCTTAGTGCCTCTGTAATCTGCAGAGCGGTCTCGCTATTCCCTTCTGGACCAGTTACTGCCGTTGCAGTCCCTACGTCTACGGTAGCCCCTGTAGACCGGTTGATTGTTCCCAATCGGAATCGCCCGAACCAGAACGTCGGGGACGAGAACTCTGCTTGGTTATCATCCTCTGTCGTGATCAATTCTGATGGGGCATCAGGTACGTCTCGGCCAACGTACATCTGACTTCTTCCAGTGAGCGACCACGGAGCCCTATCTCCGGCGAGTGTCGTGAGGATTTCGTTCCCACGCACCTGCCGATCAATCCGGATGAACTGCTTGGGCAGCGTGATGTCGGACGCCGTCGCATCAGCAGTAAGGCGCTCGCCATCCTGGAAGAACGACATGTCGAACGTAAGGCTATCTGGATACCCATTGGAGTCGTATCCTGATGCGTCCCTCAGTGTCTCGCGCCATGGGGCGAAGTAGAAGTACTGCTTTCCACACTCAATAATCATGTGCTCCTCAGGAGCGTGATCCGCGCGGAACGTGACGGTCCCCACATAGTTCGTTCCACCAGTGCCGGCGACTGCCACGCCATCCTTCCACACCATCGTCTTGTCTGATCCAGACGGACCGTCAAATGTGGCGATGTCGTAGACCTTGCCATCCTTCCAGTTCATCACAAGCACGTGCTCAAAATTCTCATCATCCTTGACGTTGATCGGTCCGATCCTGAACTCTGGGAACGGATAGGCCGAGCCCGAACACTCGCTGAGCCCGAACCCTTGGCGCCGCGTGGAACCATGCCTGAAGCAGCGATTTGGCACTGGGACGTCAGCATCATCGGAACCGTACCATATGAATCCAATATCCTGGTGGAATCCAACAGAGTACTCACGGACGAGTACCCGCATGATATCCATGAACCGATCTTCTGCCATGTTGTCGCCGTACCGCAATGAGTCGTACACCCGGAGGGCGGGCTCATCTGTAATTACGTATTGCTGCCGACAACGCTTTGCGTCAGTTCCCCCGGCATTCGCCGACCCAATTGTCAGGTCGATGATGTTGAGTGCCCGGATGATAGCGACCGTGATGCCTGCCTGGGGAAGGTCCTTGCTGTTGAACGACTTGATCGGAACGTTGTAAGTGGCTCCACGACACCAAAGCGTAAGATGCTCTGCACACTGTGCAATATTAGTCAGTGGCGCCTTCAGCCTTTCAATTTGGTATAGCGGGTTGTGACTGCCCATGAGGTACGAATACCCCTCGGTTACCTCACCATAATTCAGGTTCGGAGACCCAATAGCACCAGAGAACACGAACCCTGGCACCACTTCACCGAGCTGTCCGTTGGGGATTGGCTCTGATAGTCTGTGCTCGAGCAGGTCAATCTTGATCTTGGCGCGCATCGATGCGTCTATGACTTCATCAGTGAACGACCGACCTGTTGGATCTATCATGGCTCCGGTAGTCATTGACAGCGCCTTGGTAGCCGTCACGAACGTCCCATTGCCATAGGCTATCAAGTCCCATGGGTTATCGACACCGATGTAGTTCCGGGTCCATGTAATGCCATCCTCGGACGTAAGGGAGTAACCACCGTCAAATGGGGCAATGACAAATGTCCCGTCACCGTAGGCAATATTCTTGTATTTTTCCCCAGCCACACCAGTATTGATGTTCCCCCAGGTCGCCCCGTCAGCAGATGTCATAATCTGCGGGAGTGGGGCTGAGTTGGTGGCAACGAACAACCCACCAGCAAATGTTATCGCCCACCACGGATTCGCAGTCACAGACACGGCAGTCCAACCGTTACCATCATTAGATGTCATCACCCTGTTGGTACCGTCGGATGACACCGCAGTAAATACTCCAGCACCGTACGCGATGTCCTCCCACGTGTTGTTTTCAGCAGGAGAATAGGCCGTCCACCCTGTGCCGGAAGCTGTCACCAGAACCCTGTTCATTCCACCGGCCTCTACTGCAACATAGAGACTATTCCCATACGCAATAGAGTATGACGCTGACCCATACGCGAATATTATAGATACCCAAGTGTACCCGTCGTCTGAGTATGCGTTTCCATCTGGCCCAATCGCGACAAACCGACCGTTTCCGTACGTGATCCCGGTGAGGTTGATCCCGGTTGTGACGTAGGTAGCAGCCCACACTTTGCCATCTTTTGATGTGTAGATAGTGCTATCACCAGACCCAAGAGCGACAAACACATCCCCACCGAACGCAATGTCTTCCCATACTACTTGAGTGGTTGGGGATGACATGTACCAGGTGACTCCGTCGGAGCTCCGCATCACCCTCCTGAGCGATTCAGCAATCTCAACAGAACTTGCAGTCCTGTATCTCACAATAGTAACTTTAGTCCCATCGGCAAGGAATAGGGTCTTCCCGACATCCCCAGCAACGAACGAGTATCCGGCCTGTCTCGCAAGAGTAGCAGCGCCAATCGTCTCTGACCCGGTCGTCGAGATGGTGCAACTCAGAAGACTCCCGCCGCCGATCCCAATGTAGGAACTGGCATCAGTGTCGGAGTCTGCTACTTCAGCAACAGTGTTGGATGTAAATGACGCGATGGTTGTTGTTTTGAGAGTCCCGAAGGTGTCCATCATGGTAATACCAGAACCTACATCGAGCTCTTGGTACAGTCCGTCTACCAGCGTGAGTGTCGTCCCTGCCCTGCCTCCTCGCATCACCTTCGCCACAGGTACATCCGAGTTGTTGACCATGATCACCGAACTGTTCGAGTTCCCAGGGATCAGGGGGTCCACCCCGTACTTCCCCAATGTCAGTGTCGAGTATATACGGTAGTGTGTCCACTGTTGCTGCAGATACCCAGGGTCTTCCGTCGCCTTTGGCATAGTAAGGCCAGCGATAACTTCAGATGTTGCCGACGCCCAAGCAGTAGCCTTCCACGATGACGCGAAATCAACGTAGTTTCCATCGTTTGCGTCGATAGATGACAGGCACGGGGGGCCTTCGTGTTCCCGTACCACGCCGGAGGTATAGGAATCCCTGACCCCGTCTCCGGTCAGCCTTGCCATCGTGTATGTTCGGCGTCTGCCGTAGATGTCGTAGTCTTCATCCCCAGATGTGGTCATCTGACTGGATGGCGCCGCTGAATTGATACGGTAGTAGTACGTCGGGTTCAACACCAGGAGGTCGAGGCTATACATCCCATTGCTGTTGAACAGGATGAATTTGTCGGCAAAGGCATCGCCGTTCGACCAAGCATCTTCTGGAGTATCCTTCGCCCCGATGAATACTACCTGCTCCCAACTCAGCGTAGTAGCATCACTGACAAATATCCGGCGATCGATATGCAATACAAACTTGTTCTGAGTCTCGTGATGGTAGAAGCAATTGACCTTGCCAGTCAAATACCCTGCCGTTGACGTCTTGGCCGCACTATCCTCTGTGTACGTCTTAATTACCGTATTGCTCACGAACTCAGTGATCGGCTCCCTGGCCCCGTCGTCATGCACGAAGAACCACCCAAGTGTTTCGTCAGCAGTCAAGAACGTCCCAACCGTCGCGGTGATTGTCCGCTCAGATCCAGACACCGTAGACGTGGTGCTGTACCCAGTACGCCCCGGGGCAGACGGCAGGGATTCGTCACTCCACAACTTGGACCCACCACGAGTGTCGATCCGATCCCCACGGTTGAGCAGATTCTCCAAGTACCGTATCCCATTGGGTGGAACCAAATGAGCTGGCCCATCCTTCCAGGTCATCCCGGAGAAGTTGTGCTGGCGACCCTGCGTCTTGAACGTCACCTGAGGCATTGTAGTCGGGAATGTGTTTCCCATATTAGCAGTACCTTGCCGGAGTCTGTTGTGGTCGAACGGTGGTCTGCAGCTTCATGTGCGTCTCGAACCGAGGCTTCCAATAATCGTAGAAGCTATTCAGTCGGTCACTGGTCTTGCCCTGATCCCTGGTCTGTATGATCCCGATGGCGTAATCCTCCAAGGATCGTTCAAACTGCTGTGCACAAGTAAGCGGAATCTGCTCCGACACCAGCGGCGGCGGCTCCCAGATGAACTCGCAGAAGTATGAATCCGTGGTATCGCCCGGGTCCTCAGGAAAGAGAATCCTGGCCGAGTCATTCTCCCGAGCGTCGTAACACTCGCAAGGAATCTTGAAGATGTTCAGGCGTGTGGTTGCTGTGGTGAGCGGATTGAAATACGAGTATGGCTCGCTGGGACCCATCCAACGTCGCCCGTAGTCGAGGGTGTTACTAGCATCTGCGAAGACCCGAAGGACCCGCTTGCACCGCACCGCCCTGGACGTTCCTCCAATGACCTTTGTGATAGCAGACACGTCGGTCAGATTGGTTGCGGTGATCTCGTACTCATACGTTCCGGAGACGGTCGTCAGGTACGGCGGGAACCCTTCGTTGTCATCTCCTATCCACCTCATGTTGAGAGGGTCACAGTCGAACAGTTCTCGTTGTCCATCGTCGAGAAGTCCCAATACCGAACGACTACTACCAGTGCGGTTGTAGCCGTTCGAAATTTGAGGCATAATCTCGTCGATCAGTCGTTTGACCGACATTTACCCTCCCATGTTGTCTAAGCGACCTCTTCCGGGCGCAACTCTGATTGCGCTTTCAGAACGAGTGCCACCATTGTTTCCTTTTCCATGCCTGTGGTCGCGAATCCGTACTGCTCTGCCAGCTCGTTGATCGCACCCTTGGACATTCTCTTCAACTTTGACTCCGACACTGCCGGGGGAATATCCTGAGCGGGGTCACCGCCATCGGCAGGCACATCATCCGGCGTAGAGGCGAAGGCGTCTTCCGGATTTGTGTCATCCTCGGGTACTACCTGCTCAGTGACTTCTTCGGGAATGTCATTCTCTTCAACTTCCTCGACTTCTCCCTCAACAGATGGCATCGGGAGCTCATCCATAGGAGTATTGTCCCCGGCCATCGATACCTGCTCCTCTGACTGAGAAACGATCTCTTCAATAGCCCCGCTCTCCTCAACACCATTCATGGTGGCGATGCGGAGATCTCTGAGCGTTTGATCGTCAAGGCCACACCCTGCCAACGCGCTGGACACCTGACGCGCAACCATCTTTGAGATCTCGGACTGCTGCATGATCGCGCCACCCATGGTGACGTCTTCAGTACGCATGCCGGCACGCTTGGCAAAAAGCTTGTCGGCAGGCTCGATCACCAGTCGACGGAACTCAGGGTTGGCATTCGGGTCTGTCCACCCACGCGGAAGCCCTGCAAACCTACGCTGCAGATCAATGATCTCAGGACGCATCGCCTCAACCTTGATCTCCTTAGCCACGCACCCGGGGAACCTCAACACCTTGTGCTGTACTGCTCCACCCTTACGCAACACCGGGACTTCCTCGTTGGCCGCAAGCATGGCCTCTTCGCGTGTGGCGAAGTACTCGCGGTGCTTCCCCTGTCTATCAACAAGGGCAAACGTTGGGACGAGACAGTGCGTCACCTGCCGAGTACACTCCAGCTGGGCGACGACTTCGCTGGCCGGGACGGAATCTCCGACACCGACCTGTAATTCTTCGATGAACGGCCACCACTCTTTCTGGCAGGCCAACATCATACGGTTGTGGTAGAAGACGTCATCCGGAATGAACGCAATCTGAGTACCACGACGATCGACAGGTTCGAACACAGCCATCGCATCAGGTCCGGTGACCCACTCTGCGGAAAGCGATGCTGAGTTTCCAACCATTCTCTCCTGCACCTTGACCCCATAGAACCCTGCAACGCGGGTCTTGAAGTGTTTGGGAATCAACTTCTTGTACCTCACGACGAACAGCTTGATCGGATGCGGGCGCACTCGAAGTGCATCTTGCATTCCCTCAGGTACTTCATGCTTTGCAGCTACTCTCCGCTCTGCCATCAGACGCTCCTTCTAAGAGGATGGCGAGGGGGGTTGTCCCCCCCCGCTATTCTTGGTTTACCAGCAGACTAAACGATAGCTGCCGGAGCTACTCGACCAAACGGCACCCACGCACAGTTGCGCTGGATCTGCGAAGTCGCAGTTTGATCGGCCGAGTCGAGGTCAAACCGAGGAATCTGGATTCCGCAACCAACGTAGGCTGCTCGACCCTGATCCTGGCCATAGTTCGTGGACTCAGCCAGGTCGGTCACCATAGGATCTACCATGTACTCCGCGAGGGCATTGGCACCATAGATGCCGCCGATGTCGTGGACGTAATTGGTGGAACCGGAAGTATTCGACCATCCGCTGTTGTTCCGTCCGTCGTAGTTACCAGGGTACAGGTACCCGGGCTGGATCGAGTAGGTCCCGACGCCACCACTGATCGTGATAGTCGGAGCCCGCATGTCCTTAACGAGGAGGAAGTTCTCATACAACCGACCGATCTCTCCAACGATCTTGATCCGGTCGGGATCCTTGTACTCGGACACCTTCTGGAAGTGCTCTGCAAGGCTACCACTGTTGTTGGGATTGACGGTCCATGCCCACGTCCGCGAAGGAACGACAAACACGTAAGTCGGAATCCCGTCCAACATGATGGGCTCCATGATCAGGGTACTCTGCACGTACTCCTGGATCATAGCCATGGTACCAACAGTCAGCAAGTTGTTCGGAGTTGCTCCCACGCCAGAAGCCGCAACGATGGACGCTGCGATATTCTCGACAAACGTGCCTGCACCGGAGAACGCACGGTCACTGTAATACCCATTGGCGTCTTCTGCGCCAGCGGTATTTGTCAGAGCCTCCTCGTCGTAATCAGGGAAGTTCGAGTCCAGCGAGTTCGGCACAATGCAGTTCTTGTTGAACTGCTGAGCCTGTGACACAGGAGCAGCGGTCAGCGATTCGTCAACAGTCATCAGGGTTGCCTGATGGATGTGAAGGTCGCGCAACTCGTGCATGAACTCAGTCACCAGACCACTGTAGGTCTGGATGTAGTTGAGATACCTGGTGTCATTGTGCTGATAGCCCCAAGCCTTGTACTTGATCGCTTTCTTGATCTCCTGGTAGTACAGGTTCGCGTATAGCAAATCTGACTGATCCTCGTTGCCAAGAACCTGATCATTACCATACGCAGGAGCCTCATCGAGGGGCTTCTGCATGGCGACACGGCAAGATTGTCCGGCACCTTCTGGGGCGACCGTAATCTCCATCCAGATACCCTTGGTCAGTACCTTTATGACCTTGTCTGAACCTACCTTGATCGCGGACTTGAGTGCGGTGAACACACTCGGACGAATCGAATCCTGGCGAAGCTTGGACTCCCAAGTTACTCTTCGCAGATTAGCCACATCCATCGTATCGATGGAGTTGGCTCCGCCTGGAACTGTGTTGACGTGCATTGCAAAGACGCCACTAAGCACCTGAGCGATAACACTGAAAAGTCGTCGCAACATGCGGCACTCTCCTTTTCTGGTTTGTGATTGCCAATCTTGTTATCCCCCGTTGCCCGAGGTAAATGTCGACTCCTGTTGTCAGGTGCCGTAGTCTGTCACCGTCGTAATCCGACGCATGGCGGTCATCTTGTGGAGTCACGCCAATCTATGGAAGTTCATCACGCCCTTGTAGGCGGTCTGATAATACCCTCAAACGCTTCGTAAATCCCGACCTCTGGCCGCATATCTGACACTTGCTGCACTACAGCGATGTCATCAGACGTCCAGGTCGATGTCGGGGTGTTGATTATCTTCATGTACTTCATCGTGTTATTAGCATCACCTGATGTTCCCGGACCACGCTCTCCCCCAGCAATCTCTGGTGCGAAGTTCCCGCGCTGATCCTGTATTCGCTGCCTTGCCAAAGCGTTCCTCGCCTCAGGAGACATCGGTGGATTAGCGCCATGGGCAGGAGCAACCGGAGGAGCTCCACCATCACCAGCCGGCGCGGGTGCAGCCACAACTTTGAACAACGGATTGTTAGTGCCCTTGGCAATAGCGAGAGTCTCTGCAAGCGGAAGATTCCCGCGAGCGTCACTCATCTGGCGAAGCTCTGAGATTCTGTTCAGCGCCCCGATCTCACTATTCGAAGGTGCGATGATGCCAGCACCATCTGCCAGTGCCTTTGTAGTAGCGTCACCGGAGAAGTACTTCCCAGCAATTTGCAGGAAGTCGTTCCGAATCGAGCCAGTTTCCTTGCCGTCGATGATGTTGAAGATGGAACCGGTGATCCCATGAGTAACCCCAAGGTCACGGAGGAATCCGTTGTACCTCGCCTGAATGTCGCTGATGCTGGCTGTCACGCCCTCGAACACGTCGGGATTCCCCTGAACAACACTGTTCATCCCATCGATCTGCTTCTGCCAATCGGCAGTCGCCTTTCTCTCTTGCTCTCTCTGCTCGGTAGTGGTGTAGGCCTTATCCACCTTAGTGACTACGCCTCGAATGGCTTCGATATCAGGGAGCAACTCTTCCCTGGCTTCCTGACGACCCCTCTTGACATTGTACTCGCCGTAGTCCTTGATGTACGCCTGCACTGCCATATCGTACTCAGCGCTCTTGACCTCGTCAAACCTATCGGCATCTGCCAGTGGGGCTGGGGCTGTGGGCTCAACGAGCGGATTACCAGCCTCCGAAGGTGCCGATGGGGGATCTGTAACTGGAGGAGCCACGGGGGATGCTTTCGGAACACGTGCGGCGAGCTTGGCCTTCAGCTTTGCGATCTCCCGATCCTGCATCTCGATAGACTCGCGCTGCTTTCCGATGAAATCATCCTTGGCAACGTGTCCGTTGTGCATCTCCTCGATAGCCTCAGGGAGAGTCCGGTTGGCTCCATACGTCGACAGCCACTCGGGCTTATACTGTATGGGCCCTTCAGTGGTGATAGTCGGGTCTGGCGGCGGGTCATCTACAGCAGGAACTCCACCATCACCCAGGGGAGGATCGACGGGAGGCTCATCTGCATTCCCGCCAGTGGAAGTGCTTGCTACCGGTGCCGCTATTGGCGTCGCAGTAAATGGAGGATAGTCCGCAAGATCATTCTGAAGATCAGCGTCGGGGTCAACAATAGGCTCTGTTGCAATGCGAACTGCCTCGCTCAACTCCCGATTGGATGCAAGCAGCGTTGCGACATCGTTCATAGCGGCATCACTTGTACCACCATCTCGGGCCTCTTTGAGGTAGAGTCCTACCGTCTCGACTGTGGTTACTTCTGATAGATCCATGGTTCCTCTCCTTTACGGCGCTGGTTGTCCAACTCCGGGAGCTCGGGTGGTCACAACGGTGGCGGCGTCGGGTTCCGGCGCTACCCTCATTGATGGTATACTTCTCACGGCCGTAGGCTTTGCCCCTGCTTGTGACGGGGGAGGACCTTGCGGCGGTTGTGGTGCTTGTGCTTGTGGCTGTGGCTGTGGCATGGGGGCGCCTTGAAGCTGTTGACCACCCTCCAGTCGCCCGGGGATCATCGCCCCCTGCCCTTGCTGTGCCTCCATCATCTCTCGCTGAGCAGCCTCTTCCATCTTCTGCTTTAGTTGCTGACGATAGTCAAATACGGCGTTCTCTGTCTTCGAGATATTGGCCTCGACCTCTAGGACCTTGAGCTTAAGCTCTTTCTCGCCAACGGCAACCAACACGTCCCGGACATCCTCCTGGATCCCGGGCATATTCTTGGATATCTCAGTCATCAACACCTGTGCTGTGGCAGGACCGTACGTCCCCATGGCCTTCATCATCTTCGCAGAGGTGTTGAGGTTTTCCACCTTCTGGGTGGGGGAAGCGTTATCCTCCCCGATGATCACCTTGATCCGCATGTCTTTGAGCTTGCCGACATCGTTCTTGATGCCCTCGACAACTGACCCGTCAGCCTGCGGAACGTCGACGCGCTCATTGAGCGTCACGCTCTCACGGCCACGATTGTATGACATGACTCGCTCGAGGCACTCCTTGGCATACAAGTCTATCGCACCCATGAAGTACCCACCATACAGCTCATTCCTCATGAGGGACAAGCCCTGGTGAATCACGAACACTGC
>Ga0307928_10003775_pt1 | contig 11568 bp, 9 predicted proteins | sample AceLakmetagen232_FD_201815 | JGI IMG/M metagenome (GOLD analysis project Ga0307928, IMG submission 201815) | Saline water microbial communities from Ace Lake, Antarctica - #232 | ecosystem: Environmental > Aquatic > Non-marine Saline and Alkaline > Saline | place: Antarctica: Ace Lake...
GATACATCAAAGCATCCGATTATTATTATGGCTGCAACAAATATTCCAGAAGTGTTGGATAAGGCATTATTGCGTCCCGGTCGTTTTGACCGTCAGGTTGAAATTCCATATCCAGAATTAAAAGATCGTGAAGAGATTTTGCGTATTCATAGTCGTAATAAAAAGTTTGGTGATTTAGTTGATATTCATAAGTTGGCTATTGATACTGCAGGTTTTACTGGTGCAGATTTAGCTAATATTATGAATTTAGCTGCAATCTATGCTTCCAAGGGCACAGCTGGAAAAATTGAGCAAGAGGACTTGTTGAAGGCGTTGAAGAAAGTTCAATCGTCGAAAGAAACTGCGCAATTAACGCCATCGTTGTTGCCTAAGGGTGGTGGCCAGGCGCGTATGTTTATGCCATCACAAATAAAATATAAATTTTCCGATGTTGCAGGTTTGCCTGAGGCAAAAGAAGAAGTGATGGATATTATTACGTTCTTGAAAGAGCCGGAACGATTTACAAAAGTTGGGGCGCGGGTGCCACACGGTGTATTGCTTGTTGGAGATCCAGGTAACGGTAAAACGTTACTGGCAAAAGCGATTGCTGGTGAGGCGAAGTGTCCGTTCTTCACTGTGAGTGGTTCCGAATTTATTGAGCAGTATGTTGGTGTTGGTGCTTCGCGTGTTCGTGAATTATTTGCTAATGCGAAGAAGCATGCGCCATGTATAATTTTTATCGATGAAATAGATTCTGTTGGTGGCAAACGACATTCTGGTGATGGTGGTACAACAGAATATGCACAAACGTTGAATCAGTTATTAACTGAGATGGATGGTTTTGAATCAAGCGAAAAGCCAATCATTGTGGTTGGTGCAACTAATCGTGATGATATGCTTGACCCTGCATTGTTGCGTCCAGGACGTTTTGACAGGAAGGTGCATGTCCCATATCCATCAATTGAGGTTCGTGAAGAGATTCTTAAGGTGCACACGAAAAATAAAAGCCTTGATCCGTCAGTTGATCTTTTAAGGGTTGCGCGTGGTACACCGGGATTTTCTGGTGCGCAGTTAGCTAACCTTGCTAATGAGGCTGCGTTGACTGTTGTTAGTGACAATCGTGAAACTGTTACGATGGAAGATTTTGAAGAAGCACGTGATAAAGTGATGCTTGGCAAGCAGCAAAAAACTATTAAGCAAACCAAGGAAGAGTTAAAAGTAACAGCTTATCATGAAGGTGGCCATGCCATGATCAATCTTTTGTTGCCAGAGTATACTGATCCGCTTCATAAAATTACGATATTACCGCGCGGTGGTGCATTAGGTATAACCTTTTCATTGCCAGAGCGTGATCGTTATTCAATAACACGAGAGCAAATGCTTGCGGAGCTTAAGTTCTTGCTTGGTGGTCGTGTGGCTGAGGAAATTGTGTTTGATACGGTAACGACAGGTGCTTCGAGTGATTTCAATCGCGCCTCAGAAATAGCGCGTAAAATGGTTTGTAATTATGGTATGTCTGAGCTTGGACCTGTTACGTATGGTCAGTCGTACTATGATTTCAAATACTCAGAAAAAACTCGTGAACAGATTGATGCGCAGGTTAATAAGATTGTGAATGAAGCGTATGCTGAAGCGAAGAAATTATTGCAAGATAATCGTGGTAAGCTTGATAAACTTTCTGAAGAACTTTTGAAGAAAGAGATGTTGTATGCAAGTGAAGTGTATGAGCTTCTTGGCATCGAGCCACGTGAAGATCACAAACTTTTTGAAAAAGAAGTAAAACCTTCAGAATCGGACTCGGATCAGGATGAAACAATTCCGGCTGATTCCGTGCAATCTGAATCGTAAAAACAATCCAGTAATCATGAATTTTGCGAGGGTCAGAAATGGCCCTCTTTTTTATGACCTTTTTTTTAAAACAGCTCACAAAGCAGTGATTGATCCTGTAAAACCTCAAGTCTAACTTGACAATATTTTCCATTAGTACATAATTATAGGTGTGAAGAATAGTGAAAAGATTAAAAATAATAAGGGAATTATGAAAAGGTTTTTGTTGGCGATCAGTTTAAGTTTTGTGGGATATAATTATTCAATGGATACTATAAAAGGAAGTAGTGTTAAAGAGGCCCCCCTTTTTGTAGCAATAAAGGTGTGGAATGATACATCTATTTATACGCTTAAAAAATTTAAAAAAGATGGAACCATTATAATACAAAAGGAAGTTCGTGGCAGTTATGTTTCGACAACTCCTTGTGGCGAGGATAAGCTCGATTTATTTCCGCCTGAGATAGAAGCTTTTTTTCGTGATGAATTAAAAGCATACGAAAGACAAAAATGTACGTGCGTAATATTTTAGATTTTGGAAATAAATAAGTAAGATTAGAAAAACAATGTGTTTTCGGACTCGGATCAGGATGAAACAATTCCGGCTGATTCCGTGCAATCTGAATCGTAAAAACAATCCAGTAATCATGAATTTTGCGAGGGTCAGAAATGGCCCTCTTTTTTTTTGTTCACAAATTTTCTCAGCTGGGGTAATATAGACAGGTAGTGAAGGAAATAAGGTGAATATAGATCAAGCGTTAGTAGATAAGGTTGGCGCCGTCGCTAGAGAAGCAGGCACTTTTTTGATGCAGTACTGGGGTAAAAAACTTCATAATAATGATAAGCCTGGTGCTGGGTTTGCGACTGAAGCAGATCGTGATACTGAGCAGTTTATAATAAAAAAATTAAAAGAAATTGACCCTTCAATACCTTTCTGGGCTGAAGAAAGTGGGATCTCACAAGATGGGAGTGATTGGTACTGGGTTATTGATCCTCTCGATGGAACGACAAACTTTGCACATCATATCCCTTATTTTTGCGTCTCTATCGCTTTAACATACAAAAATGAGCCACAGGTAGGGGCGATTTATGATCCTATCTTAGATGAGCTCTTTGTTGCGTATAAGGGTGGCGGTGCTATGCTCAATGGTGCAAGAATGGCAGTTTCTGAGGTTTCGCTTGAAAAATGTGTTATAGCAGTAAATTTGCCGTATGTGTCTAAAGATAATTTTGAGGACAATTTTAACCAGTTTCAGGTAATTCGAAGCCATGCCGGTGCGATTCGGATTATGGGTTCAGCTGCTCTTGGTTTAGCGCATGTAGCGGCCGGACGTTTTGATGGAACCTTTTTTCCTGGCCTGTGTTGGTGGGATGTTGCTGCGGGTATTATTATTTTGAAAGAATCTGGTGCGATTGTTTCAGAATTAGATGGAACGGTTGTAGGACCCGGCTATCAGACCTTTTTGGCTTCAGGAAAACCAATTTATGATAAATTGTGTGGCCTTTTAACAGATAAAAGTTGAAAAAAACCCTATTTTCGCTACAATTAAAAGAAAAACGAACTAATCGGAAGCGAGAACATAATGAAAATTTGTGTGGTGTGTAGTAAGAAGCCACGTTCTACATTTTCTGTAAGTCATGCACATAATCGCACAAAGCGTTGGATTTACCCCAACGTGCATATAATGCGTTTTATATATGAAAATGATCCAAAGAATAAGGTTCATCGTGGTTCAGTGTGCACAAAGTGTTTAAAAGCTGGAAAAATTAAGAAGGTTGTATAAAGGTTACTATGGCAAATATCAAGTCGGCTAAAAAGCGGGCAAAACAAAGTGAAAAAAGGCGAGTAATAAATATTAGTCGTCGCTCTTCAATTAAGACGTCTGTTAAAAAATTATTAGGAGCAATTGAAGCAAGCGATCCTGCAGAAAAAATTAAAGCGTTATTTAATGATGTACAAGCTAAACTTGCTCGCGCAAAGAGCAAAAAGCTTATTCATGCGAATACTGCTTCACGTAAAATTAGTCGTTTGGCAAAACGTGTTTCAGCGAAACCTGCTTTAACTAAGAGTGTTTCAGCGAAGGGTACTTCAGCGAAACGTGTTTCTGCGAAGGGTACTTCAGCGAAACGTGCTTCTGCGAAGGGTGCTTCTGCGAAGGGTGCTTCTTCAAGTAAAGCATCTAAAAAATAATTCATTCGTACAAAAGTTTTTTAGGCGAGCTCAGGCTCGCCTTTTTTTTTGAAGATAGAACTATCGACAAGGTTGTTGGTAGCTCAAAGTTATCCTTTTTGTTTATTTTATTTATTTTTTTTTGTGATAATCTTAAAGTAAGTAGTTTGTTTTTAGGAGTGGATGTGTTTAAGATAGTAAACTTTTTGTTTGTTCTGATGGTATTGTCTTGGTCGAACATCGTATGTGTGGGGCCGGAACAAGTAATGCCTCCTGATCATTTTGATCATATGCTGACATATTTGAGGGAGGGTGCGCTGATGGTTGCAGTTCAGAACCCTGTTTGTGGAAATATTAGAGCAGCCTTGGGTGTTGATTGGGAATGCGAAGGAATAAGAGAAGGTGGGCGTTCATATTGTCTGTGTCATAAAGATGTATATTTGCAACAACGTCTTTGTAAAATTTACAGTGGAAGCGGAGAGCTTTTGTGGGAATGTGAATATTAATAGTTTGTTCGAAAATTAACAATTGTGTAGGATGTAGCTTGTCCCTTCGACTTTGCTCAGGATGAACCAAGCCATTCGAGCATCATACCTCGTAGCTTGCTGCGAGGTTCTTAATTTCTGTTTCGTGCATATAATTCTGGTAATTTTTTAAGAATTTTTTAGCAACGAGAGCCGGTGCGCGTGAGCCTCCGCCATGTTCGACAAGAATTACCATTGTTAATGGTTTCGTGTTCTTGTATTGTATGTTTGCTACAAGCCATGCATGTTCTCTAAGTTGGTCATTTAAATACCGATTGCGTAGTGAACTGATTTGTGCAGTACCTGTTTTTGCATAAATTTCCATATTCTCGATATTGCGTAATCTTTGTCCTGTTCCATATTCAACGGTTTCTTTCATAGAGTCCCGTAAGAATTTCAGTGTAGAAGGGAGTATATTTAGCTCAGATCGCTCAACTTCTTCATCTTCTAGTAGGCGTGGCTTAACTAGAAATCCTTTGAAGATGGAGCTTAACATGCGCGCTATTTGTAATGGTGTAACGAGAAGGTAGCTTTGACCGATTACGGCTGATAATGTTTCACCTTTCCACCATCGTTCACCTTTTGTGTGAAGTTTCCATGATGAGGATGGGATAAGGCCAGTTTTTTCGGGGAAAATGATGCCGGTTGATTTGCCGAGGCTGAAACGGTTAGCGTATTCTGCTAGGGTGTCGATTGATAAGTGCTGAGCAATTTTAAAAAAGATAATGTTACATGATTGTGCTAGAGATTCTTTGAATGTTATTGGACCGTGACCTTGATGGTTGTTGCAATGGTATTTACGATTACAAAATGTATAATATCCTTTGCACACGCAGGTTGTATCTTGTGAAACGATACCGGTTTCTAAAGCTGCTGCAACAGTTACTAATTTAAAAAGTGAAGCTGGTGGATAACAGGCTTCACAAGTTCTGTTTAAAAATGGTCGTTTTTCTTGGATGGTCTTCCATGTTTCATGTGATAAAGGTTTAAGAAAAATTGATGGATCAAAATTTGGGCGAGATAAAAACGTTCGCAAAGCACCAGTTTCTGGATCCATTATAATGAAACATCCGCCCCAGTTTGCTGGAAATGATTGTTCGGCACGTTTTTGAAGTTCAAAATCTAGGGTGGTACGAATTGTTTGTCCGGCAATACCAGCCTTATCCTCTTTTTCTTGTAATGATTTGCCAATTGCATTGACTGTGCTTCTTTTTATGCCCGGTTTACCGCGCAGTGCATCTTGAAAGATTTTTTCAAGACCCATTTTTCCATCTGGTTCTGTGCCATGGTGTGCAAGGTAACCGATTGCGTGGCTGGCAAGTTTCTTATATGGGTAAAACCGTTTAAAGGAACTTTTTATTATTAAGTTTGGTTCATGCCCAAGTTTTTCAGTAATGCAGCTTAATTCTCCAAAATCAATATCGCGAATTAGTAGTAAAATGTGTTCAAGTTGTTCTGCGCGATTAATATTTTTTATTTCCTTTTCCTCAAGGAATGATTGATGTGTAATTTCTTCTAATGCAAGAAGAACTTCCTTTTGGTGTGTAGTAAGTGTTCGTTTGCCTGTTCCGTACCAGTAAAGTTCTATAATTGGTTTGTTTGTGGCCAGTATTTTGCCATGTGTATCAACAATATTTCCGCGTGGAACATAAATTTTATCTAGTCGGGTAAAGTTGTATTGGCTTAATTGGTTAAGATGATCTTTAAGGAGAACCTGTAGATGAAAAAGGCGTCCCCATCCTATTAAGATGAGTACGACGAATGTGTATAAAATTTTATTAAACTTGGAGTTACTTTTCATCGATGTTGTTGTTGATCAAAAACTGGTTTATTGGATGTAGTCGATCACAAATATCAGAAAGATGTTGGATAGTAACATGCGTATATTTTTCTGTACTAGATAATGATTTATGTCCCAATAGTTCTTGAACAATGCGTAAATCAACACCTTGATTAAGAAGGTGCGTTGCAAAAGTGTGGCGAATTTTATGTGGTGTTATTGGCCGTTTAATTTTGAGAAATTGTCTAAAATTTTCGAGTGTTCGTTGAATTGCGCGGCTGCTGAGTTTTGTTCTGCGATTGTTGAGAAAGAGATGTTCATTATCATCGTGTGGTGTGACACGTTCTTTATCTAAATACTCTTCAATTTTATCTGCTGCTTTGTCACCAAAAAGGGCTAGTCGTTCGCGATTACCTTTACCGAGAATGCGTATAGTTTTTTCTTTCATGTCGACATCGCTGATTTTTATATTAGTAAGTTCGGAGCAGCGGATGCCTGTAGCATACAAAAGTTCTAATATGGAAATATCGCGAAAAGGGTGGTTTGATGAAATGCTTTTTGGTGTCACATTGTCGAGCAGGTGGAACATTTCTTCAACGCTCAAATAAATAGGAAGCTTTTTTTCGACTTTTGGTCGTTTGAGTTTTAAGGCGAGACGTCTTCCTTGTGTAAGGCAGAATCTTTCAAGTGACTTGATACAAGAAATTTTTCGAGCAATTGAACTGTTTTTTGTTTTGTTATTATATAGATGGATAAGGAATTTTTGCAAAACAGATTTAAGGTCCAGAGCTTTATGATCTTTTTCCCAAAATCTAACAATTTGATTGAGGTCTAACTCATATGATCGTATTGTGTTGTACGCAAGTCCTTTTTGCACCTCTACGTATGTAAGAAATTCTTGGCAAGACTCTTTAAATTCTTCTGATGACATTAATGCATCCTTTTTTAGTGAATATTATATTTTTTGCAACGGCGATTAACAGATGATCGGTTTACTCCTAAAAATGTAGCAATTTTATTTTGATTTTTAAACTTTTTCCATAAGATAGACATGCTGTGAGGGTCACGTAACGCATGTTTTCCGAGTTGTGAAATCTTTCTAAGTTCTGGATCGACAAGTGTGTGTGCAGGTTCAATTATTATTTCATCAATATTGTGTTTTTTCGATTTCATTGTAATTGCGTGGTGAACATGTTTTTTAAATTCTTTAATGCTCATTGGTTTGTTCTTAATAATTTTTTGTTTTTCTTTCGGTGTCAATGCGAGTAAGTTTTTGAAGTTGTTATGTTTGATCGATTGTTTTGCATAACTTTCTGCAAGTTCTGCCAGTTCTTTTGGTTGAATATTAAATAATGAAGGGAATGTGAGTGTGTTTTGACGAAGTTTCTCATAGAGTTCAGGAATAAGTTTATTTTCACGAACAAGTTGATTTAGATCAATGTGCGTAGAGCAAATAATACGAATATCGCTTTTCTGGTTGGGTATGTCCAGTGGGGGTCTGTTTAGGTGAAACTTGTTAGAGGGTTGTTCACCTTTGTATGCTTGATAATAACCATAGGTTACATAATGCAGAAGATGTTCTTGAGTTATTGTGTCCATCAGATGAATGTTTTCTATAAATAGTGTGTCTCCATCATTTGTTTCAAAAATAGGTTTTTCAATAGTGGTACCGAAAAGGGGATCGATACCAAAAAGTTTTATTGTAAGGTTGTTATTACTCTCGGTGTTGAGAGAGAGTACCTGAAGTTTTTCCCTAAAACTGATGTGGTGTAATATTTCGACAATCATCGTTAAGTCATCGCTGTGTGCTTGTACAAAAAGAATTTCTTTGGAAAGCGATGCTTTTAATAAATTAATTTTTAAGTTTGTGATTGTTTTACCATTTCCGGGAATAGCTTTATTGATTAAAGTGCCGGATTTTGTTGTTTCAAGATAGAGCAAATAGTCCCATTCGGAGGGGTTTTTTAATAAAGGTGTTTGTTGATGTATCAAATCTGAGATGCCTGGATAGTGTGCCAAGATTATAATGTTTTTTGCATCGAGATTAGGAATGGCTGTAAGTACTAATTTCTTACGATCGTTTGATGAAATTTTTGTCTGCGTTGTTTGATATTGTTGGGCAGCTTTTACTAGTTCTTTTAAGTCTTGTGCAAGTGGGTGTCCTTGGTGTAGTGATGGATTGATGTATATGAGTTCTTTGGCGTACTGGTTGGCAAAAATAAATTGTCGATTTTTGTAAAAAAGAATACCTATTTTTTTATATGATTCTGCTTGTTCTAAGAACGTATGAATACTTTCTTTGTATTGATTAATTTCTTGATGTTTTTTGTACAGATCTTCCTTGAGCTGTCTATTATCTAGGAGAACAGATTCAATTTTATGGTTGCGTAAAAGGGTGATGATATTAGAAACAAAACGTGCAAAAACAATAATTTCATCACGTTCTGTCGTGTTATAGAGTTCATTAATGCGTGCATCACGCTCAACAATGATATATCCAATAATTGTTTGATTTTCATATATCGGAACAAATAGATCCGCATTAATTGTTTGCATAAAATTAAGGAGTTTTTGGTTACATGTTGTTGATTCATGAAAATGATTAAATTCTATTTCGTCGAAAATAAGAATTTTTTGTTTTTGTAGTGTTTTTAACAAATCTTTGTTGCAATCATTATGTATGAGCAAATGTTCAATATGTATATTTTCACTAGTTTGTGGATCTTGATCACAGTTTCGAAAATAGAGCGTTGATATTCCCGTGGGAATATTAAACGATTGCCTGAAGAATGACTTAGTAATATTGGTAAGTTCTTGTTTAGTTGATATTGTATTAAGTTGTTCTAATATTTCTTTAAAGTTATGGACAATATCGAGTTGTCTATTGTCATGGACATGGTCATATAGATTCAAAAATCTCAAGTTTATTATTTTCCTTGCACAATAATAAATTGCATAGGTAAGAAGCATTGTTGATAAGCTTACACACGTAAAACTTGATGTGATAAAGTCCGGGCCATACGTGGGGCTTGCATAGTAAAGATCGACAACGACAAGGGGAAGAACGATAGTTTTCAAAAATATAGATGCTTGCCTTTTAATAATACGTGGTAAACGTTTTTTTCTTAAGCGATAGAGTACAATGATGGTACTGATCGTTAAAATTATTCCGCAGTAATACATGCTATATTGCATGACCCTAAATTCAAGGAAAGACTTTTGGGAGGGTTGCGCTATAAAAAAGTTTCCAATAATAAAAGTCATATATGATAAAACAATGCCAAGAGTAATAGGAAAAAAGATTTTTTGATGGACGGAGATTTTTTTGTTTGGCGTGGTGAGTGTTTCCATCATAAGTGCTAGTGAATGCCACATGACAACCATTGAGGCCCATGCTAAGCGGATGATGAGTGTAATAACCGTATATGAAAGGTCTGGAATAAAAAGCATCTGAGTGATTTTTACTGTCCATGATATATCATCTAGCAATCCGCTACTAAGTATCAATATAAGTAAAATGGTTAATTTATTGAATTTGTTTTTAAAGGCGAAGCGTATAATTGAGTAAAGAAAATAAAATTTTATAAAGGCTGAAATGCTTGAAATTATGAATAGGACAATAGGGTTACCAAACGTTGTGGTAATGAAAAATGAAATTTTATCCATAACCAGTTGCCTTTGTTTTTGAGTTGGTTATACTACTTATTGTGTAAGTAAAACGTAAAGGAACAAACAATGATAAATAAAATCAAGTTAATACTTGTCAAGTTAATACTTGTTCGGATTTTTCCAGTTATCTTATTAATATTGGCCGGTGGTCCACCTGCTGTTTAACTTTATACCAAAAAAGGTGATTAAACAAGTGCCTGGAGGTGTTTCTGGATTATAAAGTTAATAGGGGCCTTGATACTTTTAAAGTTTTGCGCAAAGCAACAAAAACATTACCAGAACCAATGAGTGTTGTAATTGCGCAGGAATATAATAAAGACCCTTATTTACTACTCATCAGTTGTTTATTGAGCTTGCGCGCAAAGGATGTGAAAACGCTTCCTATTACGCGCAAGCTTTTTTTTGTTGTGCGGACGCCTAAACAGATGTTGGCGCTTTCTGATGCTGAATTAAAGAAGATTATCTACTCAATTGGGTTTTATAATCAAAAGTCACGAACGCTTCGTTCGGTTAGCAAGGAACTTTTAGAACGATTTGATGGTAAAGTGCCTGAAAGTAGGCAAGAATTGTTGAGCATCAAAGGAATTGGGCCAAAAACAGCAAGTCTGGTATTGGCAATGGCTTTTGATGTGCCAGCAATATGTGTAGATGTACACGTTCATCGATTAGCGAATTTACTTGGTTGGGTGCACACTAAGACCCCACGGAAAACGGAGGTAGCATTAGAAATGATATTTCCAAAGCGGTACTGGGTTGACGTAAATCATGTTCTTGTTAAGGTAGGCCAGAATATATCGTCTGTAGTTCCAAGACTACCTGAACAATTGCAAAAAAAGTTTTTACCGCTTTTTCCTAAGCGTCTTAAACTTTAAACATATCTTTCAAAAAGGCTAATAAACCTTTCTTTGAAGCACGCTTTTTTGCAGGTGTTTTCTTACGAGTCACACTACGTTTGGTTACACGTTTTTTAGCTACCTTTTTCTTAGCAGGTGCCTTGAGTGTTACTTTACGTTTCACTGTGCGCTTAACGCTCTTTTTTTGCTTCATATTTTTTCTCCATGTTTAACGCAAAAACATTGGTCACACCGTAGTATATCCAATGTTTTTACAGTTTTCAACCTTATTTAGCCATCTTTCTACGTGTAACTTTTTTACGAGCTACCTTACGTTTAACAGCTTTTTTGGCTACCTTACGTTTTTTTGGAGCAGCTTTTTTAGCTACCTTGCGTTTTTTTGGAGCAGCCTTTTTAGCTACCTTACGTTTTTTTGGAGCAGCTTTTTTAGCTACCGTGCGTTTTTTTGGAGCAGCCTTTTTAGCTACCTTACGTTTTTTTGGAGCAGCCTTTTTGACTACCTTGCATTTTTTTGGAGCAGCTTTTTTAGCTACCTTACATTTTTTTGGAGCAGCCTTTTTGACTACCTTACATTTTTTTGGAGCAGCCTTTTTGACTACCTTACGTTTTTTTGGAGCAGCCTTTTTGACTACTTTACGTTTTGTTGTTGCTTTCTTTCGTTTTACTACCATCTTATTCTCCTCTTTTTTGATGGTTATAAACTTTCTACTTATCTTAATTGTAACTAAAAGCTGAAACAAAAAGCAAGATTTTGACAAAAAAGTTTTA